>Ga0116200_10000291_pt1 | contig 15358 bp, 13 predicted proteins | sample Mar14436cmmetaG_FD_94478 | JGI IMG/M metagenome (GOLD analysis project Ga0116200, IMG submission 94478) | Marine hydrothermal vent microbial communities from Guaymas Basin, Gulf of California to study Microbial Dark Matter (Phase II) - Marker... ... | reverse complement strand
GGGCGCCGACAAAATTAATCCGGGGATATTCTTCTGCCAGCCAGGCAAGCTTTTCCGGCATGGTATCGTAATCTGGCTGCGTACCAAAATAACTGCTGGCCATAAAAAAAGTATCAAGAATGACAAAAAATTTCTTTTCCCTGCGGTCATTATACTGCTGAATCAGAGCAAACATTTCCCGGGCCCGGCTACCGGTCAATAAAAATCCCTGGGAAAAAGAGCACAACTTAATCGACCGGATACCCACCTCGGCAAACCAGCTAAGCTCTCCGGCAATATCAGGATAATCAGGATGGAGGGTCCCGGCAGTCAGCAGAAAATCATGAACACTGGCCTGAGACCAACAGGAACGGTTGGTGTTGCGAACTTCCGCCGCCGAAGCCGTCGGCAACATCAGGGCGGAGGAAACACCCGCCGCCACCATATCCTGCCGCAAGGCGGCAACGGTTGTTTTTTCGGCCGCACCTTCCACCTGCAGGTGCAGACGCTCCACCATTTCCAGCCGGCGACTGACATTGGCGATAATCTTCGGAGAAAAAATATGAATATGACTATCAATAATCATCAAATCATTGTCAACGGGGACAAATTTCAAATCTGTCCCCACTCAGGCAAGAGCACAGACAACGCTGAAACTATCCTGGATTTATAGAAAGTACCCCATTTAAAAAAGGAGAGCTCCACCCGCATGACCGGTGGAGCTCCCACATTATTGAAGCAAGTTTCCGGCTAAAACAATGACAAGCGTTTATTTATCCAGAGGTTTGCCGAAAATCTGGGCATACAGATCATCATCAATGGTGTGCCCTTCGGCCACCAGCTGCCGGTATTTAATAAAATCAATGGTATCCTTGCCGGTAATCCGTTTGGTACTGAAGGCATTGAAACCCATGTACGCTTCATAATTCATATTTGCTGCCAACCAATGCCGGTTGGGCAACTTCATCTGATCCCAGAAAAATTTCTTTTTCGCCCGGACACTGTCAATGGATTTCATCAGGCAGTGGGGCATCAGGTTGGCAAATTTCCACACCACATTGTTTACCTCCTGATCCAGCAGGGTAAAATCAATTGTGGCGTTCTTGACGTAATTCCGGGCTTCCTTAGCCTCGGCCCCGGTTTTGAATTCACCATAGACGATTTCACCATCTTCAATCCATTTATCGGTTATAACCTGGGGATTGCGCACCCACTTATCACCATCACGGATCACCGGCACCGCCTTGGTTATGACGCCCAGCTGCTTCATTTTATAGGCGCTCCACATCTCACAGGAAACACAGTTCCACATGGCATTTTCCATCGACATATACCAGGGGAGGAAATCCGATGAACCACCATCAGGAGCAGAACCATGCTTTGGTCCAGCCTGACCTAAAATCGCCAGATCGGAACTGATGGCCAGATCATTGGCCATCCCGATTTCCTGGCCGCCGGCAACCCGCATGCCGTTTATCCGACAGATGGTCGGTTTTTTACAGTTTAAAATTGCATCAACCATGCCGTTGAACAGATCCATGTAATCGCCGTATTCCTGGGGCCGCATGGAATAATATTCAGCATATTCTTTGGTATTTCCACCAGTACAGAACGCCATATTGCCGACGCCGGTAAAAACCGCCGCCACGATACTGGGGTCAGCTGAAGCCCGCTGAAAACCGGCAATCACTCCCTTAACCATTTCAGTGGTATAAGAATTGTACTGTTTAGGGTTGTTCAGGATAATCCAGCCTACATACAGACCATCTACCACCTTGCCATCAGGACCCTGCAAAGGCCTTTTTTCAAACATGGTGCAGGGAGCTTCCGTACCAAAGTGAGCATCAAGCCACATTCCATGATTTTTATTACCATCTTCTCTCGGCAACCAATCCAACATAACTTTCACCTCTCTTATCATTAAGGGTTAATGTTGATGGCGCGTTTACTGCGCCATCTATTTTTCAACTTATGCCTGCAAAACATCAGTTTTTGATCAGTTTCGCAAAATTTAGAAATCCGGTTCCAGGACAATCCTTTTCACCGGCGGCACCGCATGGGCTTCAGCAAAGGTTTCGGCAATGGTACTCATCGGCCGGGTCTGGACAAATTCTTCCATATTGATTTTTCCATCCATAACCATATCCAGCACGATCGGATAGTATTCCGGCAGACAACCCCAGGTACCAATAAGCTCGGCATCAAAGGCCATCAACCGGCCGATGGCATACTCAACTTTAGCCATCCCAAAGCCAACCACGATTAATTTCCCGGTAAAACCAAGCAGGCTCAAGGCGATTTCCTGCCCTGGCTTGCTGCCAGTCACCTCAAAAATCTTCCAGCCGAAATTGGGCAGGCCATGTGCTTTACAGAAACTCCTGAATTCTTTTGATATCGCCCGGGCATCTTTATCGGTAGTCTTGATCACGGCATCAGCCCCAAATTTGAGCGCCCGTTCCAGTTTTTCCTGGTTGCGAGCTATACCAACAACCGTCTTCGCCCCCAGCGCCTTGGCAACCTGACCCATGTATTGTCCGACGCCGCCGGTAATCCCGAGAACTATGACATTATCTCCCGGTTGCAGATCAGCTCGCTTTGCCGCTTGATAAGGTGTAGTTGCAGCATCGGCGATGACCGCAAAATGAGATAAGGGAATACCTTTCCTATCTTTAATTTCGCAAAGATCGATGCTGGGAACCGGAATGTGGCTTGAAAACCCACCATAAATTCCGAGACTGTTACCCGGCATTTTCTGATTAAGGCAACGGTTGCCACGACCGGTTTTACACAGCAGGCACTTTCTGCAAGGCATTACCGCCGGGATGATGACTTCCTTCCCAATCCACTTCTCATCTCCGGCAACCACGGTTCCGGATATTTCATGCCCCAAGGTCAGTGGTGGTTTATTCACATTGGGGACCCCGTCGTAGAAAAAACCCAGGTCTGTATGGCATACTCCACAGCCGGCAACCTCCACCAGAACCTCTCCATCCTTCAATTCCGGTACCGGTATCTCAGTCTTTTCCAATTTCCCCGGCGTCACCTCTCCGGTTTCTCTATCCTTCGATGTTGGTTGGACCATCTGCCAGGTTTGGATCATTTTTGGTATATCAGACATAAAGACCTCCTTATTTTTGCCGGTTTTTCCGGCAGCTGAAATTATATTATCTACCTGCTACTTGTTCTGCCATACCGGACTGCGTTTTTCCAGAAATGAACTGAGTCCTTCACGGGCATCGGTATTTTTCATGCAATCGTTGAGATAAAGATCCTCAATTTCATCTAAAGCCGCGGCAAAAGGTTTCCCCAACCCCGCCTTGATGGCCTTCTTGGTGGAACGTAGGGCCGAACCGCTCAGGGAAGTAAAGCGCTTCACAAAGGCTTCCGTTTCTGCCGCCAGTTCTCCTACCGGCACAACCTTATTTACCAGACCACAAGCCAGAGCTTCCGGCGCCCGCATAATCTCTCCACCTAAAATTACTTCATATGCCTTTTTGGGGCCAATAATCGCCGGCAGAGCAGCAGCGGCAATGGGCGGAAAAACCGCCAGCTTAATCTCCGGCTGGCCAATTTTTATATTCTCCGCCGCCAGCACCATATCACAGAACAGCACCACTTCACAGCCACCCCCCAGCACCGCACCTCGCGCTACTGCCAGGGAAGGAATTTCCAGACGATCCAGGCGGCGGAAGATCCCGTGAAAAACCTCGATCATGGTTTCCACCTTGTCATCGGTATGATCAGCCACATCGACACCAACGGAAAATGCTTTTTCCCCGGCCGCTTGAATAACCAACAGTTTAAGCTCCGGACCGGCAGCAAGCACCTGATCAAGGGCATCATTCATTTCCCGCATGGTGGCGATGTCAAGCCAGTTCAATGGCGGCCGATTGATAGTCAGGTACGCTGCTTCATCTTTCACTTCATAGGTAATAAACTGATAATCAGCCATTTCTTTCTCCCGTTTACTCAAGTCTTAGCAATAATTCTGTATACCCTGGACCGTACACCTTATACCGTTCCCTTAAATGTACTGGCCACCATCCACCTTAATAACTTCCCCGGTAATATGTCCAGCGGCATCAGAAGCCAGGAAAGCTACCAGGTTCGAAACATCTTCAGGTTTCCCCGCTTTCTTCAATACCCCTTCATTGATGGCAACCTGTTTGAAATCATCAGGCATGGCCTCACCCATCTCGGTAAGGATAAAGCCGGGAGCAACCGAATTGCTGGTCACCAGATATTTTCCCAGATCCTTGGCCGCAGCTTTGGTCAAACCTATCACTCCACCCTTAGCGGCAGAATAGTTGGTCTGGCCGAATTTACCCCGCAGGCCATTGATGGAAGTAATGGTGACTATTCGTCCGTATTTCTGTTCCCGAAAGATAGGGGCGGTTGCTCGGATAAAATTAAAGGTCCCGGTCAAATCCACATCGATTACCTTCTGCCACTGTTCCGGGCTCATCTTCCAGATAACCCCGTCCCAGTTCATCCCGGCACTGGTGACAATAATATGCACTGTTCCCCAGGTTTCCTTGACCTTTTCCACCATCTTTTCGGCATCGGCAAAGCTGGAAACATCAGCCTGAAAAGCCAGAGCATCACTGCCGGCAGCTTTGATGGCCGCCACTACTTCTTCGGCTTTGTCGGCACTTTTATTATAATTAACCGCTACCTTTGCCCCCTGGCGACCAAGAAGCCTGGCAATATCTGCCCCGATACCCCGGCTGCCACCGGTAACAATCGCTACTTTTCCCGTCAAATCAATCATAATTACCTCTCTTTAGCCTTTAGCCTTTAGCCTTGCTATTTATGATTCTCTTTTAATGATAACCGCCATAGTAGCCCCACCACCACCGCAGATGGAAGCCACCCCCATCTCTTTACCCAAACGCTTTAAAGCATAATAAAGGGTAACAATAATCCGGGCACCACTGCAGCCAGTCGGATGTCCCAAGGCAATGGCCCCACCGTGAACATTGAGATTATCCATATCCAGGTTCATCATGGCCACATTACCCAACACCTGGGAAGCAAAAGCTTCATTAATTTCGAACAAGTCAATATCACCGATCTCCATGCCGGCCCTCTTGAGCACTTTAGGGATGGCAATTCCAGGCCCTTCACCCATAAAGGTGCCATCAACAGCGGCCTGGGTAAAATCCACCACGGAGAAGAGTGGTTTCACTCCCCGTTTATCCGCCTCTTCCCGGGTCATGGCCACCAGCATCGCCGAGCCATCAGTCAAACCACAGGCATTCCCGGCAGTGACTTTGCCATCCTTTTTAAAAGCGGTTCGCAACTTGGCCAGTTTTTCCACGGAAGTCTCGGCCTTGATGGATTCATCAACCGCAAACTGAAATTCCGGTTTTTTCCGGGTTGCCGGTACGGTCACCGGGGTAATTTCCCCGTCAAACCAGCCATTAGTCCGGGCCTGATCAGCCAGTTTATGCGAACGTACTGCATAAGCATCCATATCTTCCCGCTTGATCCCGTATTTATCGGCTACGTTCTCAGCCGTCATCCCCATACTGACCTTGGCAATAGGATCAAAACTGTCTCCCCAGCCATCTTCCAGAGTCCGGTCTCCCATCTTAAAACCACCAAACCGGGCACCCTTGAGCAGGTAGGGAATGGTACTCATGGATTCCATCCCCCCGCACAAAACAATATTATCCTGTTCCATCACAATCTGCTGCACCGCCATGGATACGGCCTTCATCCCGGCGGGACAGGCTTTATTAATCGTAAATCCGGGCACATTCAGGGCACAACCAGCTTTCAGGGCCACCGTCCGTCCCGGATTGACATGGTTTCCGGCCTGCCGGCAATTACCGATGATTGCTTCATCAACTTCATCGCCGTTAACATTAGCCCGTTTCAGCGCCTCACGGGCCGGGAATGACCCCAGATTATAGACAATCATATCTTTCAAGGTTCCACCAAAGCTACCCATTGGGGTGCGAACAGCGCTGACAAAAACCACATCACTCATTTTACGCATTGAATTTCTCCTGAAACTAAAATTGGTTAAAATCTTATTGACATTTCCGGCTGAAAATAACCTTCAAACCACTGATATCGCCAGCACTGCAATGGCCACACTCTGGTTCCCCATCCGCGGCCGGCACATCATCCGCGATATCCAGCAGACATACCTCATGACCCATTTCTTCAAATGATTCCACCCCAAGGCTCAATCTCTCCCCGGCGGCACTGAATCTCCGGCACCATCCTTCCTCAACCAATTGCTCTCCCCTCGTCATCTTAAAACTCCTAATGCAACGCATTACCGTGATAACAAGTGATATTTTTCAGAAATTGACCGGAACCAAAAATACATTAACCAGTCATTAAAGAACATAAGAACCTGAAGAGGGAGGAGACAACTAAACTGATAGCTTGAAAAAGCAATAAACATGCCATTTGGCCACCCCGGCTATCCTGGGATTAGGAACGGTAAGCAATAACGGGGTATATCAACATCAGCAATTCTATCGTTGAATAAATCACCTGAAACCAGAGAGATATCGATTAAAGCATGGCCCGGCTAACGATCAATTTTCACCATCCGAGGTGAATTTCTGCTAAAGAAATTTTCCAAATCACCGAGAATTATCCACTCTTTTCAACCATAGACCGACAAAACCCAAGTCAAGCAATTTAAACAGACCGAAGCTGCCGGGGGCTGGTTCTTAGCTCACTGATCGCTCAATTTACAAAAAACTATTTACAACTCCTGAATACGGTCAAACAATCCCCCGAAGTCTCCGGTACTCATGATGACAACCAATTGCAGCTCATTTGACCGGCTGGTAATCCGGGCAAAAATATCTTCCACATTGGCAGCCGCCACGGCGGGAATTCCCCTGGCGGAGATATCCGCGGCCAGCTGGGCTGTATCCAGCCGCTGATCCTCCCCGATGGTCTCGCCACGGTAAACCGGAGCAATAATAACTTCATCAGCCGCCCCAAAGGCCGCGGCTAATTCATCCTGAAATAAAGCCTGACGGCTGGTTGCCGTACGCGGTTCAAAAACCGCAAATAATTTTCGTTGGGGATAATGTTCTGCCAAAGCCTGCAGGGTTTTATCAATCGCCGTAGGGTGATGGGCAAAATCACTGATGTAAATGCTCTGCGCACTGCGGGCAATAATTTCCTGACGCCGCTTCACCCCGGAAAATGAGGTTAAGGCTTTTTCAATCATTTCCCGAGCAACTCCCAGTTGCCGGGCCAGGAGATAGACGGCCATCACATTTTCAGCGTTATGTCGACCAATGGTTGCCGTTGACAAGGTAAAAGAACGGTTGTCGTTCCCCTGAATAGTCAACCGGGAACCGGTTTCACCGGGCTCAAATCCAACCAGTTGATAATCAGCAGACACCACACTACCATAGGTAACCACCGGGCAGGGGCTGTCTTGAAGCAAGCGGGCAAGACACTGGCTGTCGGCAGCAGCAATAATGATCCCATCCGTTGGCATCCCGGAAATTAATTGCTGAAATTCAGCCTCAATTTCCCCGATATCATTAAAGATATCAACATGATCCATTTCCAGGCCGGTAAGCAGCAAATGACTTGGATGATAATGATGAAATTTAGCCCGGCGATCAAAAAATGCCGCGTTATATTCATCACCTTCCAAAACAAATAGCGACCCTGAACCCAACTGAAAGTTGGCGGAAAAATTATTTACCAGACCACCAATAAGAAAAGAAGGCTCCAGGCCGGCAGCCTGCAATACCCAGGCAGCCAGAGAGGCAGTGGTAGTTTTCCCATGAGTTCCGGCAGCTACCACTCTGACAGATGCTTCCTGCAGAAACTCAGACCATAAAATTTCCGGCAGGGACCGGCAGTTCAAGCCCAGGGATAATGCCTGTTGTACTTCAGGATTTTCCCGGGCAGCCACGTTCCCGACCACCACCAGCTGCAAGTCAGGCGTAATGCGTTCAGCCTGATATCCAGCCATTATACCGATATGATGCTGAGCCAGAACAGCATTCATGGGCGGATAATTTCCCATATCCGACCCACTGACCAGCCAGCCCCGCTGCTGCAGCATACAGGCCAGCGCGGCCATGGCAGTTCCACAGATGCCGATCAGGTGAACCCTGCCCGGCGTTGTATTGTTTGATATCATCCTGATATTTTCCACCGTGCATCAAAAGGGTCACACCTGTTAAGATGTGACCCTGGTTTTCTTCCTTATTCTTTTCCCGGCTCCCTTGACAATCCTATGAACCTGTTTTATCGGCAACCGGTGGGGGAGAAGTCAGCGCCAGAGTCAACACAAAAGCTGCCTGCAGGGCCTCGGTTGGACAGAGGGGAAAACATTCTTTACAGTCCCAGCATTCTTCAGCGGCTATTTCCGGGATGAAACAGATCTCTTTTTTGCTTCCCCGGTCGATAAAGCCGACAGCATGTTTTTTCTTGACCTCGGCACAGTATCTGACACACAGACCACAGTGAATACAGAAAGAGGCCTCTTTTTCGTAGCGATCCCGGTCCGCACCATATTCTCGGGCCAGATCCTGCAGAACAAAAGAGTCCGGGGCATGGGCCAGCAACAATTCGAGAATCGTTTTCCTGATTCTCTCCACCTTCTCCGTTCTGGTTCTTACCACCAGGCCATCTTCCACCGGATAGACGCAGGAAACAACCAGCCTGGTCCGGCCGCGAACCTCCACTTCCACTGTACAGAGCCGACAACCACCGAAAGGCTCCAGTTTTTCATGGTGGCAAAGTGTCGGAATCGAGATCCCCACGCTTTGGGCTGCCTCAAGAATGGTCATCCCGGCTGTTGCTTTAACTTCTTTTCCGTCAATTTCCAAAAGTATTTCACTCATTGTTTTTTACTCTTTTTGATTACAGTTCTCTCTTCTTCAGGGACCGGAGGTGGCACCGGCACACCGGAAATTTTGGTCACGGCAGCAAATTTTGCCGGGCAAACTTCAAAACAGGTTCCACACTTGGTACATTTTTCCTGATCAATGATATGGATTTTTTTCTTGCCGCCGATAATCGCCTCAGCCGGACAATTCTTGAGACAGCGCCCACAGGCCTGACACTTATCCGGATCGATGTAGTAAGCAATCAGCTCTTTGCAGGAGAGGGCCGGACAGCGTTTTTCCTTGATATGCGCTTCATACTCATCCCGGAAATAACGCAGGGTGCTCAAAAACGGGTTGGGGGCACTTTGACCCAGGGCGCAGAGAGCGGCCTCCTTGGCAGTCTCGGAAAGTTCCTCCAACAGTTCGATATCTCCCTCTTTCCCCCTGCCCTCGGTGATATTGGTGAGGATCTTGAGCATCTGCCGCAGACCTTCACGGCAGGGAACACATTTACCGCAGGATTCATCAGCGAGAAAGGCCATGAAATACCTGGCCACATCGACCATGCAGGTATCTTCATCCAGGACAATCATCCCGCCTGACCCCATCATCGAACCGGCCTTGGAGAGCTCATCAAAACCAACTTCCAGATCCAGTAACTCCTCGGGGATGCAACCACCGGAAGGCCCCCCGGTCTGCACCGCTTTGAATTTCTTACCACCGGGAATACCACCACCGATCTTGAAAATAATATCCCTCAAAGTCATCCCCATCGGCACTTCCACCAGCCCGGTATTGGTAATCTTGCCGACCAGGGAGAAAATCTTCGTTCCCTTGCTCCCTTCGGTGCCAAACTGGGTAAACCATTCCGCTCCCTTACTGATAATCAGGGGAACATTAGCCCAGGTCTCGACATTGTTGAGCACACTGGGGCGATTCCACAAACCTTTGATGTTGGAACGAATATATTTGGGACGGGGCTCACCCACCCGGCCTTCCAATGCCGTCATCAGGGCGGTTGATTCACCGCAGACAAAGGCCCCGGCTCCCTGGTGCACGATAACCTTAAAATTAAAACCCGAACCCAGGATATTTTCACCAAGGAAACCCAGCTCCTCGGCCTGCTTGATCGCCAGCATCACATTTTCCACTGCCAGGGGATACTCCTGACGTACATAGATATACCCCTCGCAGGCCCCGATGGCATAGGCACCGATGGTCAATCCCTCAAGAATCGCATGGGGATTACCTTCAAGCAGACTCCGGTCCATGTAGGCTCCCGGGTCACCTTCGTCAGCATTGACAATGACATACTTTATATCTCCGGGAGCGTTCCGGGAACCTTCCCACTTGATGCCGGCGGGGAAGCCACCACCGCCCCGGCCCCTGAGATTGGATTTTTTGACCTCCTCCAGGACCTCCTCAGAACTCATCCCGACAAGCGCCTTGGCCAGGGCGCCATAACCACCAATTGCCAGGTAGTCTTCGATACTCTTGGGATCAATGCTGCCATTGGAGCCGAAAACCAGCCGTTCCTGGTTTTTGTAGAAAGGAATTTCATCTTCATGAACAATCTTTTCACCGCTGTCAGGATCACTGTAAAGCAAGCGCTCAACAATCTTTTTTTCCTTAACGGTTTCAGAAAAAATTTCCGGAACATCCCCGGGTTCTATCTGAAAATAGCAAATCCCTTCAGGATTTTTGACGATAATCGGCCCCCGCTCGCAAAAACCGTGACAGCCGGTTTTCCTGATCTCTACCTGACCTTGCAAACCCTGCTTTTCGATCTCCGCTTCGATCGCTTCAGCCACCCCGGCACTGCCGGAAGCCAGACAGGCGGAACCGGTACAAAGGGTGATGCAAGGTTTATCGGGGTCTCTTTTTGACAGGATGCCCTGCCTGAACTCTTCCAGTTCAGCGGGCGAATTTAATCGCGACATAACCTTATCCTAATTGTAATTTTTTAATACGTCCGCGGTTTCAGCCGGCGTCATCTTACCGTGCGTCTTTCCGTCAATTTCCATCACCGGCCCCAGAGCACAGCAGCCGAGGCAGTTAACCGTTTCCAGACTGAATTTCAAATCCAGATCTGTTTCACCGGGTTTAATGCCGGTCATATCCTCGACCATATCAAGAACACGCTGCGCCCCTCGTACATGACAGGCAGTTCCCACACAAATATGAATTTCATGGCTCCCTTTAGGAACTAAACTGAAGGCCTTATAAAAGGTGGCAATATGTTGTATCCGGGTCATGGGAACCTGCAATTTCTGGCTGACCCGCTTTAATACATCCATCGGGAGCCAATGATGTTCACTCTGAATTTCCAGTAATACCTGGATCAGTGAACTGGGTTCGCCATCATGTTTAGCAACAATCTGATCGATTCTTTCGTTATCCATAACTGCTGACATAATCTTTTTCTTCCCCTAATCCGCTGCCCTGGTATTACTAGGCAAGAACATAGCATTTCCCGTTTTCGTCGTACTTGATCAACCCCTGTTTCGATGAATCACTGATATGTTTTGCTACTTCAGACGGCTCGAGGTCCAGGATTTTAGAGATTTCACCAGTTGAAAGGGGACTCTCATTGAGAAGCAACATCATTTCACTGATTGACAACTTTTCGTTAATCAACTCATCAATCAAGCGGTTGGTATCATCACTGTCAAAAAATTTGTCATACTCCTCTGCCGATTTAACCGGCACTCTCAGCCTCTCCCTCTCCACCAGCTTAATGTAGGGAACCAATTTTCTCACAGCTTCAAGTTTCAGCTTCAATGCTTCCAGGTCAAGACCCTCGGCCTTGCCAAGCGGACCCAATGCCTTAATCTCCCTGGTAAAATCATCAGTAGTTTCTGCCAATAGCGCTCCATCGCTACTGGACATAAACTGGATTCTCAATCTTTCCGGGTTCAGGCCGATATGTTCCATGATCTTCTTACAGATACGCACCGTGCTTAAGGCATCAAAATTTCCCTGGGTCGTATAGTTGCATTCACCCAGCTGGCAACCGCCAACCAATACCCCGTCTTCTCCATTCAGGAAAGCTTTGAGGATAAATTCCAGGTCAACCCTGCCGGAACACATAACCCGAACAAACCTGATCTCAGTTGTATATTGTAGTCTGGAAACTCCAGCCAGGTCAGCCGCCCCGTATGCTCACCAGTGGCACAAGAAACCAATAATTTTTGGCTTGAATTCAAGGTCTGTACTCATTCGTTCTCTCCCACGCTTAAACTGCTGCATCAATTTGTTGTATAATTTTTTCTTTCACAACCGCCGCGTCAATCTGGCTCATAAGCTCTTCATTGGTAAAGTGCTTTAAGACAATGGCATTTGTCGGGCACTTGGCATTGCAGAGACCATCACCCTTACAGAGAACCGGATTAACCCGGGCCTTCCTGCCTTTTGCCGTTTCCACAAATTCTATCGCTTCGTAGGTGCAGGCGGTAATACAGGCTCCACACGATATACAGTCGTCCTCTTTTACCTCGCAAACCGAGCCTGAGGCGGTGACGGTCTCGTGTGAGAGCAAAGTTAAAGCCCGACCGGCGGCACCATAAGCCTGGTTGATCGTTTCCTGTATATGCTTGGGATAGTGAGCCGCTCCACAAAGATACACGCCATCGGCAGCAAACTCCACCGGTTTTAATTTGACATGGGCTTCTTTGAAAAAACCATCCGGGCTCAAAGTTACCTTGAATAATCCGGCAATATCATTGGTAGTAGAGGAGGGAACGACAGCGGCAGCGAGAGAGATAATATCAACATCCAACTCAAGTCGTTTACCTAACACTGGATCCGGAACACTCACTCTTAAAACTGATTTACCACCCGACTGTACCGCTTCAACCACAGGTTTATCTTCCGGCTCATAGCGGATAAACTTTATATCTTTCTCAGCCGCTTCGCGGTAATAATCCTCTCTTAAGCCATAGGTCCGCATATCCCGAAAAAGAATAGAGATGGACATCTCCGGGTTTATTTTTTTCAGCTTCAAGGCATTCTTGATGGCATGGCTACAACAGACCCGACTGCAGTAATTCCGGTCTTCGTTCCGGCAGCCGACACATTGGATCATCACCAGGCTCTCGGCATTAACAATCCGCTCTTCCCCCTTGGCAATCTGTTCTCCCAGTTCAAGATGGGTGAGTACCTGATCATTTTCCCCATACAGGTATTCATCAGGTTGATAGACATCAGCTCCGGTAGCAATGACCGTTACCCCATGTTTTATTTCTTTAACCAGACCTTCGGTCTTCACGGTAGTGATAAAGTTCCCCACATAACCGGAAACATTGGTGATTTCTGCTTCATGAGATATATGGATCAGAGGATTTTTATAAACCTTCCGGATCAGATCAGCCAGATATGTCTGGACATCCATTCCTTCCAGAGTGGTGGGGATCCGGCGCGCCATGCCACCTAAATCTTTATCCTTTTCCAGCAGCTGGACTTCATGTCCCTGGTTGGCGATGGAGAGGGCACAGGTCATGCCGGCAATACCGCCTCCAACTATCAGGGCTGTCTTGTCTACCGGCAGATCAAACTCCTGCAACGGTTCAAGATGGCTGGTCCGGGCTACTGACATCCGGATAATATCCTTTGCCTTCTGGGTGGCCTCATCCTTTTGCTTGGCATGAACCCAGGAGCAATGTTCCCTGATATTGGCCATCTCACAGTAATATTGATTAAGTCCCGCTTCCCGCAGGGTATCCCGAAACAAAGGTTCCAGGGTTCTGGGAGAGCAAGCGGCGATAATCACTCGATTAAGCCCTTTTTCTCTGGCCAGATCGGTTATTTCCTGGGCTGAATTAGTCGCACAGGAAAAGAGCTGTTCCTGGGCGTAGACAACATTGGGTAAGCTCAAGGCATATTCAACTGCCGAAGGAACATTGACCACGCTTGAGATATTGGCGCCGCAATGGCAGACAAAGACGCCTATTCGCGGTTCCTCCCCGGAGACATCCCTTTCCGGTGGATAGATCCTTTCCCGGGCCAGTTTACCGCGCCGGTAGTCTAAAAGTTCACCACATTGGGCGCCGGCACCGCTGGCACTAAAAACCGACTCGGGGATATCCGTAGGACCCTGAAAGGCGCCGCTGACGAAAATCCCGGGCCGGTTGGTTCCTAAAGGATTATCATGAATTTCCTTATTGAATCCGTGAGCATTAAGCTCAATACCAAACGTGTCCGCCACTTCCCTGAATTCAGCCGGAGCATTCAAGCCAACGGAGAGAACGACCATGTCGAACTCTTCCTCTTTGACCCCATCATCAAAAGTAGAATACCTGATAACGACATTCTTGTTTTCGGGGTTTTCTCGATCAATTGAAACATAACTTCTTATAAACTGAACCCCGGGAAGTTGTTCCGCTCGTTGGAAATAGCGCTCAAAATCCTTACCGAAGGAACGAATATCGTTATGGAATATGGTGCACTCGGTATCGGCATAGTGATCTTTGGTCAGGATCACCTGCTTCTGGGTATAGGTACAACACACCCCTGAACAATAGCTGTTTTCACCCTCGGTAACCCGACGTGAGCCAACGCATTGAATCCAGGCAATTTTTTCTGGATGCTTTTTATCGGAAGCCCGCAGGACCTGACCCTCGTAAGGACCGGTAGAGGACAACAGCCGTTCATAATCCATACTGGTGACAACGTTCTGCAGCTTCCCGTAGCCGTATTCACCGTTGATACTGGGATCAAAGGGCTCAATGCCGCAGGAGAGAATTATCGCCCCGACATTGATGTCAACCTTCTCAGTCGTCTGGTTAAAATCTATGGCATCAGCCTGACAGACGCCCCGGCAGATATCACATTTGTCCTCTTTCAGGTAAAGACAACTCTCTTGATCAATATAGGAGACCAGGGGAATTGCCTGGGAGAAATAAACGTGGACGGCTTTATTCTCTGATATATCCTGATTGAATGGATCAGGATATTCCACCGGACAGTACTCGACACAGGTACCACAACCAGTACATTTGTCCTCGATAATGTATCGAGGCTTCTTTTTCAAGGTTACGGTAAAGTTCCCTTCCTGCCCCTCCACAGCGCCAACTTCAGTAAAAGTCAGAACCTCAATATTCGGATGCCGGCCGACCTCGACCAGTTTAGGTGAGAGTATTCACATCGAGCAGTCATTGGTGGGAAAGGTCTTATCCAGTTGAGCCATATGACCGCCGATACTCGGCCCTTTCTCAACCAGGTAGACCTTAAAACCGGCCGTAGCAAGATCAAGTGAAGCTTGAATCCCGCTGACCCCTCCACCAACAACCATCACGTCACCAAAACTACCTTGTCCAGGACTTTGGAAAGATTGTTGAATTATTTCGGTTGGCAATACTTCGTTTCCCACGTTCTATCTCCTCATCACAATAATTGGATCGGAATTGGATTTAACCAACAGCGAGCAACGCGAACTTTGCTTCGCCCTCTTCGAAGGGGACAGAGCTAAAGATCTGTCCCCAGCCTGTGGTTCACTTAAAGAATATCGCTGATAATTTCGGTAATATCCTTAATTTCCAGCACATCATCAG
>Ga0116200_10000289_pt1 | contig 15362 bp, 18 predicted proteins | sample Mar14436cmmetaG_FD_94478 | JGI IMG/M metagenome (GOLD analysis project Ga0116200, IMG submission 94478) | Marine hydrothermal vent microbial communities from Guaymas Basin, Gulf of California to study Microbial Dark Matter (Phase II) - Marker... ... | reverse complement strand
CATGCGTAGATCACCTCCCAGAGCCAGTTGAAATCTGGATACTCACTCTCGTCGGCGAACTTGACAGACTCCTCTATCTCGGCCTCTACTTCCTCTCGTATCCGCTTGAGGTCTTCTTCTGAGACAACTCCAGCCTCGAGGAGGAGCTTCTCGAACCTGGGGATTGGGTCCTTGTGGACCCACTCCTCCACCTCCTCCTTGGGCCTGTACAGAGCCTTGTCGTAAACCCCGTGTCCCTTGAGCCTGTATGTGAGGTACTCAATCAACACAGGCCCCCCTCCCCTAATCGCCCTATCGGCAGCCTCTTTCGTTGCCTTAAACACGCTCAAAACGTCGTTTCCGTCTACTATCACGCCCGGCATCCCGTAGGCGGCCGCCCTGTAGGCTACCCTGCCGCAGGTCACAGACCTAGAGGCAGGCATCGATATGGCCCACTGGTTGTTCTCGCACGCGAAGATGATCGGCAGCTTCCAGAACGACGCCAGGTTGAGGGCCTCGTGGAAAGCTCCAGTGTTGGTGGCCCCGTCGCTGAAGAAGCTCACGATGACGCTCTTCTCACCCTTGTACTTCAACGCTAGGGCTGCCCCCACGGCGATAGGTATCCCGCTGCCCACTATGGCTGAGGACCACAGAGTTCTCCTCTCAGGGTCGATGGCTACGTGCATCGATCCTCCGAGCCCTCTGACCACTCCTGTGAATTTTCCAAAGAGTTCGGCCATAACCTCCCTCGCGGGTATTCCCATCGCCAGGGCGTGGCCGTGTCCTCTGTGCGTGCTTGTTACGTAGCCTCTCCCCTCTATGGCCTTAGCGACTCCAACGGCCACGGCTTCTTCGCCGAAGTACAGGTGAGCGGTTCCCTGAATTCTGGCCTCGTAGAGGTAGATCTGCTCGACTCGCTCCTCGAACTTCCTCAGTTCGACGAGCTTCCTGTACATCCAGAGGAGATCTTCGTCAGATAGCCCCAGAGACCGTGCTTCCTCGACAGATACGCTCTTTACTTCCTCTATCTCCACGACTAGCCGCGCCAAGGGCTTGTCACCATGTGCGAAAAGCACAGGTCACTCTTATAGTTTTTGATCACCTAAGCATGGCCCAGGGGCGGACTCGGCGGCCAATCTGAGTTGCCTCACGGCCTCCTTTAGGTCTTTTTTCCCGAATATGGCAGATCCAGCGATAAGAATTCTGGCTCCTGCCTTAACTACGGCTGGAGCCGTGCTAGGATTGATGCCTCCGTCGACCGCAATCTCTACATTTACCCCCTCCTTAGCTATCTTGTCTCTAAGCCTCCGGACCTTGTCCTCAATACCGCTCAGGAACCTCTGACCCCCGAAGCCAGGCTCTACCGTCATCACAAGGACTACGTCGACGCGCTCGAGGAGTTCTTCAATCGAGCAGAGCGGAGTGGCCGGATTTAGAGCAACGCCGACTCTGACTCCCAGCTCCCTGAGCTGCGATACCAGGGAAAACGGCCGCTTAGCCGCCTCTACGTGAAAGTAGACCGTGTTTGCGCCAGCCTCCACGAACTCCGCTGCAAAGCGCTCGGGAGTGCTGATCATGAGATGGGCCTCCAGCGGAAGGCTCGTGATCCGGCGAATGCACCTGAGAACAGGTATCCCCATCGAGAGGTTGGGAACGAAGCATCCGTCCATGATGTCGAAGTGTAAAACATCCACTCCCGCCTCTTCGGCTCTCCTAACTTCCTCACCAAGCTTAGAAAAGTCTGCTGAGAGGAGGGACCCAGAGATCTTGATCGACATGTCCTAGTCTTGGTCTTCGGCAAGTATTTAAGTGTCCATGACAAAACTGGTGCCGTTTGGAGGGACTCTAAATGGGACGCGCAGAGGCAACTGTGCAGCTAAAGAACAAAGTTGGCCTCCACGCCAGGCCAGCCTCCCTATTCGTTCAGACAGCCAAGAAATTCAAGGCGAAGATAACCGTCAGAAAGGATGATAAGCAAGCCGATGCAAAGAGCATTCTGGGCGTCCTCTCGCTTGGCGCAGAGTGTGGGCATTGGATAACGATAATTGCTGAGGGAGAGGACGCTGAGGATGCGGTGCGGACCTTGGTGTCGCTAGTCGAGGATAGATTTGGGGAGGCTGAATAGGTTGCGGGCGGGCCCCCGCGAGTTCAAGGGAATCCCCGCCTCGCCCGGAGTGGCGGTAGGTAAGGCATACCTCTACATAAGGGGATATGTCGAGGTGGAGAAGAAACAGATCCCCCGAGAGCAGGTTGAGTCTGAGATTCTCAGATTTAAGAGCGCCATAACGATGGCTAGGAGCTACATCAAGGGGCTGGCAGATCGAGTCAGGTCTGAGGTTGGCGAGGAGGAGGCCAAGATCTACGAGGCCCACCTGATGATTCTAGAGGACGACGCCGCCTTCCTGCACCCAGTAGAGGTCATGATAAGAGAGCAGCTGGTGAACGCGGAGTACGCCGTCGACGTGGTGCTGGAGAGGGTCGCCAAGCTATTCGAGGAGATGGAGAGCCAGTACATGAGGGAGAGGGCTGCCGACGTGAGAGACGTCAAGAGACTCGTGATAACTGCTCTCAAGGGCAAAATAGACGAGATCTCGGCTCCGCCAGAGGAGTCCGTCGTGGTGGCCCGTGAACTGCTACCGAGCGACGTAGCCCAGCTCGACAAGTCGAAAGTGCTGGGCTTCGCTACCGACACGGGCGGCCCAACGTCTCACGTTGCAATAGTCGCTAGAACCCTCGGCATACCGGCAGTAGTTGGGTTGAAGGACCTGTCAGTCCACGTGCGGGCTGGAGACATCGTGGTGGTAGACGGGGATCAGGGTCTCGTCATAGTGAGGCCGGACAGGGAGACCATGAAGAAGTACCAGGTGAAGATGTCAGAGAAGATCCAGGAGAGACTCATTCTGATGAAGTACGCTCCGCTGCAGGCTGTTACGCTGGACGGGCACGCTGTTGAAACCTTCGCGAACATAGGCGGAATGGAAGATGTCGATTACGCGCTAAAGATGGGCGCCGAGGGGGTTGGCCTCCTCAGGACTGAGTTCATGTATGTCAACGGCCGCAGATTCCCGACGGAAGAAGAGATATACTCTAAGCTCTGTCAGATTGCGAAAAAATTCGGCGATAAGCCTGTGATTGTTCGCACTCTCGACATAGGTGCCGACAAGCCTCTCCCGTACTTCCCAATGCCTGAGGAGCCCAACCCCATGCTTGGGTGGAGGGGAATACGAGTCACGCTGGATCGCCCAGAGATACTTCGGACGCAGCTGAAGGCGATACTGAGGACGGCAAAGGACGGAAACCTCTGGGTCATGTTCCCAATGATCTCAACCATTGAGGAGGTGAGAGAAGCAAAGGAGGTCCTCCAAGAGGCAGCCTCAGAGCTCAGAAAGGAGGGTAAAGAGTTCAAGGAAGACGTGAAGGTCGGCATAATGGTTGAGACCCCATCTGCCGTCCTCTTGGCCAGAGAGCTAGCGAAAGAAGTCGACTTCTTCAGTCTTGGCACCAACGACCTGACTCAGTACATAATGGCGGCCGACAGAGGCAACGAGCTTGTGAGCGAGCTGTACAACTACCTGCAGCCTTCTGTCGTTAGGGCTATACACACGGTCATATCGGCGGCCCACGAGGCGGGCATACACGTCGGAATGTGTGGAGAGATGGCCGGAGATCCAAGGTCGATCCCTCTCCTAGTGGGCATGGGGATAGACGAGCTGAGCATGGTTCCATCCTCTATACCTAGGGCCAAGAGGCTGATCAGGTCTATCACCAAAGAGGCTGCAGAGAAGCTGGTAGATCGCGTCCTCTCGGCTAGAACCCTCGGCGAGGTAATCGACGTCTTGGACTCATTTACGCGTTCTATTAAGCTGGCCGACGATTGACCCGTACCTCAGCATGGGGCCGAGCTTTATTTAGGAGAGGCCGTAGGCCGTTGGTCTGATCCCAGATGGCTAGGGTTGTTGTCGAGGAGTCAGTACGTGTTCCTATGGACGATCAACCGATAGAGATCGTCGAGCGAAAGGGGATTGGACATCCGGACACTATCTGCGACGCAATCATGGAGAGGGTCTCTCTGGAACTCAGCAGAGAATACCTGAGGAGGTTCGGGGGTCTTCTACATTACAACGCCGACAAGTCGCTGCTCGCGGCGGGCGTCACGGAACCGGCTTTCGGTGGGGGTAGGGTAATCAAGCCAATGCTCATTGTGTTTGGCGATCGAGCAACCAACTCCTTCGCTGGAGAAGAGATACCTATCGAGGAGATCGTCATTCAGGCCGCCAAGAACTGGATTAGAGAGAACCTTCGGTTTGTGGATCCCGATGAGCACGTGCGGTACCAAGTGGAACTCAAGCCTGGAAGCGCCGAGCTTACCGACATCTTCAAGAGGGGGAGCGGACCCCTCGGCGCCAACGATACTTCTGCGGCGGTAGGCTACGCTCCCCTCTCACGCACCGAGAGAGCAGTTCTAGAGGTGGAGAAGTTCCTCAACTCTCCGGAGTTCAAGAAGAGGCACCCAGAGACTGGCGAGGATGTGAAGGTGATGGGGTACAGAGTAGGGGACAGGCTCGACATTACCGTGGCCCTAGCATTCGTGGACAGGTACATTGCCAGCGAGTCAGAGTACTTCAGAATGAAGGGCGAGGTGCTAGAGGAGCTAAACAGCTTTGTCAGAGATAGATACGACTTTGAGGAGATAAACATAGCTCTCAACACGCTGGACAGACCTGGCAGAGGCGTGGGAGGCGTCTACCTAACGGTCCTCGGCACGAGCGCGGAGGGCGGTGACTCGGGGCAGGTGGGGAGGGGCAATGGCGTAAACGGAGTCATCCCACTGATGAGGCCGAGGAGCAGCGAGGCGGCCGCCGGAAAGAACCCTGTGAGCCACGTCGGTAAGATATACAACGTCTTGACTCATCACATCGCCCAGAAGATCCACGAAGAGGTCTCTGGAGTCAGAGAGGCCTACGTGTGGCTCTTGAGCAGGATAGGGCACCCCATCAACGACCCGGCTCTGGCCGCGGCCGAGGTCAGCGTAGAGAGAGGGGTCACTCTAGACGATGTCAAGCCGGCTGTTGAAGAAGTCATGGTGAAGGAGCTAGAGGACATAGGGAGGTTCGTAGAGCGGCTCATAGACGGCGAGATACCCACTTACTGAGCCTCATGTCCTAGCTTCCACCATGACCTCGGTGAGCGGGTCCACCTCGCCATTGCCGTTCTTGTCCCTCCAGTAGACTATCGTGACGTTCGCTGAGAGGGCGGCCTGGAAGTTCGTGGCGGCCCACAGGAGCGCAGCCCTAGTCCCGTACCTAGTCACTCCTCCGACGAAGAGGTAGGTTCTATCGCCGGATCTGACTGGAATTACTGCGGCGTAATCCTTGTAGCCGTACTCGGCCATGAGAGTGACCCCCGCGTATTTGAGCCCCACATAGTAGCCGCCAGCCTTGACGAACTCAACCTGTCCCTCAGGCCAGTCCTCGTTTACGGCCGGTCCTCCCAAGATCACTTCGAGCCCACCCGTCCGCTCTCTCTTCAGCCCTAGGAAGAACAGCTGGGCGAGGTCTGAGTTCATCTCAGCGTCCACATCTGACCTGGCCACGAGCCAGAACGCCTCGCTTCCCGGGTAGGGGGTCTCCTCAATCACGGCTGTTATCGATCCCTGAGAGGTTGGGGGCTGGCTAGGATCATCCGACTCAGCGTGGTAGGCGACTGTGACCTCTATGGTGTCGCCAGGCCTGAGCACGGGGTCGAAGGGATCACCCGTCATCAGTGGATAGACGAACTCTATTACCGTGCCCGATGGCCCCTCCTTTCCCGCCACGGCCAGCACGTTTTGGTCGTCCAGAGAGCTGTCCCCTCCCCTAGTTTTTCTGTCCTCAATCTTCACGGCGCCAGGGCCTTCAACCCAAGCTACGATGAGGTTAGCCCACCCTCCCTCGCCCGCCTTTCTCCACCCTATGGAGGCGTATCCCTTCCCCGGACTCGAGAGGCCGATGTACAGCCTCTGTCCATCGTGCATCCAGTGCACGGTGACTCCGGCTACGTTCACGGCTCCAGCGTATTCACCAGGACCTATGACGCCCTTCAGCGTCAGCTTATCCGGATAAGGTGTGAAAGGGATCTTTGCAGCTCCCTGACATACAGCCCACGCCGCCGGGGTAACGAGCAGGAGGAGCGAGAGCGCAGACAATAACCTATGGACCATCAAAGTTCACCTGATTCCGCACACTCTATTCTTTCCGTCTCGACATGAGACGATGAGAGTTAGGTTGAGAGCAGAGAACGACGATCAGAAGTCCAACTTTATTGCCGCAATCCCCCCGGCTAGAGTACGATGTCCGATCGAGTGGAAGTTAGGGTTCCAAAGGCGGGAGGAGGCGTCGCGGCAAAGCTCCTCTTAGCAATCTTCATAATGGCCCTGCTGGCGCTCTCGCTGGGTAGAGTCTTCTTCCGCGTGGAGCTAGGCTATGCGGGGGTCATAGTAGACCCTCTAACAGGATATATCTCTGAAAAGCCGATCTTGGGGCCAAGGATAGGATTCAAGGCTCCTTGGCGGACTGTAAAATCTGTGTACGTCGCCACCGACGCCGTCCACATGTGGACAGAATTCGAGGTACCCGAGAGGGGCTGGGGCAAGGGGGTAGGCGACTATCCAGCGATAGAAGCTCTCACCAAGGATGGGCTCCAGGCCTGGGTTGACCTAACCGTCAGGTGGCACATAGACCCAGACTACGCTCCCGCACTCGTCAGAGCCTACCCCGAGCTGGACTACGAGGACAAGCTCATAGTGCCTGAGATCAGGAAGGTCGCTAGGGACGTAGTCTCGCAGTACGAGGCGGCCACGATAGCTGAGACCAGGCAGGAGATTGGACATGAGATCCTGCAGAGGCTTCGAGAGAGCCTTAACTCTGACCCCGCAGTCGGGAGTGCCTTCATAATAGACGAGGTGTACGTGAGGAACATAGGGCTCCCGCAGAAGTTCATGGAGGCTATTCAAGAGAAGCTGGCTGCTCAGCAGAGGATGATAGCCGCCCAGTACGAGAGAAACAGAACCCTCATTCTGGCGAACGCCTCCGCTCAGGCCAAGGTACTCGAGGCGCAAGGAGAGGCCCAGGCTCGTATAATACAGGCTCAGGCTCTTGCGGATGCTATCGACAAAATAGCTGCTGTGGGGGGGAACAGAGAGGCCGTAGCCCAGCTCTACGTACTAATTCAGAATCTCGCGCAGCTGCAGGCCAACGGGACTAGATTTATCGTAATACTCTCGCCTCAGGGAGGTCAGCTGCCCCTGCTGTACCCAGTAGGTGAGGGCTGATGAGAGCCGGGGTACGCGAGGTTCACTTGATCAGGTTGGATCCTGGCGAAGAAGTGGTATCGGCCATAGCGAGGAGAGCCAAGGATCTGGGAGTGAGAGGCGCCGCCGTCTTCGCGATAGGCGGAGTCTCGAGAGCGAGGGTAGGCATCTTTGACCTCGAGAAGGGAGCGTACAAGGAGACCCTTGTCGAGGGATTTCACGAGGTTGCGTCGCTGATTGGAAACGTCTCTGTGAAGGAAGATGGAACCCTATTCCCTCACATTCACGTTGTGCTGGCTAGTGAGGGCCAGATCGTGGCAGGTCACTTGCTCGAGGCTACCGTCGAACCCACTCTGGAGGTCTTCTTGGTGGTCTTAGACAAAGAGGTCAGGAGAACCCTGAAGACGCCTTATGGCTTTGTAGCGCTAGATGTCTGATTGCTCCACGAATGTAGTACGGCCACTGCCCTCTCTTCTCTCTTCACAAATTAAGGAGGGTTCCAGAAGAGCGGCTAAGACTTACCTTCTCCTTTCCTCGGTACCTTCACCTTAGCGGTCTCTTGGAGGAGGGTTCTCAGCCTAGAAGCCAAGTTCTGCAGCTTTCTGTAGGCCTCCGCGGACATCTTCTTCATCCTCTCACAGTCTCTGTCGGTGAACCTCAGCGGGAAGGTAGCCTGCAGCCTCACGGGAGTTATTGAGATCGCTCTCTCTACCAGGAGCGCGTAGAGGTCGGTTCCCCTCTGCCCTTCTCCAACGCTCAGCGGATTGCTGCCGATCCAGTAGTAGGGCCTCCCCCTGGGGTCGAGCCTCTCTAAGATGTAGTTCTCGAACTTCGTCCAACCGAGCCTGGTGAGCCTGACGGGCGTGTCGTCTGATATCTTAAACGGGAAGTTGACGTTCAGGAGGTCGACGCCCTCCGGCAGGCCCTCCTCCAGCATCCACGCGACTATCTCCGCGGCCACTCTCCCGTGCATCGCGAAGGCCTCGGGAGTCGTGGGTCTGTGCGCCTCGGGAATCTCTGAAGAGAACGCGACCGCCGGTATCCCGTTCAAAACGCCCTGTATGGCTCCAGCTATGGTTCCGCTCGTGAAGAGGTTGTCCACCGTTATGTTGTCGCCGAGGTTGATGCCGCTGACGACGACGTCAGGCTTGTCTGCCATGATCTCCCCCAGGGCCAGCATCACGCAGTCTCCGGGGGTCCCGCTAACTAGGTAGGCCTTACCATAGCGTCCTCTCCTGAGCTTGACGTAGATCTCCCTTATCCTGAGCGGCTTGTGAAGCGTGACCCCCTTCCCGGCGGCGCTGACCTCCCTCTCCGGCACGACGCATGTAACGTCTCCGAGGTCTCGATCTAGCAAGGACCTCCACAGGGCCCTCAGAGCTGGAGAGTGAACTCCATCATCATTGGTGATGAGTATGGACGGCAAGCTCTCACTCCCCCAGGGCCGACATCACGACTTCAACGGCGAACTTCTCCTCCGGCTGCACCCCTATCAGCCTGCCCTTAGGCACCCACTTGCCATCCTCCCACACGTACACCCTCGTGTCCGGAACCGCCGTAACGCCGAGGGCGTCAGCCATGTCAGGGTTCTCCCACGCTTCCACGGTCTCCGCTTCGATGGCCTCCGGAACGGCTATCGCGAACCTATTGGCCAGTAGGGATTGGTGAGGGCAGTAGGGGCACGACGGCGTGACAAATACCTGCAGCTTCACTCTCTTGCCCAGCTCTACCAGCTTGCCGAGGGTCTCAACAGTATCGGCAGACAGCCCGCTCTCCCTCTTCGAGACCTGTATGATCGTCTCGACGAACCCCCAGGCCTCATAGCCAGAGGGGGCGCCAAGGTACCTCACGGAAACTCTCTCCGGGCCTACGAGGATTATTGGGGTACGCTTTGGATCAACACCCATATCCTCAACCTCGTCAGGCTCTAAGTCAGCATCTACGATCCTGGCTAGGATCTTTTTGCTGAGTTCGGAGAGTTCTCTAATGAGTTGAGCCGTCCATGTGCTGTACTGAGCGTTAGACGATCCGACGATCACGACTACTGTTACAGGCTCTTTCATCTCTGCTTCTAGCCGCTCTCTGAGATCGGACGCCGTTTTCTCGTCGATTATCCTCTCGTGAGCGTCTCTATGCTGGTTCAAACGACCACCTCAGAGCGCCTCTTAAGGACGGCATAATTAAGTTATCCTCGGGCCCTCTGCGTCGCTCTGGCGCGGTTCTTCCTCATTTTCAGATTGAACGGTAGCATATTGAGGGTACAGTGCGGCGTGATTCGGCGCCAGCAGGTTTCTCGACGGTGCGCCTAGAGCGGCTGGGGCCGTCTCCAGAGTGGTATGTCAAGGTTTTTTACATTCCGAGAGCCGCAGATTGGGGTGTCCCCTAAATGCTGGAAATCAGGTGGCACGGCCGAGGTGGTCAGGGTGTCTGGAGCGCCTCGGCCGTACTGGCCGCGGCGGCTATTGAAGTTGGTAAGTACGCCCAATCCTTCCCGCAGTTCGGTCCTGAGAGGACAGGAGCCCCGGTCCTCGCCTTCAACAGGATAGACGACAAGCCCATAGTCCTCCACTCCATGATAGAAGAGCCTGACATAGTGGTGGTGATTGACAGGACCCTCCTATCTGACAGAAACGCGATACTCGGTGGTCTGAAGCCTGGAGGCCACTTGATAGCAGACACCGAAGAGTCTCCGGATGCGCTCAGGTCTCGGCTCGACGTACCTGAGTCGGTGCATGTGTGGACTCTCGACGCGGTGACGCTGGCCCTGGAGGAGGTAGGAAGGGCCGTGACGAACACGCCGATGCTTGGGGCCGTAATAAGGGCAACGGGAGTAGTTCCCATTGAAGCGATCGAGGACGCCATCAGGAAGCGGTGGAAGGGAGAGATCGGTGAGAAGAACGTTAAGGCGGTCAGGAGGGCCTACAACGAGGTTGCTTACTCACCCGCAAAGGTGGAGGTGAAGGCGTGATGTCCGCGCTTAAGGGGTGGAAGGAGATTCCCATAGGGGGTCTCCCGTTCGAACCAGCTGTCAAGTACAAGACGGGAGACTGGAGAGTATTTAAACCGGTGATCAACAAGGACAAGTGTGTCAAGTGCGGCCTCTGCTGGATGTTCTGCCCCGACAACGCCATAATCTGGGACGGCGAGAACCACCCCACAGTCGACTACGAGTTCTGCAAGGGATGCGGGATCTGCGCGCACGAATGCCCCGTTAAGGCCATAGAGATGGTGAGGGAATGAGGGAGGTGGTTTGAGTGGCTAAGGTCGTTCAGCAGAAGATGATGTCCCTGAATGGAGATGAGGCGGTTGCCTGGGCGGCTAAGCAGAGCAATGTCGACGTGGTGGCCGCCTTCCCGATAACTCCTCAAACCATAATCATGGAGAGGATTGCAGAGTTCATTCACGACGGAGAGATGGACGCCGAGATCATCAGGGTCGAGAGCGAGCACAGCGCCTTGAGCGCCTCCTGGGGGGCAGCTGTTGCTGGCGCTAGAGCGTTCACGGCTACTGCTGCAAACGGGCTAGCTCTCATGTGGGAGATCCTCTACATAGTCTCCTCGACGAGAACCCCGGTGGTGATGGCGATAGTCAACAGGGCCCTGAGCGGCCCGATAAACATCCACTGCGACCACGGCGACTCAATGGGCGCCAGAGACTCCGGTTGGATACAGATCTACAGCGAGGACGCTCAGGAGGCCTACGACAACGTGATTCAGGCGTTCAGGATCTCCGAGCATGAAGATGTACTCCTACCGGTCATGGTCATGCTCGACGGCTTCCTGATATCTCACACGATGCAGAACGTTCAGATCCTGCCGGATGAGGTGGTGTCCGACTTCGTTGGAGTCAGGAAGGTGGCTAAGATCAAGCTGCCGGAATTCTACGGCGACAAGGAGATCCCCTTCATGCTCAACCCCAAGTACCCGATCTCCATAGGGCCCCTGGATCTCTACGACTACTACTTCGAGCACAAGATGCAGCAGATTGAGGCCATGAGGAGGGCTCCCAACGTCATAAGGCAGGTCCACAAGGAGTACGCCGAGATAAGCGGCAGGTCCTACGGAGACGGCATGCTGGATCCGTACAAGGTAGACGACGCGGATGCCCTGATAATAGGGATTGGCAGCACGATGGGCACGCTCAAGGCCGTTGTGGACGAGCTCAGGGAGGAGGGCAAGAAGCTGGGATCCGTGAGGATCAGGGTCTTCAGGCCCTTCCCCGCGGACGAGATCAGGAAGCTGGCGTCCGGGGTCTCGTCGGTCGGAGTCCTAGACAGGAGCGCTAGCTTCGGCGCGGAGGGAGGCCCGCTCTTCCTAGAGGTGAGGTCGGCTCTCTACAGCCTCAGGGACAGGCCTCCGGTTCTGGGCTACGTCTACGGCCTCGGAGGAAGGGACATGCCGCCTAAGCTTCTGAAGAAGATAGCAGAGGAGGTGCTCAGCGCCAAGGAGGAGCCAGAGAAGCCCAAGATAGCATTTCCAGGGGTGAGGGAATGAGGGAGGTGGTGATATGAGCAAGGTAGAGTGGGTTCCTAATATCAAGCAGATCGCGAAGGAGATGTACCAGAAGGGCTTCAGAGGGATAACTCCAGGTCACAGGCTCTGTGCCGGCTGCGTGGCCGGCGTCATAGTCAAGCAGCTCATGATGGCCGCCAGGAAGCCCATAGTAGTGCTCAACGCCACCGGGTGCCTCGAGGTCGCGACTACGATATTCCCCTACACAGCCTGGGAGGTCCCGTGGGCACACAACGCGTTTGAGAACGCCGCAGCCGTGGCCTCTGGAGTGGAGGCCGCCCGGAGGAAGCTGCTCCGCGTCGGCAGGTTCGCCAACGACCCTGACGTGGAGATGGACTACGACATCGTGGTCTTCGCGGGCGACGGCGGAACCTACGACATAGGACTCCAGGCGCTGTCTGGAGCCATAGAGAGGGGCCACAAGTTCCTGTACATCCTCTACGACAACGAGGCTTACATGAACACCGGAATCCAGAGGTCTGGCAGCACGCCCCTCGGAGCCTGGACTACGACCACGCCCGCCGGCAAGAAGATCCCCGGCAAGCCCGTCTGGAAGAAGCCCCTCGTGGACATAATAGCCGCTCACAGACCTCCGTACGTTGCCACTGTGTCGCCCTACTTCTGGAACGACGCTCTGATGAAGTTCAGGAAGGGGCTGGAGGCAGACGGCCCGGCCTTCATAAGGGCGTTCTCAACGTGCAACAGAGGATGGTACTGCGCCCCAGAGGAGTCCATAGCGATCTCCAAGTTGGCGGTAGAGACCTGCATCTTCCCGCTGTTTGAGGTGATAAACGGAGTCGAGTGGAAGCTCTCCTCGCCGAGCTTGGCTATCGCCAAGAACCCTGAGAAGAAGAAGCCTGTGGAGGAGTACCTCAAGACGCAGCGCAGATTCAGGCACCTGTTCGAGCCAGAGAACAAGTGGCTGCTCAAGCGCATCCAAGAGATGGTAGATTACGAGTGGGATCTGCTACTCCAGAGGGTGGGCCTCAAGGGCTGACTCCCCAGCCTTCTTTTTCCCTCACTTTTTCACATACCCTGGAGATTCTGATGGGGGTCCATAAATGGCAGAAAAGAGGGTTAAACTGAGGATTAGCGGGATAGTCCAAGGAGTTGGATTTAGGGCCTTTGTGTGGAGAAACGCGAGGTTCTTGGGCCTAAAGGGATACGTGAGAAACGTGCCGGACGGGACAGTCGAGGTGGTCGCAGAAGGAGAGGAGTCAGCACTACGAAAGTTAGTAGAACTCTGCAGGAAGGGGCCCATGCTCGCGAGAGTAGACTCCGTGGTAGAAGAGTGGTCCGAACCCACCGGAGAATTCACTGGATTCTCAATAGCTTGGTGAGGCGGTCACTCTTCTTCCCAGAAATCCTCCTCTTCTAGCCCCCAGATCTCCTCTCCCTCCTCTTCTTCGGTCTCCCAGAGATCCTCATCCTCCAGCCAGCTCTCCTCATCGTAGCCCTCTTCTATCAGTTCTACCTCCTCGATCTCCCCCTGGCTTATCACTATGTGGAGCAGCGCCTTGCAGGAGGGGCACGACGCCTCACCGTCGTAATCAACCTCTTCGATTGAGAAGCGAGCCCCGCACGAAGGGCAGACTATCTCCGGCATATGCCCACGCCGCGGGCCGGAATCTAGCATCCGCCTCATAAATTTATCGGGCCTAACCTTCAGCTTGCAGACGGACAATCCGACCTTAATGGGCACGATTTGCAGTTCGGCTTTGCCTTGCAGAATGTCCTTCCGAACTCTATCAGCGCGAAGTGAGCCCTCATCCTCTCATCCGGGGAGAATATCTCCTCGAGAGCTTCCTTGGTTTGCCTGTAATCTGCCTTTTGGTCAACGAGGCCGAGCCTCTTAGTCAGTCTGTCTACGTGAACGTCTACCGGGAGGACGGGATGACCCAGAGCCATCAGCACCACGTCGGCAATCTTGTCGCCAATTCCGGGCAGGGACTTTAGCATCTCCCTGGCTTCCTCTGTTGGCAGTTCTGCTAGCGACGCCACTCCAGGCCCCTCTAGCTCCCACTGAGCGAGCGCCTTGATCGCTCTAGCCTTGGACTTGTACATGCCAGAAACCCTGATGGCTTCCTCTACGTCCTCAATCCGAGCGCTCGCGAGGTCCTCCGCGCCTCCCGGGAACTTCCTCATGAGTCTCTTCACGGCCTCCTCCTCGAGCTTGGAAGTCGTCCTCGGAGACACGGCGATGGCAACCGCCACCCAGAATGGGGGAAGGTTCTCTCTCTTCCACCAGGGCTCTCTACCCGAGTATAGTTCGAGGATCTTCCTCAGAGCCCTGACGGCCCTGTCCCTTCTCCTCACCACACGGCCTCCTAAGTAGAGTAAGGAATAAACGCTACACTCGGGGGCGCCCTCTTGCCAGATGGTACAAGCAGTCATCGCAGCTACGGCGGATATCCACTCGCCGAAGTACCTAGACGAGTTTCTACGCGCGGTGGATTCCTTTGAAGGGACCCCGGATCTGATCCTGCTGGCTGGAGATATGATCTACAGAGGGCGGGTGGAGGAGTTTCCCAAGGTTCTAGAGCCCCTAGAGTCTCTGGGGAGCAGGATAGTTGCCGTATTTGGAAACGAAGAGTACGACGATCTAAAACCGCAGCTTCTCGAGGCCTACGGAGACAGGGTGCTGTGGCTAGATGATCAGGGCGCTGAGGTGCAGGTGCGCGGCGTTGGCGTGTGGATAGTCGGGAGTCGAGGCAGTCTAAAGAAGCCTACCACATGGCAGAGTAAGCACATCCCGGGAATAGAGGAGATATACAGGGCGAGGGTAAGCCTACTCGACGAGCTTCTGGCAGAGGCGAGGGGACGGCAGGCGATTCTGCTCACGCACTACGCACCCACGTTCAAGACGCTCGTTGGGGAGAACCCCAAGATCTGGTCGAGGCTGGGCCATCCTAGGTTGGAGAGAGTCATAAAGAGGCGGAGGCCGGCGCTCGTGATTCACGGACACGCGCACAATGGCTCTAAGGAGGCGAGAGTAGACGGAGTGCCCGTTTACAACGTGTCCTTTCCAGTATGGAGGACGATAGTCAAGCTGACGATCCCTCTAGCCGAGGGAGTTGGGCTGGAGTCGTATATGGCCTAGTCACTCCCGAATCATGTTCGAGATGACCCTCTTCGCGATGGAGCACTTCTCTCGGAACTCCGCCTCGTCAATTGTGTCTACTGCTGGACACAAATTGTCGAGCACGCACTCGCCGGTTCTAGCGTCGACGACCACGGGGTAGGCCCTGCAGCCGTCCGGCCTGTGCTCGTAGATCCTGCACTTCCCGCCGGGGTCTAGGAAGTAGCAACGACCGCCCACGTTTCTCAGCCTCAGCGCGCCGTCCCTAAACTCGGCGAACTCAGCTGGATCGTATCCAAGCTTACTGATCCTCACCACGTCTTCTAGGGTGAGCGGCATCTCGGTCTCCAGACAGCAGAGGTGGCAGCCCGGGACGCACCGCACATGGCCGCCATCCGCTCGGTATTTATATCCCCGACGCCGGTTAAGACCGCGAGCATGCCCGAGAGGGACGGCAGTCACAGATTTCTCGCTTTTCACTTTGGCTATAGCTCCACTCTAATCT
>Ga0116200_10000287_pt1 | contig 15381 bp, 13 predicted proteins | sample Mar14436cmmetaG_FD_94478 | JGI IMG/M metagenome (GOLD analysis project Ga0116200, IMG submission 94478) | Marine hydrothermal vent microbial communities from Guaymas Basin, Gulf of California to study Microbial Dark Matter (Phase II) - Marker... ... | reverse complement strand
TAAGGAGGGCGTTGAAAAACTCCGGGGTTAAACCTGCCCCCGGGAACTAAGGGAAAAAGAGTAGTATTTTGTTGCACGGCGGCTTCGCCGCCGTGCAACAAAATACCCTCAAAAAGCCTTTTTAACCTGCCTTGAGCGAAGGACGCTTATCAAACAAAATGGGAATGGCACTTTTTCAACACCCTGCGAAAACGCATTTTTGACAATAACGGCGGTTTTGTGCTATAATTTGGTTGCAGCTTTCCCCTTGATTAGGGTAAGCTTTTACCCCCAAATTACTTGAGAGAAGGAGGTGCTATTTCATAATGTCAGTTGTCCTGAGGCCTGGAGAATCTCAAGAAAGCTTACTCAAGCGGTTTCGCAAAGAGGTAGCTGAGGAAGGAATCCTAAGCATCGTTAGGAAGAAACGCTGGTATATATCCAAGAGTGAATTGAAGCGTATAAAGAGGCGTAAGGCCATCCGCAAAGCCCGCCGCCGAATGCTGCGTCAACTTAGACGCCAAGGTAAATACTAGTTACATCCCCTAAAAGTTTGCCTTTAGAAGCATAATGGGAAAACCCTTACAAATCATTTTGGAAGGGTAGGTTTTTTATTTATGGGAAGAGTTGCTATGAAGAATGCAAGACAATTGCTGGAAAAAGAATTAAAAGCCGCTCTAGCTGAGCTGGCCGATTTGGAAAAGAGGCTTGAGGTTAAAGGCGATTACGGCCTTGGCATAGGTGACCCTAATATCATCCAGTGGGAGCTTAACCTGGCCCTGAGGGACAGGGTTGCCAGGAAGGTGGAGGACATTAAGAAGGCTCTGGAGAGATTGGACAAAGGCGAGTACGGCGTTTGCGAGGCCTGTGGAAAGCCTATCGAAGAAGGGCGTTTGGAGCTCTTGCCTTATACTACGCTGTGTAGCAAGTGTGCGCAGCTCCGGAGATGAGAATGGATGGAAGTAATTCTGACGCACGAGAATACAGACTTCGATGCCTTGGCATCGCTTCTGGCCGCAGCCAAGGTATATGCACCGGCTATCCCGGTCCTCCCCCACCGCCTTAACCGCAATGTCAGGGACTTCCTCACCCTCTACGGGGGTGAGTTTCCCTTTGTCCACTACCGGGACCTCCCTCGTCGGCCCATAACCAGGGCCATCGTGGTTGACACCCAAAGCTTCTCCCCGCTTAAGGGGATGACCCCTCAGACCCGCATTCTCTTCATAGACCACCATCCCCTCTCCCGGGAGTTGGGGGAAAGGATGAGCTACTTCGGTGGCGATACGGGAGCCACAACCACCATCCTGGTGGAACAGCTCGCTAAATCCCAAATCCCCCTTAACTCCCTGGAAGCCACCCTGCTCCTCCTGGGCATCTATGAAGATACCGGCTCCCTCTCTTATCCCGGCACCACCCCTAGGGATGTGCGCTGCGCTGCCTGGCTCCTGGAGCAGGGGGCAAGCCTCCAGGTGGTTAACCGATTCCTGCATCATCCTCTGACCGAAGAGCAGCACTACCTCTACAACCAGCTCCTCAGCAATTCTCAACCCTATGAATTCGCAGGGCATTCGGTCATCATAGCCACCGCCTCCGCTGATGGATATGTTGAGGAAATATCCACCCTTGCCCACAGGCTCCGGGACCTCTTTGAACCCGATGCCCTCTTCATCCTGGTGGATATGGGCGACCGCATCCAAATGGTGGCTCGGAGCTCTGTCGAAGCCATAGACGTCGGTCAGATAGCGAGCGAGATGGGAGGGGGAGGGCACCTCCGAGCCGCCGCCGCTTTGATCCAGGATATGAGCCTGGAGGAAGCCCAATCCCGCCTCCTCCAATTGCTCCACAAATACGTGAAGCCTTCCGTCACCGTAGCCCAGATAATGTCCTACGGAGTCCATACCCTTTCTCCGGACACCACCGTGGCTGAGGCAGCCGAAGCAATGCAGCGCTACGGTCACGAGGGCTTCCCGGTGGTGGAAGACGGCAAAGTGGTGGGCATCCTGACCCGCAGGGAGATAGATAAAGCCCTCCATCATGGATTAGGCAAAAAGCCCATCAAGCTGTATATGTACAAGGGAGAAGTAAGCGTAAGCCCCTCCGACCCGGTCGAAAAGCTCCGGCAGGTGATGATAGAACACGGGATAGGACAAGTGCCTGTGGTGGAGGGAGGCAAAGTCATCGGGATTGTCACCCGCACTGACCTGATAAAGCTTTGGGGAGGTGTGACCGGGAAGAGCCGGGCCGATGAGATAGCCCGGAAGCTTGAGAAGGCCCTCCCTGCCCCTTTGCTCAACATCCTGCGCAAAGCTGGCGCTAAAGCCCGGGAGATGGGGTTCTCCCTTTACATCGTAGGGGGGTTCGTGCGGGATTTGCTGCTGGATATGCCAACCCTGGACCTCGACCTGGTGGTGGAAGGGGATGCTATTGCTCTGGCCAAGAGCCTGGCAAGGGATTTCGGCGGAAGGGTCAGGAGTCACGCCCGCTTTGGGACGGCCAAGCTCATCATAGAGGATGAGGAGAAGCTCAAGCAGGGTTACCCTCACCACCTGGATTTCACCTCCGCCAGGATTGAATTCTACGAACACCCCACGGCTTTGCCTCAGGTGGAAAGCAGCTCCATAAAGCAGGACCTCTATCGCCGGGATTTCACCATAAACACAATGGCCATCTCTTTAGACCCGGAGAGGTTCGGGGAGCTGTATGACTTCTATGGAGGGCTCAAGGACCTGGAAAGGGGGTTGATCAGGGTCCTCCACAACCTCAGTTTCGTAGAAGACCCCACCCGCATCCTGAGGGCCGTTCGGTTGGAACAACGCTTGGGCTTCCGCATTGAGAGCTGCACCCTTGAGCTTGTTGAGCACGCCCTGGACCTGCTGGACAGGGTAAGCGGGGAGAGGATTTACCACGAATTGCGCCTCATCCTCCAGGAGGAAGAGCCCGAAAAAGCCATAAGGAGGCTTGAGGAACTGAAGGTGCTTAAGAAAATCCACCCCGCTTTGGAAGGGGACGGATGGGTTATGGAGAAATTCCGGCTGCTCCGGGAAGACCTCCCTCTGGCCGAGGAGATAGGCTATGAATTAAAGGCCCCCGCCCCCAGCCAGAGGGCTCACTATGAACCTGTTGGAGCCCTTTACCTTGCCATCCTCACCTACAAATTCTCCCAGCAGGATGTGGAAAGCTTCATAAATCGCCTTCATCCTCCGCAGACCGACTCGGCTCTTATGCGAGAGGTTAATGCCCTCAAGGGGCATCTGCCCCGGTTGGCCGAGGGAGAATTAGCACCCAGCGTTATCTTCCGTCTGCTCCGCCCTTATTCCGATAGGGCTCGCTTTGTGGTGCGGGTAGTAACCGATTCCTGGCTGATAAAGCAGAGGCTTGACCTCTATCAGCGCAAATTGCGATTTGTGAAACCCGAGATTGACGGCTATTACCTCCAGGATGTGATGAAATTGCCTCCGGGTCCCATCTACAAGCGCATCCTGGAAGCCCTCAGGGATGCCAGGCTTGATGGCAAAGTCAGCACTTTGGAAGAAGAGCGAGCCCTTGTGGAAGAGATGCTTTCCCACTAGATAATCCCTTGCGCTGGTGAAATCTATCACAATCAGTTGACAAAGAAATCAGATGGTGCTATAATCCACCAAGGTTTTTTACTGAATTTTCAGAACCGGAAGGAGTAGGAGGTTTTTATGCCTTTGAAGATACTGCCTAAGGAGAGTGTCCCCCTTTTTGTAGATAACCTCTTGAGGGATTATGAAGTCATAGGCCCTCTCCGCAAAGATGGGTTCTACGTGTTTGGCTCTGTGAGAAGCTTCTCAGATATGGAATTAGATTACCCCATCACCATCTATCCGGCGAAGAAATTTTTCCTCCCTCCCAGGGAAAGCCTTTTGCGCTTCAAGACCGGGGAGAAGGTCTCCGTCGAACCGGTTGTCGAGGAACCTCAACCCAAAGTCCTCTTCGGACTTCACCCTTGTGACCTCCACTCCACCTGGCTGCTGGACGCCGCTTTCCTTCAGGAGACCCCCGATGCCTCCTACGAAGCCCGCCGCCGTCACACGGTGTTCGTGGGGCTGGACTGCCTTAAGCCTTGCGATGAGTACGCTTTCTGCAAGGATATGGGCACTCTGTACGTGAACGGAGGCTATGACCTTTTCCTGACGGATATCGGGGACGCTTACGCTGTGGACATCGGGAGCAAGCGGGGGGAGGAAATGCTCGAAAGGTACGCTGACACCCGGGAGCCAACCCCATCTGAGTTAAAGCGATTGGAGGCAGCCCACAAAGAGAAGGAGGAAAACTTCTCCAACAGGCTGAAGTTTGATATCCACAACCTGCCTGCCATCCTGTGGAACAGCTACGACTCCCCTTACTGGGAAGAGCTGGCCCAGAAGTGCCTGGGGTGTGGCTCCTGTACCCTTGTCTGTTCGACTTGTTATTGCTTCGATGTCTTCGATAAAGTGGAGCTCAACCTCCAGAAAGGCGAGAGGATTCGGGTGTGGGATTCCTGCCTCCTCGAAGAATTCGCCAAAGTAGCAGGGGGGCTTAACTTCCGGCCATCCCGGGTTGAGCGCTTGCGCCACCGCTTCTTCCGTAAGGGCAAGTATCTGACGGAGAGGTTCGGCAAAGTGGGTTGCGTGGGATGTGGCCGCTGCACCAGGAACTGCCTTGTGCACATCAACCCCATTGAGGTTTACAACCATATCTACGAGGAGCAGCAAAAATCGGCAGCTTAATTTCCCAAATCGGTCAGGAGGAAGTTATGGGAGAGCCTCAGGCTTTTATCTATAACCCTCGTCTGGCGGAAGTTCTGGAAATCGAAGATTTAACGGAGAAAGAGAAGCTGTTTACCTTGCGCCTGGAAAGGGGTGAACCTTTAGGCCATCAGCCAGGGCAATTCGTAAAGGTCTCCGTCTTCGGAGTAGGTGAGTGCCCCATAAGCGTCTGCTCTTCCCCCACCCGGGACCACACCTTCCAGCTGTGTGTGCGGGCAGTAGGCAACGTGACCAATGCCATCCACCGGCTTAAGCCTGGAGATGTGATAGGCATAAGAGGCCCTTATGGGAAAGGGTTCCCGGTGGATGAGATGAAGGGATACGACCTGCTTTTCGCCGCAGGAGGGCTGGGAATGGCCCCCCTGCGTTCGCTCATCCAGTATGTGATAGATCGCCGGGATGAATTCGGACGGGTGATTGTGCTTTACGGAGCTAAGCAACCCAGGGAACTCCTCTTCAGAGATGAATTAGAGCAAATCCAGAATGTGGAAAATGCCCAATGCCTTGTGACGGTAGATAGGGCTGATGAATCCTGGGAAGGACACGTAGGAGTCATCACCACTCTTTGCCCCTGCGTGGAAATAGAGCCTTCCCGGACGATGGCAGTAACCGTAGGCCCACCCATTATGTATCGCTTCATCATCAAGGAATTCCTCAAGATGGGTCTGCCCGAAGACCGCATCTACCTTTCCCTGGAGCGCCGTATGAAATGCGGGGTAGGCAAGTGCGGCCACTGCCAGATTAACGGCGTTTACGTGTGCAAGGAAGGCCCTGTATTCACTTACGCTCAAATTAAGGACCTCCCCGAGGCCCTGTAACGGCAAGGAAGGCCCCTCCACCCCCTCGACCTGGGGGAGGGACCAAAAGCCTCTTGGAAGGTCCCTTAGTGGAGGAGGGTTAAGATGGAGAAGAGAGATGTCCTAATCATAGGGGGCAGCGCTGCCGGAATTCCGGCAGCCATCACAGCTCGACGGCATTACCCCCAAGCCAAAGTCACCGTGGTCCGTAAGGAGCAGAAAGTGCTGATACCGTGCGGAATCCCCTACATCTTCGGCACGGTTGGCTCTCCGGATAAGAACCTCATACCCGATGCGGTCCTTACGGACAGGGGAATCGAGCTCATCATTGACGAGGTAACTTCTATTGACCCCAAGGCCAAGACCGTGAAGACGGCTGATGGGCGCACCATTGGCTATGAGAAGCTCATCCTGGCCACGGGGTCTATGCCCATCGTCCCCCCGCTGCCGGGGCACGATTTGGAGAACGTCTTCAGCATCAAGAAGGATGTGGATTACCTGAACAAACTGCTCAAGGCCCTGGACCAGGCCAAGGACGTGGTCATCATCGGCGGTGGCTTCATCGGCATAGAGATGGCCGATGAATGCCGCAAGCGGGGGCTGCACGTATCCATAGTAGAATTGCTCCCCCACTGCCTCTTCCTGGTATTCGATGAGGACCTCTGTGTCCAGGCGGAGAACAAGCTCCGTGAGCTGGGCATCGAAGTATACACCAACGACAAAGCCAAGGCCATCGAAGGCAATGGCAAGGCCGAGTACGTAGTCCTGGAGAGCGGCAAGAAGCTCAAGGCCGATGTGGTAATCTTCGGCATCGGCGTAGCCCCTAACACCAAGCTGGCCCAGGAAGCGGGCCTCAAGATCGGCCAGATGAGGGGCATAGAGGTGGACCGCTTTATGCGGACTTCTGAGAAGGACATCTTCGCCGTCGGGGACTGCGCTGAGAAGTACAGCTTCTTCACCGGTCAGCCCTCCGGCCTTCGCCTGGCCTCCATTGCCACCGCCGAGGCCCGGATTGCCGGGGCCAACCTGTTTGAGCTGCGGCGGGAGAACAAGGGCGTGGTGGGGGTGTTCTCCACCATCATCCGGGACTTCGCCCTTGGGCTGGCTGGGCTGAGGGAAAAGACAGCCACAGATGCTGGTTTCGAAGTAGTGACCGGAACCGCCAAGGCCGTCAACAGGCACCCCGGTTGTATGCCTGGAGCCACCCCGCTGGAGGTCAAGCTGATCTTCCGCCGGGATAACCAGGAACTTATCGGCGGCCAGGTGGCTGGCGGGGCCTCCGTGGGGGAGATGGTGAACATCCTGGCGGTGATGATACAGCGCCGGATGCGGGCTGAGGACATAGCCACCTTCCAGATGGGAACCCATCCGGCCCTTACGGCCTCGCCGATTGCCTATCAGATTGTCAATGCCGCTGAAGCGGCCCTTGATAAATTGCGCTAACTTTGCTTCGTGTGCGGCGGCATTGCCGCCGCACACGAAAAAGCCAATGCAGTGTGTGGAGGTTGGGGATGAAGCCTAGAGTTGCCATCTTTGAATTCGGCTGCTGTGAAGGCTGCCAGCTTCAGATTGTCAACCTGGAGGAGAAACTCTTAGACCTCCTGGACCTGGTGGATGTGGTGGTTTGGCGAGAGGCCAGGAGCGAGCACGCCGAAGGGCCTTACGACATCTCCTTCGTCGAGGGTTCCATCACCCGGGATGAGGAGATGGAACGCCTCCGTTGGATAAGGGAGAACTCCAAAATCCTGGTGGCCCTGGGGGCCTGCGCCCACATCGGAGGCATCAACTGCCTTAAGAACTTTATGGACCAGGATGAAGTCCGCCGCTACGTCTACGGCGATAAGGCTGATTGGTTCCCCTCCATCCCTGCCCGGCCTCTAAGCGCTGTAGTGCCAGTGGATTACGCCGTCCCCGGCTGTCCCATTGACAAAGAAGAATTCCTGGAAGTGGTTAAGGCCCTGGCCCTGGGCAAGACCCCGCCTATCCCCAATTACCCTGTTTGCGTCGAGTGTAAGATGGCGGAGAACGTGTGTGTCTTCAATAAAGGTATGGTATGCCTGGGGCCGGTTACCAGGGCTGGATGCAATGCCAGGTGTCCTTCTAACGGCAATAAATGCATAGGCTGCCGGGGCCTGATAGATGACCCCAACGTCAATTCCCACAAGGAGGTGCTGGCCGAGCACGGCCTCACCGTGGAAGACATCCTGGGCCAGTTCAGGCTCTTTGACGGCTATTCGGAGGTGGCGAAATGAGCCAGGTTGACATCAATGTGCATTATGTTACGAGAGTTGAAGGGCATGGCAATATCGTGGTCAAGATAGCTGACAACCAGGTGAAGGAGTTCCGGTGGGAAATACCCGAAGCCCCTCGCTTCTTCGAGGCGATGGTGAGGGGGAAGCATTTCGCTGATGTGCCCTTTATAGTGTCCCGCATCTGTGGCATCTGTGGCATCGGCCATACCTGCACGGCTATCCAGGCTCTGGAAAAAGCCCTGGGGTATGAACCCTCGGAGCAGACGTTGCTCCTGCGCAAGCTTATCATCCACGGTGAAACGATACAGAGCCACACCCTTCACTTCGGGTACCTTGCCTTGCCCGATTTCCTTGGTGCTCCCAGTGTGGTGCCTTTGGCCCAAACGCACAGGGAGGAACTCCTTACCATCATCAGGCTGCACCGCCTGGCCAACGAGATGTGTGACCTCATCGGTGGCCGCACGACCCATCCCATCAGCGCTGTGGTTGGGGGGTGGACGAAGCTCCCCACCGAGAGCGAGTTGAGAGAACTGCGCCGTCGCCTCGAGGAGGCTATCGCCGACATCAAGGCAGTGGCCAAGCTCTTCGCCTCGCTGGACATCCCTGATTTCCAGCGGGAGACCGAATACATCGCCCTCACCAAACCCGATGAATACGCCTTTTACGATGGTGAAATCGCTTCCACCGATGATGAGCACACCACCCCCCTCTCAAATTATCAGGAAAAGATCAAGGAATTTATCGTGCCTTATTCCACAGCCAAGCGGGCCCGGGCCAATCGCTCTTCATATATGGTAGGCGCTCTGGCCCGGTTCAACAATAACCACACCCAGCTTACTCCTCTAGGCCAGGAAGTGGCAGAGATAACGGGCCTTAAGGCCATCTGTTATAACTCCTTTATGAACAATGTAGCTCAAGTAGTAGAGGTAGCTCATGCCATTGAGGATTCCATCCGCATCATTGACCAGCTCCTGGCCCGTGGCATCAAGGAAGAGAAGTTCGAGGTCAAACCCAGGGCTGGGAGGGGCGTAGGTGGCGTAGAGGTGCCAAGAGGGCTTCTCATTCACGATTACACCCTAGATGAGCAGGGCCGGGTGGTTGATGCTAACCTGGTAATTCCCACGAACCAGAACCATCAGAACATCGAGGAGGATATGGGGGCCTTGCTCCCCCAGATTTTGGACAAGCCCAAGGAGGACATCACCTTAACTTTGGAGATGCTCGTGCGGGCTTATGACCCTTGTATCTCCTGTTCCACGCATCTCTTGAAGGTAGAATGGGGATAAAGGGATTTACATAGCCCCCTCCTGCTATGGGCTTTTGCCCGCTTCCCTCCCCTGTAAGCCCTGTTCCCTGCTGGACTTCGGCAGGGACAGGGCTTTTGTATTCCGGTATGAAGGGTTTTTTTCAACACTCTCTCGCGCTAAAGAGGGTGTTGAAAAACTACACATCTTGAGGTTATTTTCTTGCACGGCGGCTTCGCCGCCGTGCAAGAAAATACTGCTCTTCTTCCTTTACTCCCGAAGTAACAACACGAAACTCACCTTAACGAAGTAGATTAAGGGGGCGGTGTCGAGACCCACCACCTTGCCCCGTAATGTGCCCACGGGAGGCGGGGGGAAAGCAATATCAGCTAAGCTTTTCCCAATACCGCCGCTAACAAGGCCATACGGATGTAAAGGCCATTTTGAATCTGGCGGAAGTAAGCAGCCCGGGGGTCTGAATCCACCTCATAGCTTATCTCGTAAACCCTGGGGAAGGGGTGCATCACTATCATCTTCTCCTTAGCCCTCTGGAGGAGCTTTGGGGTAATGACATAGAAGTCTTTGAACCGTTCGTATTCCGCTGGGTCCTCAAAGCGCTCCTTCTGCACCCTGGTCACATAGAGCACATCAACGTCAGAGATGACCTCGTTCACATCCTCTGTCTCACGGTAGGGAAGGCTGTGTTCCCTGACCTCGGCCAGGATTTCCTCAGGCATCCGCAGGGCTGAAGGGGATACGAAGTCAAATTCAACGTCATACAGGCATAACAGGCGGGTGAGGGAATGAACGGTCCGCCCATACTTGAGGTCACCCACCATCGCCACCCGCAGGCCATCAACCTGCCCCAATTCCTCTTGGATGGTGAAGAGGTCAAGCAACGCCTGAGTGGGATGTTCCCCAATGCCGTCTCCGGCATTGATGATGGGCTTGGAAGCATATTTGGCCGCCAATGCCGCTGCTCCTACCTCCGGGTGGCGCAATACGATGACATCGGCGTAGCATTCCAGGGTACGGACGGTATCAGGGAGGGATTCGCCCTTGATGACCGAAGAATAACGCACTTCATTGATGGAGATGACCCGCCCGCCCAGGCGCAACATTGCCGCTGCAAAGGATGAACTGGTGCGGGTGCTGGGTTCGTAGAAGAGGTTGGCCAGCACCTTGCCTTGGAGCAGGTCGGCTGAGCCAAACCGTTCCACCATCGTGCGCATTTCCTCGGCTACTTTGAAGATATATGCCAGCTTGGAACGGTCAAATTGCTTTACCGAGATGATGTCCTGCCCGTAAAAACCATTGTCAGTAACATTGGCAAATGCAAGGTTTGAGGTTTTAAATTGCATTTTTTGCATGATGCCCACCCTCTCTTCCTCGGATTATGTTACAAGCTCAAATTTGATGAACCACCGGGGTGTTTTTACTTCTTTGCATTATAAAATACAAGAGGGTTTTGTCAAATTTCTGAACTTCAGCTCCCTAACCCGCCGAATTGATATAGACCCCTCTGCCTGTTCCTCAAAAGCCTGGGCCAGGGCTAAAAGCTCCCAGCCCTTCTGTCGGCGGCTATGCCAATATGAGCAAGTCCCTTACCTCTTGACCACAAAGCCATCAATTATCACAGGGCTTTTGGGCGAGGCATAAACCTTGACCCTCAGGTGATGGGGCTGGTAGGGGAGCCCCTTAGCGATGGTGATGAACGTTTGCCATTGTTCCTGAGGGGCATCGAGCTTCACCTTCACCTGTTTCCCATCCACTTCCATATCTAGTTGCCCCATCCCGGGGCCATGGGTGGTGACGAGGTATAAATCACGCCCTTTGAAAGTGAACTCGAAGCTCGCATTGCTCCTGGCCTCAAGATAGCCGCCCAGCACGGCCCGGTTATCCTGACGGCGTTGCCAATCGCCGTGGTATTCAATGGCCCAATGGTCCTCCTGATGGTAACCCGGGTACATTATCCGGGAGGTAGGGATGTAATCCTTCATCGCATAATACACCGGCAAGGGGGTGAAATCAGGCTCTACCATCCGGAAGAAATACTCAGGCTTGCCCTCCTTCCGCCAGCGGTCGGTAGGGCGCTTGAAGAACCAGAAATTCACCACCCCTACCCAGGGCCATTCCTCCTGAGCCCGCTGGTAAGCCATCACTGCGTAACGGGCCTGCTGTTCGGGCGTAACCCGGCCATAAGGGGCGGGCAGGCCCTCAGGCACGGTGTTCCAGTTCATCTCGGAAATCCAGATGGGCTTATGGGCATCGCCGTTCTTCACCATTATGTCCCGGATGAAGAGGACCCGGGAGTAATTGACCACCCGGGGTTGCATCCGGCGGTCGTAGGGGCCGGACCAGAGGCCATAGCCCTGCATCGCCATAATATCGAAATAATCAGCGGCTCCGGCATCGTACATCCGCTGGAGGAAGATGAAGTCATTGAGGTCACGGGGGCCGAGTTCGATGGTGGAAGCCAACGCCCCACAGATGATGACCACATTGGGGTCTGCCTCCTTGGCACGGGTATAGGCAACTTTGAGGAGTTCCACATATTCTTCGGGATTGACGGGTTGCTCCCCCCATTCGGGGTAGATGTTGGGTTCATTCCAGATCTGATAGTAACGGATACGGCCTCGGTAGCGGCTGACCACCGTGTAGACGAAATCGCCGAAATCCTCGAAGTTATCGGGTGGGGCGAAAGTACCCCTGGCATCACCATCAGCACGGGTCCAAGCTGGTGGATTGGAAAGCCGCACGATGAGTTCAAGGCCATATCTCTCGGCCAGCTCAACGATGTGGTCGTATTTATCCCAGGCGGAGTGATAAGGCTTGTGGCGGCGGTCCTCGAAATCGCCCTTGCCGTGAATCTCGATGTCCTCCCAGGGGAATTCCTGGCGTATCCAATGGAAGCCCGCCTCGGCTATCATCTTCACCGCCTGCTCTCGCTTTTCAGGTTCCACCTCCTGCTCCAAGAAAGTATTGATCCCGAAGGGGTTAACCCCGGCATAAGCCACGGGCACATAGGGCTGGGTCACGGGCCAGGGCCTGAGGTGGCTGGAGAGGAGCTGGGTCAAAGCTGCTAATTGGGCAAAGGGGGCTTCCTCCCCTGTGTAATAAAACAGCGCCGAGCTCCTGAAAGCCCAGGAGGCAATAAGGGCTAGGAATAGGAACAGGACCAAAGCATAGGGGAGTCCTCGCTTCATCTCTCTGCTCCGGGAGCCAGATTTGGTTTCTACAATACACCAATATAGGGAAGCTGTCAACCTGGCAAAAGAAAGCCTTGAGCTCCAAGCTAAGCAGCGGAAGGGTGCCGGAGGCGCCCTAACCGATAGGCCTATCTATCCTCAATTTTTGCTCCTTTTTTCACAAATTAGAGGATAAATCGGTTGAGACGTTTCTGAGACGCCTTTATGTTATGCTGGGCGCAACGTGAAGGGGCGCTGGATGCGGTGATGCAGGAGCACTGCCTGGAAGAGGTAAACAATGATTCGACGCCTTACACTTATCATCCGTTTGCGATGGAATCCCTTTGAACGAAACTGGTGTGGCGAGGTCGAGATGATAAGCCCACATCGTTTGGCTGCTTTCCGACATCGTTCCGAGTTATGGAAATTGCTGGAGGATTGGACTAAGGAACCGGATTCTGAGGATACCTCTCCGGAGGAGAAGTAAGAGATGGGACTCTGTCTCTCAAAGGGTGGAAGAAGGGGTGTTTTTGGAGCGGTGGCTTCCATTGCCCAGAAAGACTTCCTTTTCCCCATCCCAAGCACGAGGAAGTTAGATTATCTCTGGCCGTAGCGGTAACAAAAATGATTGACAAGGAGGACGGTGATGAAAAAGCTCATAGCGTACCAAAGTTGGTTTATCCTGATTGCCATTGCTGCTTTGATCCTCTTCACAGCTGGCTGCGGTGGCGGTGGGTCAGAGTTCACCTACCGGGTGGGAGGTACCGCCCCGGAAGCCATTGTCAAATATATCAATGCCGAGGGTGAAACCGAGAAAGCCACTGTCAGCCTGCCCTGGGAGAAAACCTTTACGGTGGGGGAAAAGTTCTCCTTCAAGCTCGAAGTGGTCAACAAATCCGGCACCGGCACGGTGACCTGTGAAGCGCTGGTGGATGGGGACAGCCTTGGCAAGGGAGAAGGCGAAAGCTCCGTAAGCTGCTACGGCGACTTCCGCAAGAAGGGGAAAGAAATCAGCGCCTCGTTCTCCTGGGTGGCGAATGCCATAAAGCCCGCCACCCCCACACCGCAGGCTCCCTCTGCCGAAGACCACATCGAAAAAGGCATAGAATACGCCAGGCAGGGCAAGCTCGACGAAGCCGTCGCCGAGTTCAAAGAAGCCATCCGACTTGAGCCCGATAACGCCAAGGCTCACTACAATTTGGGGCTGGTCTACGACAAACAGGGCCAGTTTGACCAGGCCATTGCCGAATACAAAGAAGCCATCCGACTCGACCCCAATCACGTCCCGGCCCGTAACAACCTGGGAGGCATCTATTACAACCAAAAACGGTTCGACGAAGCCGCCGCCGAGTTCAAGGAGGTCATCCGCATCAAACCCGATTACGCTCTGGCTCACAGAAACCTGGGCGCCCTCTATGCCACCTTGGGCAAGAATAGCGAAGCCATCGCCGAGTTCGAGACGTATCTGAAACTCCGCCCCGATGCCCCCGACAAAGCAAAGGTGGAAGGATGGATCGCCCAACTCCAGAAGACAGCCGTGGAACTTAAAGCTGAGCACGAAAACGCCCTCGGCGGCTACAGCATCCGCTATCCCGAGGGATGGTTCTACTCCGACAAGAATGCGAACATCGTCCTGTCCGATTCCAAAGAAGCCCTGGATGCATCCCTGCAAGTTGCCCTCAAGACCTCACCGCTGGTGATTTTCTCGCCTGGTTCAGCCTCCGAAATAGCAAATACCATCAGCGCAACCAAAGCCGACGACCCTGTATTGTTGCTCAATGGATTAAACCAACTGTACAAAACCGCCACCGAAGCGGAGCCCCTGAAGGTAGACGGCAACCCTGCCGCCATAGCCTACATAGCCGATTCCTTCGATGGCACCCCCTGGGAAGGATGCCACATCATCATCCTGACAGGGGGCGATAAGGCTATGTATGGAACGGCTATGGCTCCGCCGGACAGGTGGGATGCCCTCCAGCCCATCTTGGAAGCGATGTTGAAGAGCGTGGTGATAACCAAGTAGACCGTCCCTTATCGAACTTCCGCAATGCTTGCTTTAGTAAGGCTTGCGGCCCTTATCAACTTGGCCTTGTTCATCTCTGTGCTCATCAAGCTCTTTCAGAATGAAGGGGTCGGTTTGGGGATTTTGGGGCTCATTTGCTCCCTCTATACCTTCATCTGGGGCTGGATGAAGCATAAAGAGCTGGGACTTACAAAAGTGATGGTAGCCTGGAGTGCCATCATCGTCATCCAGATGGTCCTTGGTGGCCTCTTGCAGCAGATGGCCCAGGCGCAGATGGTCCCATAATAATAGACAGACGACGAGGCCCGCTAATTAAAAACTTTAAGGAGGTGCTGGGATGAAGTACTATCGCTTAATCTTGGGTCTGGTGGCAATATGCTTGCTGCTCTCAATGGCTGCCTGTGGGCCAAAGGAGCCCATCATCGAGACTCCTGCCAAGGAGATGAACCTGTCTGCCGAAGACCTCGGTTCCGGTTGGAAGCTCGACGCCGAGCAAAACTACGACGAAATGGGCGCCGAAGTCAAGAAGTATTTCAAGGATGGCAACTTCCGCTCGTTCTCCTTAGAGGAGAAAGGGATGGCCCTGTCTCAGGTGGTATGCGCTTCAACGGTGTCCCTGGTTCAGAAAGCCGTGAAAGAGGCTGACCCTATGAAGATGTTTATGGACGGCCTCAAACAGGATTGGCCCGAAGCCACCACCGAAATCGTGGAGGCTCCCGACATCGGGGAAGAGCCGTCTTTGGGCAAACTGTCCCTCTCTATGGAAGGAGGCATCACTCTCAACGCCTGGGTGCTGATCTTCCGCAAGGCCAACGTATTGGCGCTGGTGAGCCTCATCGGAGCGGAAGATTTCGCCACCAAAGAGCTTATCACCGAATACGGCCGCAAGCTGGAGGCCAAAATCCAATAACACCTCTTAACCTCCCGCAGGTCCGACCTGCGGGAGGTTTAAGGCAAAGGGGTGGTGTACTCTACGCTCCAGAGCATCTTCCAGACGGCTCTTTACTTCTATACCCGTGATGGCCGGGTGCTGGCCGGTTTCAATCCCGAACTGCTGAGAGAGGCGATGATCAGCAGTGGTTAAGGACACCCGCCGGAAGTCCGGCTTAAGTGGGATATCCATAGC
>Ga0116200_10000286_pt1 | contig 15411 bp, 15 predicted proteins | sample Mar14436cmmetaG_FD_94478 | JGI IMG/M metagenome (GOLD analysis project Ga0116200, IMG submission 94478) | Marine hydrothermal vent microbial communities from Guaymas Basin, Gulf of California to study Microbial Dark Matter (Phase II) - Marker... ... | reverse complement strand
GCCGCCGACAGAAGGGCTGGGAGCTTAAAGCTCCCGGCTGAGCAGAGAAAGGGCGCTTCCAGCGGGCTTTCACTGCTCAGGCCGGGGCTTTTAGCCCTGGCTCAGGCTTGACCCCAGCCCTGTTGGGTTCTCCAATATGAGCGATGGCGTTTTGGCATCAAAGGAATGCCTCCGAAGCAGGGATATTTATTAAGGGAAGTTATTTCTTCGACGGCAGCTTCGCTGCCGTCGAAGAAATAACCCCCTCCTCTTCGTGCAATCTTGTAAACAAGAGCGAAATGCAAGGCTATTATGTTGCCCCAAGGTGAGGGCAAAAAAGAGAAAGGGGCGTTTTCCCACACGGCGGCTTCACCTCCGTGTGTGAAAACGTTTCTCCTCTATAGAAAGGGAGGAACGTAGACAAGAGCAAGCGTCAAGGAGGGAGAAATGACAAGGTTCGAGCTCCTGAAAGAGCTTACTTACGTGAACCAAACCAAGATAGTGCTTCTGGTTATAGATGGCCTAGGAGGATTACCCAGGGAGCCGGGAGGACTGACTGAATTAGAAGCTGCCCATACGCCAAATATGGATGCCTTGGCAGCCAAAAGCATCTGCGGGCTGCTGGACCCCATAACCCCTGGCATCACGCCAGGTAGCGGACCATCGCACTTGGCCCTCTTCGGCTATGACCCTCTGCGCTATGAAATAGGACGGGGGGTCTTGGAAGCCCTGGGCATTGGCTTCCCCTTGGAGAAAGATGACCTGGCTGCACGAGGCAATTTCTGCACGGTGGATGAAAATGGCCTGGTAACCGACCGCAGGGCAGGCCGTATCCCCACTTCCCTTAATGAGAAGTTATGTGAAGAGCTGGCGCAGATTGAACTGCCTGGGGTTAAGATTTTCATAAGACCTGTTAAAGAATACCGCTTTATGCTGGTCTTTCGGGGAAAAGGGCTTTCGGAAAAGCTCAGCGAGACTGACCCTCAAAGGGTGGGATTGGCCCCGTTGCCCGTGGAACCCTTGGCCCCCGAAGCCGAGGAAACCGCCCGTCTGGTTAACACCTTGGTGGAAAAAGCTAAGGAAATCCTGGCCTCACATCACCCGGCTAATATGGTCTTGCTGAGGGGCTTCTCCAAAGACCCCTGCCTTCCTAAGATGCAAGAAGTGTATAAGCTTAAACCTGCTGCCATAGCCACCTATCCTATGTACAGGGGCGTAGCAAAGCTGGTGGGGATGGACCTCCTCGATACGGGCGACAAATTCACCGATGAGATAAGCACGCTGGAAAGCCACTGGCAGGAATATGACTTCTTCTACGTCCACGTCAAGAAGACCGATAGCTATGGGGAGGATGGCAACTTTGACGCCCGGGTTGCCCTCATCGAGGAGATAGACCAGCACATCCCTCGGATTCTGGCGCTGGAGCCGGACGTATTCATAATAACTGGCGACCATTCTACCCCTTCGGTGCTCAGGAGTCATAGCTGGCACCCGGTGCCCGTGCTCCTGTATTCCCGTTACGTTCGGCCCGATGGCTTAGACCGATTCGGGGAGAGAGCCTGCGCCCAGGGAAGCATTGGCCGGATGCCCGCCGTGAACCTTATGACGATGGCCTTGGCCTATGCCCTCCGTCTGAATAAATACGGGGCATAAACTGGTGGATATGCGCTGAAATGCACATCAAGAAGATTGATTTAACCAATTTTCGGAATTACAACCGGCTGAGCCTGGAACTTAAGCCGGGCATCACCATACTCCAGGGAGCTAATGCCCAGGGGAAAACGAACTTCTTGGAAGCCATATACCTGTTAGCCACTACCCGCTCGCCTTTCGCCAGAAGTGACCGGGAACTGGTTAACTGGTTGGTCCTGGAGCCTCCTCTGCCCTTTGCCAAAGTGGAGGCTTTGGTTTCCAGGGGGGAGGAGGAAACCCGGCTGGAGTTGACCATCGTAGGGGAGGCCAATTCGGCGGGGGAATGGCGTTTTCGCAAAAAAGTACGCATAAACGGGGTTAACAAGAAGCTCGCCGACTTGCTAGGGTGTCTCCGAGCCGTGTTATTTTGCCCTCGGGATATTGACATAATTGCAGGAGCCCCTGAACTACGCAGGCGGTTTCTCGATATAGCCCTGTGTCAGATAGATGCCCGATATTGCAGGGCTCTCTCTCTTTACAACAGAATCGTTGAACAACGCAACCACCTGCTGAAGAGGGCTAGAGAGGGGGAATTAAGGGAAGATGAACTCCTCTTCTGGGATGAGGGCTTGGTTGAGCAGGGAAGCATTGTGACTGTAACTCGTTGGGAGGCTCTGGGGAACATCGCCCACTGGCTTCGGCGCATCCACAAGGAATTAACGGGAGGCCAGGAGGTGCTCCAGGCGGTTTACATCCCGTCCGCTTTGGATGAGCCCATTCCCCCGCCACGCCTCATTTCCCCCGCATCTGTCGAAGAAATCAAAACGGCCTTCAAAGGGCGATTACAGGCGACAAAGCAGAAGGAATTTGAACAAGGTGTGACCCTGGTGGGGCCACACCGGGATGATGTGAGGTTTATGCTGGATGGACACGATGTAGCTATTTATGGCTCACGGGGACAGCAACGCTCCGCTGCTCTCTCCTTGCGCTTGGCTGAGATGGAGTTCATTACCGCTAAGAGCGGAGATGTCCCCGTATTGCTGTTAGACGAGGTGATGTCAGAGCTAGATGCGGGGCGCCGGGGGCAGCTAATGAAGCTAATCTCCAGGGCTCACCAAGTGGTGATAACTACATTGGAATGGGAAGTCTTCCGGCAGGAATTTCTGTCCAAAGCCTCTCTGTTCACCGTCACCGAGGGTGTCATCAAACCTTATCAACGCTCATAATCTCCCCCCAGGCTTATCTCATCCAGGGCCATTTCCGCTTGCGAGGTATCTCTGCCAATACCTCCAGACCCATCTCCTCCAAATCCTCCCGGCTCCGGACCGTTTCATCCAAGTAATCTAACAGGAAGGCCAGAGCCACCCCGGCTATTAATGCCAGTATAAGCCGCAGGGGTATATCAAGCTTCTCCCGGAGGCTTCGCCCCAACGGGTAGGGAATAGCCGGGTCAATGAGCTCCACCCTTGCCTTTTGATGGCCTAATTGGGGGAAGAAATCCCCGCTATCCTGGAGGGCTTCAGTCACAGCCTGAGCAATGGCAGCTATCTGGACGGGGTTATGCCAGCTGATGTGAACGGAGAGGGTTCGGTGCTTGGTATCAGCCCCTATGGCTCCATATAAGGCTTCGGGAGGGATGTTTGTCCCCGAAGCCTGGAGCTTTTCCGCCACCCGCTGAGCGAAAGAACGACCACGGACTACTTCAGCGAGGTCATCCACCAGGTATTCCGAGGCTAGCCAGGTGTAATAACGGTCATATCCATAATACTGACCTGGATTGCTCTCAGGCACGACTCCGACTACGAAGCGCATTGTGGCTCCATAACGCACAGGGGAGGGCTTGTGGGTGATGATGCTCCCTACCAGAGTTACCAGGAGAATCAGGGCAATAAGCCAGAGGTATCTCTTGATGATGCCAAAGTAGCGGCGCAGTTCCATAGAAGTGCCTCCTGGACAGGTGTTTGGACCACAAGCTACATCAATCCACCCAGCTCTTCGATAGCCCTGCAAACCTGCTCGAGGCAGCGCTGAGGTTCTCGGAAGATTGCATCGGCATCAATATGCAGAGGTATCCACCCGGCGGCAGCCAGTTCATAGTCCTGTACGGCAGGGCGTTCTCGCATCAAGCCCGAAATCAATGGTTCTTCATCGCACATTACTGCCAGCTTCCCCTTCCGGCAGAAAAAGGCGAAGTCCACTTCCTTCTCCTCCTCCTCCCCCATCACCAGGTACCGCCTTTCAGCGGGTAAGCCATTGTCCCTGAAAAGCTCCCACAGGATTTCCTCCGCTTCACCCCCACACCAGAGGTCATTTATCTCCCGGGCTTTGAGCAGTTTCCCCAGGGTAGTAGGGATAAAAGTGATGCGACGGAGACGGCGGCTGGGGACAGGGTGAGGCAACTTCTGTAGAGGGCCAATTTCCACCTTATAATACCACTCCCGGGCTCTAGGATGGTCAGCCTCTTGGGGCAGGAGTTCCTCCCGCCGGACCAGCCGATAGCGTTTGACGGGAGCATAATAGTTTATGGCCCATTTTTCCGGGCCGAAGGTTTTGGTCTGGTAGAAAGCCAGATATTCAGCACCAAGCCGAGAAGGAGCTCTCTTCACCGGAATCCGATACCATCCTTCGGTGCGGGCTATTTCAAAATCCCTGAGGTTATTCATCACCACCACCAGCACCGGAGCCATCTCATCAAATTCCATCGAATTCCTCCGGGGCAAATTTCCTCAAATCATCTCTCAGCCGTAGCAAAGCTAAATCCTTGGCTTTTGCCTCCAACATCACATCAAAATCGCCCAATCCTGCGTTCTTAGCCATCTTGCAGAAAGCAATGAATTCAAAGGGATTGATGAAGTCGGCATGCTCGGTGGTTTGGGGAGGGCGGGCTTTCCTCCTGACCTGGCCGGAAGCGGTGTCTGAAAGCTTTACCAACTTCATAGCAGTTCGGGGTGAGCTGAAGTGGATTTTAGGCCGGACACCCTCGGGCCAGCTTTGCAGGCACTTCGCCAGGGCTTCGGTGAGCTCCATCCCATCGGGGTTATTGAGAAAGTGCAGGTAATCGAACACCAAGGGGATTCCCGTGCGCTTATGCACCCACCCTATGTCCGCTACCGAAAACCTGCTATCATCGTTCTCCAATGCCAAGCGACGGCGGGTTAGCTCAGGGAGTTTCTCCCAACGCAGGGCAAAACGTTCCAGGGCAAGCCTTTTATTGCCATAAGCTCCCCCTATGTGCACCACCACCACTCCTTCGGGCCCTGCCCCCATTGCATCGAGGATGCGAGCTAACGTTGTGAGCCATCGGGTGCCCCTGGATGCCAATGTTTCATCCGGAGAACTCAGGTTTACATACGAGGGGGGATGGAAGGAGAGGCGTAGCCCCTGGCGTTGAGCCATCTGCCCCACTGCTTCAAGCTCTTGCAGGCACTCATCAACCTGATTGTGAAACTGCGGCAAGCCGGGGTGAGCTACGTAGGGTGCCAGCTCCGAGGAGAGCCGATACATCGTGATTCCCTGGCGTTCAAGGTAGAGGAAGATGTCCCGCACATAAGCCAGGCTTACGCTCAGGTGGGGGTTGTTCTGCCAACGGCGAGAATCGTGGGATTTTAAATTCGGCTGTCCCAGCACTTTAACGGCAAACCCTAGACGCAAAGCCCCTTTCTTGCCCCCCTTTCTTGAACGGTAGCACTGCCTTTAACCATAGTTGGTAATGCTGCCCCACGGTGGAGGCCAGGCAGAGAGAAGCCTCTTGACCTCCAGTCGGGTAAATTATACTATGAACCGGGTAAGTAACGCAAGCCAAAGAGAAAGTCGAAAAATTGCCACTTGCCCTCCTCACCCAAATGGGGTAAAATAACTGCACTAAAGTCTCAGGCGGCTAAATGCAGGCCACCGGGGGAGGCAAAGGTGGAGCTTATCGGCATTTTTGTCACCTCATTTATCGTAGGGCTTTCGGGAGCTATGTCGCCAGGACCTCTAAGCGCCATTGCCTTTACCGAAGGCCCCAGGTCGGGAAAGTGGACTGGCACTATGCTGGCTGTGGGCCACGGCTTGGTGGAGGGGCCTCTTGTGATTGCTATTGCCTTTGGATTTGGAGAATGGCTCAGGAAACCAAGTGTGGGTTCCATTATTGGCATCGCAGGCGGGTTGGTGCTGGCCTGGATGGGCTGGGGTCTGATCAAAGGAGCCTGGCAAAAGAGCATTTCCCTGAAGGAGTTATCCGCAAAAGAACCCCCAGCCGCCCTGAGGGTTGGGCTTGTCCCTGCGGGGATACTCTTAAGCGTATCCAACCCCTATTGGAGCCTGTGGTGGGCTTCCATAGGAGCGGGGTTCATTTTAGCGTCCTGGAAGTACGGGGTAGTAGGGTTGGCGGTATTCTACCTGGCCCATTGGCTGACCGATTTCTCGTGGCTAACCGCCCTTAGTTTTCTGACTGCCTCGGGCCGCAAGGCCATAAGCGATAAGGTTTACCGGGCGATATTGTTTGGGTGTGGGCTCTTCCTCCTTGCCTTTAGCCTCTACTTCCTGTACTCCGGCATACGCTTCGCCAGGCAATAGTTTCGTTCGCTCCCGAGTAAATAGTAGAACGAGAAGGGAATGGCCTTTCAGCGTGGGAGAGACGCCTCCAAAACAGGGATTTTAAGGAAAGTTATTTCTTTGACGGCGGCCTCGCCGCCGTCAAAGAAATAACCCCTCCTTTTGTGCGGTTTTGTTATTCGAGCACGATGCTGGAACCAGCAGGGAAAGGGGTGACTGCTTCACCAAAAGCTTCCCGGAGAAATGCTATGGCTTTGTTGCCAGTGCAGTGGTTGACATATAGCTTTGGAGGCCCGTAATCCCTCAAAACCTCCACCACCCTGTTGAGGTGGGCTTCATCGGCCTCCTGGAGGTGTAATCCCCCAAGGATAGCCTTGATGGGCTTCTCGAAAACCCTGTCCACATGGTAGATGGTGTTCAGCAGCCCAGCGTGACAGCACCCGCATATCACCGCCAATTCATCTCCCAACTCTAACACCAAAGCCATATCATCCTTATAAGGGTCGGGGGTTATCCTTCCCCTTGACCTCACAAAATGGCGCTCGCTGCGGCCCTCGGGTTCAGGCCTTTCGCTTATCTCCCCACTGGTCCATACCCCTGGCACCACTTCTACGGGTTCGCTATCCAGATATAGCTGCACCCGCAGGATCATAACCGCCTGGCTGAGAGGTAAACTCACATCCCTGAGCCTATCGCCTTTGAGCGAAAGCCGCTGGGTAAATATATCCGGATGGGCATAAACGGGTATCTCAGGAGAGCGCTCCAGCAGCATCGCTAATCCACCTGTGTGGTCCCGGTGGGAATGGCTCAACACAATAGCGGAGAGCCCTTCTGGCTCCACTCCTACCTTGGCGAGGTTGTTCAGTATCACTTTGCCGCTGGCCCCGGTGTCGAAGAGGACACGCCTTCCCGAAGTTTCTATCAAAAATGAGAGGCCATGTTCAGCTATAAAGCCGGAATTAGGCAGGGATGTGTCATCAACCACACAGGTGACCTTCATTGTCATCCTCCTGTCTTAAGCCTCTTTATGGCGTATGGCAACAGGTTTACCAGGTCACCAGCCACTGGCCCAGCATCGCCCTTCTCCTCCCGAACCATCTCGCCTGCCAGGCCATGGACATAGGCTCCCACCACGGCTGCCCGAAGGGGTTCCAGCCCTTGGGCCATAAAGCCAGCGATGGCACCAGCTAGCACATCACCGCTTCCTGCTGTGGCCAAAGCCGGGTTGGCAAATGGGTTTACGTAAACCATACCATCGGGCGAGGCTATGCAAGAATAGGCCCCTTTGAGAAGCACAACCTGCCCCCATTCCTCTGCTTTTTCCCGGGCCAGCTCTATCCGCTGTTTCTGGACCTCCTCCGACTTCATACCTGTAAGGCGGCCCATCTCTCCCGGATGGGGCGTGAGCACGTTTACTCCCTCCAGCCCCTCCCACCACTTCGGAAGCTTCGCCAGGGCATTGAGCCCATCAGCGTCTATCACCAACGGAGGCAGAGGGGGCAATGGCGACCCCTCTCCCCCGCTGACAAAGCCAACCTTCCCCTTGTTCCGCCGCCTTTTAACCAATTGATGCACGAATTCCACCGTCTGTTCATCCTGGCCCAACCCGGGCCCCAGCAGAAGCACATTGTAAGAAGGCCATCTCTCGGCCAGGATTTGCAAAGCATCGGGGGTGATTACCCCCATATCTTCAGGGAGGAGGAGGTAAGTGGCCTCGGCCAGGCGGGAGGCCAGGATGCGATGCAGGGACAAGGGTATAGCCATTGTCACCAAGCCCGTCCCCACCCTCGTTGTTGCCGCTCCGGCCAGGTAAGCCGCCCCGGTGTAGTTGGTGGAGCCTGCCACCACCAGCACTTTGCCAAATGTACCTTTGTGGCTCCCCAACGGGCGAAGGGGCAGCCATTGGCGAACCATCTCGCTTGAAACCAATTCTAAGCTGATGTCGGCGGCTGCCTCCGGGGGGATGCCTATATCAGCCACCAGGAGTTCGCCCACGTATTCCGCCCCGGGGAACAGAAAATGCCCCCGCTTGGGGAAACCGAAGGTAACGGTGATGTCAGCCGGGATGGTGGCGGGGTCAGCTGCGCCTGTGGAGCCATTCACCCCCGTCGGGATGTCCACAGCCACGATGAAGGGCTTAAGCTTTGGGGGAGGGGAAGGTTTTATGGGAACGATGGTGGATTTTTCAACCTGTGTCCTCCGCTTGGCCCTCTCCTCCCCCAAGGCACACAGGATGTCCTTAAGCATCCCTTTTATGGGCCGAGACAATCCCGTCCCCAGGAGGGCGTCAACCACTATGTCGGCTTTGGCTAACAGGGAACGGAGGTTTCGGAGTTCACCATCTTCTTGATTCCACACCAGAGGTATGCCGTCATCCTGAACCCGCTGGAGGACCCGGTCTCCTTCGGGCTTCCTCTTCCAGAGGTAGACGTGGACCTTCACCCCTGCTTTCGCCAAGTAATGGGCTGCCACCAATCCATCACCGCCGTTGTTGCCCGGTCCCACCAGGACCAAAACGGCTTTGGGAGGAGGCTTAAGGGAGAGGATGGCCTGGGCCGTGGAGTAGCCCGCCTTTTCCATCATTCTGTCCACGGTTATGCCCGCAGCCACGGCCTTTTGTTCGAGGGCTGCCATCTCTTCATTGCTGACCACTTTCATTGGCATTTCCTCACAATCCCTCGTGCTTCCAGGTTTCTCATCACGCTTTTAACATCGTCGGCATCGGTCTCGATGCCCGCATTCCCCAGGATTTCCAAGATTTGGGGAATGGTTTTGGGCGTATCCAGGTTAAGGATGATGGTACGGACCTTCAATGAAGGGCCTGCCAGGGGTAAGGCCGCTTCGGGCGAGGCAAAAGAAGGGGCCAGTTCATAGGCCAGGACACTGGGCTTGGATGGCAGCTTTAATTCTATCAGGCCCTCAGCCACGAGGGAGTTTATCAGGTTACAGAGCTGCCTAAACCCAAGTCCTGTCTCATTTGCCAGTTGTCGGAGGTTCTTCCTACCATCCACAGCTCTGAGCAAGGCTACGATTTCTGGCCGAAGCTCCACTGCCTTGCCAGGGCTGGGGAGGAGGACGGGGATTGCTTCAGGGGGAGAAGGCACCGCAGCGACCTCAGGGGATTTCTCCCCTTCTTCCGTGACAGTTGAAAACATATTCTGCAACCGCCGGGCCAGATGGAGCAGGACCCCTTCCTTCTCCGGGCTTTCCATAGCGAGCACCCAACGGGCGCTTATCTTGAAGACAAAGAGCCTCCGCCCCTCTATCAGGCTTTTGACCTGATAGTCTCCTACATCCCACAGCCCTGCGCTCGCCTTGATTATCTTGAGGGCCAATTGCTCAACTTCCTGGGGAAGGGTGGAGACAAGTTCGTTACCCTCTCCGTTAAGGAGGGCAAAATATGTACCAGCAGGAATATACCCGGAAGCCTTGGTCAGGAATTCCTCAAGGGTCATAACTCCTCCTCAAAGGGTCAAGTCTCTGGAAGTCCTTCTTCAATCAGGGGTACTTCTATGGTGACTCTGGTCCCCTTGCCGAGGCTGCTTTGAACCTGCAATTGGCCTCCCACGGCCTGTATATTCTCCTGTATAGATGCTATAGTTGGTGATTGAGAGGGGGACAGCACCTTGGTGTCAAAGCCTATCCCATTATCCTCCACAATGGCCGTCACCCTATCATCGGCGATGTCAATGTGAATCTGCACTTGGGAGGCATTGGCGTGTTTGTTCACATTATTCAGAAGCTCCTGGATGGCTCTGAAGAGGATGACTTCTAGGTAAGAGGCGAGCTTGCGTTCTTTACCGGTCAGGGTGAACAGGGTTTTTATGCCGCTTTTGTTTTCAAACTCCTGAGCATAACGGCGGAGGGTGGGGATGAGGCCCAGGTCATCGAGCATCATCGGGCGGAGGTTGAAGATGAAGCTGCGCACTTGCTGGAAGGTCTCATTGGCCGCCCGCTTGAGGTTTTCGAGTTCCTCCCGGGCCTTTGCCCTATCTCTGCTGAAGAGTTTCTCGCAGATTTCGGCCTGAAGGATGAGGTTGGTCAAGGCCTGAGCAGGGCCATCGTGCATCTGACGGGCCAGAGCCCGCCTCTCTTTCTCACGGGCTTCGATTATGCGGATCATCATCTCACCGGTGAGCATCTTCGGCACAGGAGCCGAGGGAAGCCCTTTGGTACGAAGCTGCTCGCCCAGCTCCATAAGCCTGCGCAGATGCCTGGCATAGCGCTCCATACCCTGCTGCTTGGCCTGGAGCTGCTCCATCTGCCCCCTCATCATAAAGAGCCTCATCTGCACGGCTTGGGCTTGTTTGTAGGTATTATGGATAACCCGAGGGGGATAGCTATCCAGATTGGCCTCCATTTGCCGTATCTTCCCCATCAGCTGAGTGTTCTGCCGGGTGAGCTTATCCACCTCGGCCATACTCTGGCGCAGCAGGATGTCCATCTCCTTCAGTTCTTTCTGGACCTGCTCATACTCCCGGGCACTGTCCTCCAAGAGTTTCTGGAAATCCTGCCAGAGGACACCTGTATCCATAACTTCATCTCCCCCTGATATCTTCGAGCCTTATCCATCCCCTGCGGATAGCATAGAGGACTGCCTGAGTGCGGTCGTTGACGGCCAGCTTGCGGAGGATGGAGGAAAGGTGGTTTTTCACCGTCTGTTCGCTGATCTTAAGGGTGTAGGAAATCTCCTTGTTGCTATATCCCCGGGCCACATAGTGGAGGATTTCCATCTCCCGGGGCGAGAGAGGTTTAAAAAGGCTATCGGATTCCCCGCCCAATTCAGCCGCCAGCCTCTCGAACTGCTTCAGCAGCCAAGAGGCGACTTCGGGCTTTCCCATAACTTTATCGCCTATTACGTAATGGCCTTGAGCCACCATCCGGATGGCCCTTACCATCTCTTCAGGGCTGACATCTTTGTAGAAATAAGCAGCCGCCCCAGCCCGTAAGGCATGGAAAAGCTGGTCTTCGGCGTCAAAGGCGGTGATGACGATGACTCCGGTGTCAGGGTTGATGACCTTTAGCGCCCTGGTGACCTGAAGGCCATCAAGGGAAGGGAGGTTTATATCAACGATAGCTACACTAGGCTTGTACTGCTTGGCCAGCTTAAGCGCCTCTTTACCATCGCCCGCCTCGGCAACCACTTCCATATCTTCTTCTGCTTCTATAACATATCTGAGCCCCTGGCGGTAAAAGGGATGGTCATCAACCAGCATTACCTTTATCTTCATCGCCTCCTCCGTGAGGAGTGCGAGGCCACTAGAGGGCAAAAGGGATGCGGATTTCTATTTTGTTCATAGCTTTTTCGCCGCTGTAGAAGCGCAACTCTCCGCCCAACCAGCGGGCTTGTTCCAGCATTACGATTAATCCGGAGAATGCCTCAGGTTTCTTCTCGTCAAAGGGAGCACCGTCGTTAAGGATGGTGAAGACAAGGGTTTGAGGTTCAAACGCAAAGTTTATCTCGATGTTGGAAGCCTCCGCATCCCGGTAGGAATACAGAAGGGCTTCCTGAATGATGCGGAAAAGGGTTAGCGTCAGGATAGTTGGCAGTTTCTCGGGCACTCCCTGAAGGTTAACCTTAACATTAACCGGCAGCCCGGAGAAAGAGTGCTCCACAAAATACGTGATGCCCTCCCTAAGCCCCATCTTTACAAGGTCACCCACCGGCTGCACCCACATTAGCAATCTCTTCAGGTCTCTTACCCCCCTATCCAGGGAATCCCTGAGCGCCTGCAATCCTTCCCTGGTCTCCGGGGGCAGGTCTTCCACCAATTTCAACAAGGAGCCAATTTCAATGGCTGTATCCGCCAGCACAGTGCCTATTTCCTTTAGGAACTTGAACAATCCGGCCTTCTCCCGTTCCATTATGTCTGCAAAAGCGGCCAACTCCCTGCGCACCGAGAGAGGGAGCTTGCTTTCCCCCTTTATTCCCAGGATTCTGGCCGCTTCGCTAAGGGTGATGAAAGCTTCCTCATTGGATATTTCACCCGTCCTCAATGCCCTCCGGAGCTCCAAGAGACGTCCCTCTAGGGAGTCCAATAAATCCATTACTTCCCGATCCAGATGCTCATCTGACATATCTCAAGACCACCTCTTGATACTTTTTCCTTAAGTATACCACCAACGTTCCCCTTGCGCAACCACTTTCCCAGATATAGTTGACATTAACTCCATTTGCTTCTATAATGCTTCTACGGAAATTGCGGCAAGATATGGCTTTTGGAGGAGTCGCTATGTTTATATGCCATTACACGGAGGTTCCTGCCGAGAAGATAGAAGGCATTTCAGGGGTCACTGTGCGATGGCTCATAGGCAAGAAAGAGGGAGCCCCGAACTTCTCCTTCCGTATCTTTGAGATGGAACCCGGGGCGGTAATCCCGCTCCATAACCACGACTGGGAGCACGAGGTCTTTGTGTTAGCCGGGCAAGGGACGGTGAAAGTTGCGGATGAAGAAGCCCTTGTCAAGGAAGGTGATTTCATCTTCATTCCCCCTGGGGTGGAGCACCAGTTCATCAACGGGGGAGATGAGGTCTTTCGATTCATCTGCATAATCCCTCTGAAGGGTGATACGAGGCCCTGATGAAGAAAGAGCACAACAGCCTCCACAACCTGGGCATCCTCATCGCTACCTCCTTCCTGGGAGGGATGCGATTCAATATGGTACGGGCTGTATGGCAACCCTTTGTGCTCAGCTTAGGCGCTTCGATGCCGGTGCTGGGCTTCTTAGAGGGGTTGGCCGGGCGTAGGGGTCTTATCACTGCCATCATCCAACCCCTGAGCGGGTGGTTTTCCGACCGCCAGGGCCGTAAGCCTTTCGTGGCGGTGGCTAATCTGATGGCCATCATCTCCCTTGTCTTCTGCATCTTCGCCGACCAGATAGGGACGTGGTGGCCCCTCCTCCCGGCGACGATTGCCCTCGGGCTCATAGGCATCTCCAAGCCAGCTCGGGATTCGATGACGGCGGAATCTGTTGAGAGAAAGGCCCTTGGGACGGCCTACAGTGCCGTGATGATGGCCTTCATCGTCCCCGGCATCTTCGCCCCGGTGATAGGTGGTTTCATCGCCGAAAAATGGGGCTTTACCCCCCTCTTCATCATAGGCATAGCTCTGGAATGTGTGGCCCTGGTGCTGGTGCTGCGTTTCCTACAGGAGACTTTGAACAACAGCTCCGCCGTGAAAGTTCCCTCCCCAAACCCCTCTGTACATCTGGCAGAATTCAGAACCCTGTGGAGGGACATCTTCAAGCGGACAATGATACCCCCTTCCGACCTCAAGGGCTTCTACATTGCTACTGCGGTAGATGCCTTTGTGTGGGGTCTGGGGGCAGGCATCCTCTATGGGATGCTTCACAAAACCTATGGGTTCAGCCTGGCCCAATTAGGGCTTATGTCCAGCGTTCTCTCAGGAGTTTGGGCAATCTCGCAGATGCCCATAGGAAAGCTGGTGGACACTCTCGGAGCCAAGGTGTTCCTCATTGCATCTGAAGTGCTCGGCATAGCCGTAGTTGTGGGCTGGATTACCTCCACCTCCTTCCGGGCCTTCCTGATACTTCAGGTAGGATGGGCTCTCGTAGCAGCTACCTGGGTTCCAGCGATGCTCACTTTCCTGGCCCACCGTGTCCCTTCAGACGAGAGGGCCGAGGCAATGGGGAAAATGGCTGCCTTCAGGGGGATTTTCTCCTTCCCGGCCCCCTACATCGGAGGCTTGCTCTACGACCTATGGGGTATCCGAGGCCCTCTAGAGGCCAATCTGATAGGAGTGATTGTGGCTTTAATGCTGATAATAGCGCTGGTGAGGGAATAAAACCTCTGAAAGCTATCTTTTGACGGTGGCTCCACCATCGTCGAAAGATAAACAAACCATCCTTACTGAGGAGGGTGAGAGATGAAAGGGCTAATGCTTTCCGCCAAATGGGAACCTCGTCCGGATTACAAGGTATCCGAATTTGAGAAGACCACAGGCAAAGCCATCACCGGTTCCAGCATATGGCGCCATCCCAAGCTGGAGATCAAAGAGGTAGAAGACCCCAAGCCCGGCCCCGACGATGTGCTCATCCGGGTGAAAGCCTGTGGCATCTGCGGCTCTGACATCCACTTCTACGAGACCGACGATGAAGGCTACATCCTTTACCCCGGCCTCACCAAATTCCCCACCATCATTGGCCATGAATTCTCAGGCGTCGTGGAGGAAGTGGGCGAGAATGTCAAATACCTCAAGCCCGGGGATATGGTCACCTCCGAGGAGATGATATGGTGCGGCTATTGTACCCCCTGCCGCAATGGGTTCCCCAACCACTGTGTGAACCTGGAGGAAATCGGCTTCACCATCCCGGGGGCTATGGCCGAATACATTGTGGTGGGAGCCAAGTATTGCTGGAAGATTGACGCCATTGCCGAGCGCTATGGCGACGAAGAGAAAGCCTTTGAAGCCGGGGCGCTGGTGGAGCCAACCAGCGTGGCCTACAACGGCATCTTTGAGCGGGGAGGTGGGTTCCGCCCCGGGGCATACGTGGTGGTGTACGGGACCGGCCCCATCGGCCTGGCAGCCATTGCCCTCTCCAAAGCCGCTGGTGCGGCTAAGGTCATCGCTTTCGAGCTATCGGAGGTGCGCCGCAAGCTGGCGAAGAAGCTGGGTGCCGATTACGTGTACAACCCCCTCGAAGTGACGCCTCACGAGGTGGTGATGGAGCTCACCAATGGCGAAGGGGCTGATATGCACATCGAGGCAGCCGGCGCTCCTCACAAGACTGTGCTCGAGATGGAGAAGTCCCTGGCCATCAACGGCAAAATCGTTCAGATTGGCCGGGCAGCCCAGCGAGTGCCTATGTACCTGGAAGCCCTTCAGGTGCGCCGCTCCCAGGTCTTCGGTGCTCAGGGGCACTCCGGCCACGCCATCTTCCCCAGCGTCATCCGGTTGATGGCTGCGGGGCTGGTGGATATGACCCCCATCATCACCTCCCGCTTCCCGCTGGATAAGGCCCTCGACGCCCTGGAGAAGGCCACCAAGCGGGAAGATGGCAAGATTATGATAAAGATGTAGCAATGGCCCCCTGAAAGGTGTTTTCGTTCGGTGGCGAACCCACCGAACGAAAACACCTCCCCTTTTGTGGGGGTGGAGGAGGGTGTCGAAAAAGCATTTTTTGAAGTGTTTTCTCGTGCGGGGGTGAAGGCGCCGCACGAGAAAACACCCCTTTTTCTATGCTTAGCTTGCGGAATTGATTTCAACCCCGGAGTTTTTCAACCCACTAGGGTGTTGAAAAATTG
>Ga0116200_10000283_pt1 | contig 15440 bp, 14 predicted proteins | sample Mar14436cmmetaG_FD_94478 | JGI IMG/M metagenome (GOLD analysis project Ga0116200, IMG submission 94478) | Marine hydrothermal vent microbial communities from Guaymas Basin, Gulf of California to study Microbial Dark Matter (Phase II) - Marker... ... | reverse complement strand
GTGGTGCATGAAAACCGTTTTACCGGCGAGGTGCGAATGCACAATAAACATCCGGTGAAAGAAGGCGATGAATGCAGGATGCACTCCATCTGCAAAAGGGATGTATTGCTTCATCTGTGCAAAGAATTGGATATACCGCCGGAGCACACAATCGCTGTGGGAGACGGTGAGGTTGACATATTCATGCTGGAGGCAGCGGGCCTGGGCATTGCATTCAATGCACCCGAAACAGTCAGAAAACATGCCGATATAGCCGCCAGCGATTTAATCGAAATATTAAAATACGCTCGTGAGGTGTGAACCCATGGATATCAGGCAGGAGGAAGTGACGACACTGCATGAGATATGTGCAAACAAGGAAAAACTCATCAGTAGCATACGGGATGTATCGGTGGAACGACCCGTTTCCATCATCATGCCCATGCTATACCGGGAGCTTGAAAACAAGTCCATTGACGGCATCGTGAAGGGGTTGAACAAATGCGATTACGTGCGGGACATCATAATTCCTCTCTCCGCCCAGAGTGAAAAGGAGTTTTCGCATGTCAAACGATTTTTTTCAAAGCTTCAGAAAAAGCCCCTGATAATATGGTGCAACGGTCCGCATGTGACGAGACTGCTTGAAGAACTGAAACAGGACGGCATAAACGTGGTGGACTATGAGGGAAAGGGAAGGGATGTGTGGCTTGCCTTTGGCATCGCCAGCCTCCGCTCATATGCCATTGCACTGCACGATGCCGATATCCAGACATACAGTGAGATGATTCCCGCAAAACTGCTCTTCCCCATCCTCGAACCGGAGCTTGATTTTAAGTTCAGCAAGGGATACTATGCCCGGGTGAATCTGGAGAAAAACATCATCTACGGAAGGGTCTTTCGCCTCTTCGTGCATCCACTTTTGAAGGCATTTGTGGACGAACTCGGATACGAACCGAATTTTCTGAGTTTTCTACGGGCCTTCAGATATCCCCTCTCCGGAGAGTTTGCCATGACAGTGGATGTTGCCATCGATGTGGATGTGCCCGGTGACTGGGGCATTGAAATCGGTGTGCTTGCGGAGATATACCGGAACGTGGCCTGGAAGCGAATATGCCAGATTGATCTGGGATTTTATGAGCATAAGCACCAGAAAATGGGCGGCAGGAAGACGGGCCTCGTGAGGATGGCGAGGGACATTTTCCAGACGCTTCTTAAGGTATTGACAGAGGAGGATCACATACAGTTCTCCGAGCCATTCCTGACATCCCTGCAGGTGGTGTACCAGAGGGTGGCGCGGGACTGCATACGTCAGTATCATGCGGATGCGGTATTCAATGGTCTCAACTACGATAGGCATCTGGAGGAAACCATTGTGGAGCGGTTCAGCAGGCACATGCTGGAGAGCGGGAGGGTGTATCTCCAGAAACCCACGGGTACTCGCATCCCCGACTGGCTCAGGACAATATCGGCCCGCCGGAAAATGAGAGAGGAGTTATTCGAAATCGTGCTCGAAGAAAATGAGTGATACCATGCTCCCTCCCGGATTGCAAACGGATGCCACAGGCGATATCGACGTGATGGTGGGCATACTGTGCAAAAACGTGGGTAACACGGTACTGCACGTGCTCAACATGGTGAACGAGGGGCTGCACAAACATTTTTCCGACTACCGCAAGATGATCGTGGTGAGTGATGGGTTTTCATCTGACAGGACCGTTGAGCTGGCAACTCTCTTTCAGCCATACAACGGCATTAAAAAAGTGGTAACAGAGGATATTGTGAAGGGAGGAAAGGGGGCCGGCATAAAAACCATCTTCGAAATAGCACATGCTGTGAACGCAAAGGCTGTCGTTCTGGTGGACGGTGACCTGCTCAGCATCCGACCCGAATGGATATATGAGTTTGCCTCGCCCATTCTCTACGGGAGAGCCGATCTGGTTGTTCCTTATTATATCAGGGATAAATACGATGGCGTGATAACCAATAACCTGATTTACCCGTTCACCCGCGCGCTTTACGGCCTTGATATCCGTCAGCCCATCGCAGGGGAATACGGCCTGTCCAGAGAGCTCTATGAAACGCTTCGAAAGCATCCGCTCTTTCCACTCGACTTCGGCATAGACATATTTATCGTGACCACTGCGGCCGCACATGAAATGGAGATAAGGGAGGGACTATTTTATCTGAAAATCCATGAGTCAACAACCCGCTACTTTGAACCAGAGGCACTTCTCATTCCCATGTTCCGACAGGTCACGGGAACCATGTTCGAACTGGCCCGCCACTATGAGGACGTCTGGCGGGGCCGTGAAAACGGGAGAAATATTGCCCCCCGGGAATGCTTCTGCAAGGAGCCCGCCCCGGTGGGTGTCGCTCTCGAAGAAATCACCGCTCGATTCAGAGAGGGTTACCGGGCTTCGGAACAACTAATCAAAAAAATTGTTTCGGATGAATCCGCAAAGAAACTCGCACGGGTGGTGGCGGACGGATGCGAGTTTGACAGCGAGCTATGGGCAAAAACGGTGTACGAATTTGCAGCCCATTACAAGAGAACCACACCGCAAGAAAAACACACCGTACTCGATGCGCTCAAAGCGCTCTGGCTGGGGCGATTCAGGGGCTATGTGCTGGAAACGGCCGATATGAACATTAACAATGCGGAGAGAGTCATACAGGAACAGGCAAGGGTGTTCGAGAAACAGCGGGAGTATCTTCTCTCCATTTATTAGAGAAGCGGGCTCGAGGGGATTCGAACCCCTGGCCAACTGGTTAAGAGCCAGTTGCTCTACCTAGCTGAGCTACGAGCCCCATGCCAAAAAGGGTACGCCATATAAAAATTATTCTCAAACAGGGTCTGGAGGGAGGGGAAATGCTTAAACTGTTGTGACCGTTCATGGTGTGGGTGTGAACGTGTGTGAAGAGAACCAAAATGAGACATTAATTGCATACTGTGGTCTCTATTGCGGAGACTGCCATGGATATAAGGGAGTGATTCCCGATCTCGCGAGAGATTTACGGAAAGAATTGCGGAAATCACGGTATGATCTGTTTGCTGCAATGATTTCCAAAGAGAACTTCGGGAAAGCGCTGAAGAATTACGATGCATGTTATGAAGCGCTCGGCCTCATGGTCAAATTCCGGTGTAAAAAGGGGTGCAAAAACGGGGGAGGACCGCCCTTCTGCAAGATACGAAGCTGCTGCCAGAAGAAGGGGATCGAAGGGTGCTGGGAGTGCGACATGTTTGAAACCTGTGAGCGCCTTGCCTTTTTGGAGGAAGTTCACGGGGATGCCCACCTACGGAATCTGAGGAAAATCCGGAAAAGGGGAAAGGAGGCATTTCTCGAAGGGAAAAAATACTGGTATTCGAAACCGAAATAAACATCACCAGTAGCATTTTCGTGGAATGCACATATTTCACAAACGTTTAAAAATGCACGTTCATTTGAAGATGAGATGATCACCGTGGTGTTTTATGGAAAACTCAGAGAGCTGTTCGGAAGCGAGATGACAGTGGAGGAAAAAATTGCCACGGTGGGACAGCTGGTGGATTTTCTGGCAAAAAGAAAACCAGAGGTGGAACAGCTGAGAAAATATCTGCTCTTTTCCGTGAATCAGAAGCAGGCATCACTGGAAACTGCCGTGCATGACGGGGACAGGGTGGCGATTTTTTTTATCCCCACCGGAGGATAAATCTCGTCCTGGAACAGTCAATGAAGTAAAATCCATATGACGAGGATGAAAAACAGAAGAAACATCACAAACAATGCATATGCCACCGTGCGAATCCAGCGGATATCTCCCATTCCCCATGTTCTCGTGAGTTTCGAAATGGGGTTTGATTTTCTTTCAGGCATCGTTTATCAAACTCATCCGAATATATGATGCTTTTCATATCTTTCTCCTTTCAACACCATACGCCTCCAGATAAGCAGTAAGAACAGACTCACAAGTCCCACCGCAGCCATTCCCTGTGTGGGATCGGGATTGCCAGCACCGCCAAGTTCATATACCGGTGTGAGGAGTATCCAGAACAGGAGTGAGCCGGAAATCAGGGAAACCATGTGGCGTTTTGTTATGCTCTGGTGACATATCTGATAGAAAACGAATAGTAACACCATTGTCGTCACGGCAAACTGAACAAGCAGCGTAATTACTGCGGGCACTTGGGATTCGGCTAGGGCATTCGGAACAATGAGATTAAATGCCATGAACACGAATCCGAGCACGCCGAACATGAAAGGAGGGAGGATCGGCAGCATCTGCGCCACCCTGTTTTTTCTGAGTGCATAGGCACTCCCTATCAGCAGCATGACAGCCATGAAACTCCCGATAAGCAATCCCGGATGTGGATGATAGGGAATCATTTCACCACCCTCACTGCTTCCCATAAACACCATTCCGAAGAGTGTCACCCCGGTTATTCCGGCGAGAGCAAGCAGCAATCCCCGTTTTCCGAGCAGCGGGGTGTTTTTATATTTCGGCCACAGCAAATCCACCATGATGATGGGGATGAGGGTACTCACCGTTGCATGGTAAAATATGAGCATGATGGTCCATACCCACTGCACGCCGAAATACATTCCATATCCTGACAAAACCCCCATATCAACCCAGCCTGCATTAAAAAAGGATTTCACCATCAATCCCTCTTCCACGATACCATAGGCGACCGCAAGGAATATGACACTCCACTGAAGTCCCCATCTCACTCGTGCCTCCCTGATGAGCACCGTTCCGCACCCGTATAATAGCACCAGCAGAAGAAGTGTGAAGGGATTGAAAAATACCAGCGGCGGTGAGGAACCGGAGAGAAGCTCTCCCAGTGCAGGGGAAAGGAACAATAACACAATGAGTATTTTTGCTTCATCTCTCATTGCTACCTTTTCTGCCCGGTTAATTTTCCAAACTTTCGCAGTACATCCCCCGGGTCATTTCCGAAAATGAGTATCATGGGCTCCTTGCCGATGTCGCCCTCGTGGTATATCACATCGGGCACTTTTCCGGCTTTCTTTATTGCCGTTTCTATCCCCCAGGGTACGCTGGCTCCTTCTCTTTTCTTTATGGTTTCAGGCTCCTCTGCACGGGAGTAGGACGAGGTGATAAAAAGTGTGCGTGCCATGGCCACAAGTGCAGGATCGTAGCGTATGTTCATCACCGCCCTCATGTCTTCGTCAAATTCCATCATTTTGAGCAACGCCCCTGCGAGATGTCTTGAGGCACCAAATGCCACATGACCTTCCCTCACGCCTTTTTTTGTTCTCGTGATGCGGCCGTCCACCGCAGCAACATCTTCGATGCCCTTTGCATATGAAGGGGGAAGTGCATATGCCATATTCATACCCACTTCAGGAACGTAATCGGCCATGGTGCGCTTCACCAGTTTCTGCAATGCCCCCTGCAATGCGTCATACACGCGCCATCGTTCCGCATCCTTTCCCATCCAGGCGGTTGGGTTGACCGGACACGGGCCATGTCCGATATTCTCCCCGTATCTGATTGCCATGGTGACGAATCGCTTTGCGATGCCCACCGCCTCGGTGAGCTCGCACCCCTTTGCCAGGCTGGCGGTTACTGCCGCCGAAAAGCTGCATCCGGTGCCGTGGGTGCACCCGCTGATTCTCCTCCCTCTGAATTCCACGAATCGATTTTTATAATAGAGGATATCCGTGGCGCTTCGCCCCATATGACCTCCCTTGATGATGACGGCATCCGCCCCCATCCTTTTGATTATCCGCGCCGCCTTTTTTGCATCATCTCTCGTTTTGATGGGAATGCCGCTGAGTCGCTCCGCTTCATGGCGGTTGGGCATCACCACGCGGGCCACCGGTATCATCCGCTCCACCAGTGTGTCAATGGCATCCTCCCTGAGCAGATATGCACCGCTCTCGGCAATCATGACGGGGTCCACCACCACGGGGAAGTCGTATTGCTCCACTGTTTTTGCCACCGCCGATATTATGCGCGCGCTGCTCAGCATGCCGGTCTTTGCCGCATCCACGCCGATATCCTCCACCACGCTCTCAATCTGTGTGCGCACCATTTCCGGCGGTATGTCATGAATTGCCCGCACCTCCACGGTATTCTGTGCCGTCACGGAGGTTATGGCACTCATGCCGTGCACCCCGAGGGCGGCAAACGTCTTGAGGTCAGCCTGAATGCCCGCGCCGCCACCGCTGTCACTCCCTGCAATGGTGAGGGCCCTACGCACGCGCGCCACCCCCTCTCTGGGTGAGATAGTACAGCCCGCATACAAGGATGAACGTGGGGATGCTGGAGCCGATGGTCGTTCCCGCCTCAGAGAAAACGGGAATGCTGCGTCCGAACAGCCCCTCAAAGGCGAGAAGGATGTAGAACACGAACCCTAACACCCATATGGTGATGGCGGTGGAGTGGTAGCCGTTCTTGTACCAGTAGGCACCATTCTCCTTGAGCAGTTCATTGCCATCGTATTTCTTCTTGATGGCAAAATAGTCGGTGAGCATGATGGCGGTGAGGGATACAAAGGCCCCGCCGATGAGTAAAAGAAAGCTCTCGTATTTCTCTATGGGGAGAAGAAGTGCAATGAGTATGCCCAGTATGCCCACCAGAATGATGTGGTGCCGCACCCTGGCCTTCGGCTCGATGTTTTTGTAGGATATGGCGGCCGAATAGACATCGAGGAAGGTGGTGGTTGCCGTTGAAAATACGATTATCATCATGGCCGGTATGCCGATACCGTACGAGGCGATGATACCGATGGGATCTGCCTCGCCAACGGCGGCATTGGTGAGACTCCCGATGATATAGAACAGACTGGATGAGATGAAATATCCCGCGAAGGTTCCCCAGAAGGCGGCCCCCCGTTTTTTGTTGAATCGCGTGTAGTCCGCAATGAGAGGCGCCCATGAGAGCGGCATGGCAATCACCAGGTCCAGTGCCAGCATCACGCCTATTTCCCCGGTGGGTGTGTAGTGGAGCAGTTCATCAAGGGAGAAGTGGGTGAGAGTCACATAGGTGAGCCACACGCTCAGTGCCAGCAACAGCACCGCAGATACTCGTTCCAGCTTTTTCCACATGGCGGGGCTCACAAATGCCCAGGCGGTGATGATGAGACCGAGCACCACAATCCAGACGTGGAAGTAACCACCAAAGACGGCGTCCATGGCCCGTGCCCCCACAATGAGCATGATGGCCGTCCACCCGATGAGCTGGAGGTAGTTGAGCGACGAGGGGAGAATGGAGCCCTTCACTCCCAGTGCACCCCGGGAGAGCACCATGGTGGGGACACCGGTCTCCTGCCCTTCAATGGCAATGAGCGCCATGACAATATTACCGATGAGATGGCCAATGATGATGACCAGAATGGCCGAAAGAAGGGGCAGCGCCGGCGTGAGCAGGGAGCCCGCCCAGAACTCCGCTATGCTGATGCCCGCTCCGAGCCAGATGGCGAATATGTCAAAGAATGTAAACAGTCTTTTTTTCACCGGCTGTATCGAGTGGCCTTCCTCCATGGTGCTAATATACAACATATTTAAATCGTTATCCATTTCCATACCATGCAGGCCATCATCCTTGCAGGGGGGTTCGGCACGCGCCTGGCCCCGCTCACCTACACGAAGGCAAAGTCCATGCTGCCTCTGCTCAACCGACCCATGATTGCACATCTCATGGATTCCCTTCCCAACGGAACTGAGGTCATTGTTGCAGCCAACTACCGAAACGAGCAGCTGCAGGAATATTTTGATGCCAACGGAATAGCCGCCACCATCAACAGCGAACCGAGACCCCTCGGCACTGCCGGGGCTGTCAAATACGCCCGGCGATATATAGATGGCCCCTTTCTCGTGCTCAACAGCGATATCATCGCCTCCATCAACCTCCGGAAGTTTATCCAGTATCACATGAAAAGGAAATCGTTTGCCACCATCTCGCTCTGGCCCGTCAAAAACGTGGAGCAGTTCGGGGTGGTTGACCTGCAACCCGACGGGAGAATCACCAAGTTTGTGGAAAAACCTCCGCGCCATGAGGCTCCGAGTAATCTCATCAATGCGGGAGCATACTGCCTGGAGCATGAGGTGCTCGACTACATCCCGGATGACACTTTTGTATCCATGGAAGTGGAGGTGTTCCCCCGGATTATCGAGGATGGAAAACCATTTTACGGATTCACCTTCGATGGTTACTGGATTGATGTGGGGCGCCACGAAAGTTACATCGAGGTGACGAAAATTCTTCTCAGAAAACAGGGATTGCGGTACCTTGCGGGGGAGAGCGATATCAGGGGAGTGCTCAAGGAGAGCACGGTGGGTGACCACTCCATAATTGAAAGGGGGGCCATACTTAATTCATGTATAGTTTATAATGGGTGTCATATCGGCGAAGACGTGCGAATGGAACGCTGCATTGTGGCGGATAACTGCACCGTGGGTGCCGGTGCTAAACTGAGGAACGTGGTGGTCGGCGAGGGAGAGAAAATCGCGGCTCACGCCGATATTGCAGATGAAAAAATCTGGACAAAGCCGGTACCTGAGGGGTACCCCAGAAAGCAGGTGGGCAATCCTTTGAAAAAATAGACATGGGGACAGAAACGGTGTGAACGGCGAAACGCTCGTTTACCCTCCTTTCATTCTATTGGAAGAATATTTGGTGATTCACCCTCGCAAACTTTTATAGCACTTTGCGGTTTTCATGTGATGAACTTGCAGCTGCTGTTTTCGGATTCCATGGGCGTGCGTTCCATGGCCACCGTGGTGGAGCTTGAAAACGACTCACTATTCATCGATGCATCGGCGGCGCTGGGCCCCTCCCGCTACGGGCTGCCACCCCACCAGCTCGAACTGGAGGCGCTCTCACATGCCAAGAAAACAATAGGGGAAATTGCAGGGGACTGCAGGTATTTTGTCATCACCCACTATCACTATGACCACTATGACCCGGATGAGTCATTTTATGCCGGAAAAACCGTTTTTGCAAAGAGAATAGACCGTCACATCAATAAAAGTCAGAAGGAGCGGGGGAGTCACTTCCACGAACTGTTTGAGAAGAGGACGGAGATTGTCTACTGCGACGACACCACCCATGAGGTGGACGGCCACACCATCACCTTCTCTCCGCCATTTCCCCACGGCCCTCCCGGGACACGGCTGGGATACGTCATCATGGTGAGTATCGAGGGAAAGGAAAAACTTCTGTTCGCATCTGACGTGCAGGGTCCGGTGGATGAAAAAACAAGGGACTACATCATCAACGAGCAGCCGGACATCCTCATCATGGACGGCCCGCCCTCCTACTTTCTGGGATGGAAATTCTCGCATGAGCACTTGCGCATGGCGGAAAACAATCTTCTGGAAATCATGGAAAAGACCCACTGCAGACTTATTCTCGACCACCACCTGCTGAGAGACATGAAATACAGAGAACGTATGAAGCAACTGTATGAATGCTACGACGACCGCATACAGACGTTTGCGGAGCAGAGAGGCATGGAAAATACCATGCTCGAGGCACGGAGAAAGGAGTTATGGGGAAGAACATGATTGTTCGATTTCCGTGCTGCACTGCAGGAATGATACCATGGACCTGAAAAAATACAGGAGACATGCAACGCTCAGGGATGGCACCACCATACTCATGCGCCCCATCACACCGGAAGATGAAGAACTTATGCTTGAACTGTTTCATTCCTTTTCACGGGAAACCATATACAAACGGTGGTTTCATATCAAGGAGTATATGCCGCGGGAACAGTTGAGGAAATATATCTACAATGATCTGGAGAGGGATATGGCCCTCCTCGCAGTGGTGGAGGACTGGGATGGGGAGATTCCCGTGGGTGTCGGGAGATTTTCATTCAACGAGATGAACAACAGCGCAGAGATCGCCGTGGTGGTGAGGGATGACTGGCAGGGTAAGGGCGTGGGAACGGCACTGGTTTCGTATCTCACAGAGATAGCGAAGGAGCGTGGTATCGAGGGATTCACCGCAGAGGTGCTGGCCGACAACCATGCCATGCTCCATCTCTTTGAGAAGATGGGCTTTTTTATCAACAAGGAACTCGTGGACGGCGTGTACCGCCTCAGGATGTTTTTTTGAGAAATCCCGGAGAACGGGTGCCGTGTGAAGGTACCTTCTGCGATCAGAGGAAACAGCCATGGGCACATGCATATTTTCGAAAATGTTGTGTAATCTTTTTATACTGCTCAACGTTTTTGTTCTGGAGGCAGAATATGAAAAGAGGTATGGCGCTGGTGACACTATGCGTAGCACTTGGCATGGTGCTGCCGGCATATGGAATGTTGGGTAACGAAACACCGGAGAACGACGGCGCATCCCTTCCCCACTGGGTGACGCCCATAACACCGTCCACCATCCCGAAACCGGTATCAACGGAGAAAAGGGAGGTTCCCCTCACCCTTACGCCGATGCTTGCTCCACTGGACATCCCCGCGGCAACCACGGAATACGATGACATTCATCCCACACTTGCACTGAGCAGCTCGGGGGGATTGTTCGGCGCGTACACCATCTACCAGAGTTTGATGGAACAGGACATCGCCTTTCTCTATTCATCCGACCAGGGACAGAGCTGGGATGACATGGGATACTATTCCATAGAGGGGGTGCAGGACTATCCCGCAATCGATTACTGGCGCGGGGAAAACTCGTTTGTGGGAACGTTTACACCTGACCCATCGGATTTCGATGGCAGCGCCCAGTACCTTCTGAGAGTGGGAGAGCCCACAGACCCTGATACATGGGAACTTGTATACTGGGACTGGACCACCTACGGCCAGCGTGACAGGGAGAGTGCGGACATTGCAGGATATGATGACGTGGGAGATGCCACATGGTGGTACGGCGTGATTGCGTCCACAGAGGGAAGCGATTACGAGGGAGAGACGCATGAGCATGTGCCGGTCTTTAACTTCCCCGATTACACGGCGTCGGACAGTGGCTGGGGATGGTGGTGGCCCGAATACGATAATGCCGCGCACGCCTGCGTGGACATCGACCGAAGCAGCGGCATGATGTATGCCGCCTGGGATCAGTACAACGAATCCCGGGAGTCACAGGGACGGGACATTTTGCTCGCCATAGCCGACGTGCATGACTGGTGGGAGGAAAACTGGGTAATGAACTGGTATTATCTCGGCGGCGAGGAGGACAACACCTACCCGGATATTGCCGCGGAAAACGGATATATCTATATTGTGCTGCAGGCTGACATCATGATACCCGGGAAACAGGATATCATCTGTTACTATTCCCATGACGGCGGCACCACCTGGGAGACAAGCACCATCGCTGCAGACCCCGCAGTGGATGAGCAGTACCCCTCAATCATCGCATATGGAGAGGGTGCGAGCTGCATTTTTGTTCTTGATGGGAATCTGTATGTATCCCACACGGATGATGGCGGGGTGACATGGAGCGAACCGGTGATGATTAACGATGAATCCGATACCGTCTATGAGGAATACCGGACAGCGCACATCGCACACTCGGGACATACACTGTGGACCGATACCAGAAGCGGTGATGCTGACATCTACTACGACGGCGCGGGATTGCCGCCCACCCCGATACTCTCCATACAGGAGATTACGGGAGGATTCGGTGCAAAGGCCACCGTTGCCAATGTGGGAACGGCAGATGCGGAGAACGTGGCATGGAGTATTGTGTTTGACGGGCTGGTATTTCTCGGAAAGGAAAAGAGCGGCACCGTGACCATTCCCGCAGGCGAGGAAGTAACACTGAAAACGGGACTCGTCCTTGGCATAGGTCCTGTGACCATCACCGCAACGGCAGCCGATGCCACAAAAACCGCAAATGGATTCGTACTGGGGCCCCTGGTGCTGGGTGTGTCGTAACCCTTTTCCCCTTTTTCTTTTTTATTATGAATGGACAGAGAGGTTATTCTTCGAACATGCATGGTGAAAGGAAAAATTCTTTCGTTCTTGAGACATCTGGCGCTGAAGTGCATCTGATATACGGCTATCCAAACCCTCCGTGGTGCTCGTAAAAACCGGTGGCATTCACTGACTTTGTCACGCCATTTACAGAAACCTCTCCATATGCCCTTCCCCGCAGGTACGGTTTTCCCATGGCCCCGAAACCAAGAACATACGCCTTCTCGAGTTCAATATACAGGTCGACACGGAGGTTTTCATCCTCACCGTACATATGCATCTTTGTGGGCTTTTTGAAGCCGTTTATCCTGCCCCACTCCACGTAATCGATGTGCGCTTTGTCCTCCCTGATGAAGATGTGGGTGTTTTCATCCACATAATGGATACCCCCTTTCAATTCACGGTTTCCTGCGGCGCCATAGACGATGCTTCCGTTGCCGATGAAAAATTCACTCCAGTCCCAGTTGAGCTGGCGTTTCCTCGACATCCCCCAGTTGTGGTCGTGGTACGCATTCCCCCCCACCTCGAAGGTATTGCCGTTATACCGCACCGTGGCATTCCCCGTTCCGTAGGGTGCCCCCACATGCCATCCTCCCCACTGCCATCCCTCAAGTTCCCGAACGGTGGTGAACGGCATTCCCTGTGGCTCAATGGTCATGACAACGCTGAAATCATCTTTCCGATAGGTGATAACAAAGGTACCATTTTCCTCGTAAAACCGGTTCCCCCCTATGGTGACATTGCACCTTTCGTAATCCAGGGTGAAATCCATGAGCGGGCGGCAGGTGAGAGATTCGATGCATTCCTCATCATCCAGCAGGGCTGCAAACACCCCCACCACCCGGGAGAGTGGGCAATTCAGATTGCCGAAGGTGAAAAACATTATGATGATATCTTGTTCCTCGCCCCTGATATTTGCATACCACCACTCGTACCAGTGGATGATATGGCTTTCATTCTCGTGGTATTTGAAATGAGCGGCATCATCATTCCCGCAGGAAACCACAGATGATGGCACGTCGCCATGCGATACCGGTGCCTCATGCTCGGTGCTATGGGAAGGTGCCGTGATTTGGCCCGCAAGAATCACAAGGGTGATGAGGATGGCCGCGTGTTTCATTCCATGAATTCGGCTATATCCAGCTCTTCAAGTCTTTTCTTCCCGGGGATGCCGTTTCTGTCCCAGCCCCGTGCGGCAAAGTAGTCATCGAGCATCTCCCTTTCCTCCTCCGTGCTCACGAAACTTCCCTTTGCTGCACCCTCCGGAATCGGCCGGTGTATCTTCTCCGGCAGCCTGCAGTCCTCCCGTTTCCATCCCGCCTTGATATTGAATATGTGTTTGAGGGTGCATATTCTCTCTCCGATGGTCACCAGTTCGTCCTCGCTCAGGGGTTTTCCGGTCACCGCATCGAGCATATCGGCAAAGTTGAGCAGATATATCCCCCTTGAGAATTTGCACACGCCCAGCGAATCGTACACCGCCATGAAATTTTCCATCTGTGCTATCTCATATCCCTTGTCCCTGCTGCTGAGCCGGTCCACGCCCTCAAATTTCCAGAATTTCCCGGTGAGTTCCAGTGCGTATGCTCCAGAGCGCAGGTGGCATGCACCCCGCGGTGATGTCATGAAGGCGAGAGCCATCCCCTTTATTCCCCTCACATCATAGGCGGGTGGTTCCATCCCCCGCACATGCACCGCATACGCCTCTGCGCCACTGTCTATTTTTTCGGCGATTCTCTTCACTCCCTCGGCAAGCAGGTCGCCAATGCCCTCCCGGCGAGCCATTTTTTCGATGAGTTCCAGCAGGGCCTCTCCATTTCCGAATGTCGCATCCACGCCGAGATCTTCCTTTCCGAGAATGCCGTTTTCATACAGGTCCATGACAAGACCCACCACTCCTCCGGCGGAGATGGTGTCCATGCCGTGGAGATCGCACAGTTCGTTGGCCCGTGCGACATACTCCACGTCTTCTATGCCGCAGTTTCCCCCGAGGGAAAAAAGGGTTTCATATTCTATTCCATCGAGGGAGCCGTCAAACTTTTCCATGACAAATGCCTTGCCGCACGGTTTGGTGCACTGTACGCACCCCTTGTTCTTTATGGCAAATCGTGGAGCCCAGTAATACGGGTCAATCTGCTGGCGGCGGTCGAACACCCCCTCCCGCCAGTTGCGCGTGGGGAACGTTCCCTTCTCCTTGTTCATCCACTCGAGAAATTCCCCGGTGCCATATTTTCCATCGTCCTGGAAGGCCGGGCTCTCCTTGAGCTTCGTGTAGGCCTCGGCCATCACCCGGTACATTTTTTCCGGGTTTGCCACCGGTATATCATGGGTGCCCCTCACCGCTATGGCCTTGAGATTCTTGCTCCCCATGACCGCACCGATGCCCCCCCTGCCGGACTGGCGATCCTCGCAGTCAATGACGGCAAAGCGCACCAGCTTCTCCCCGGCCATGCCGATGCCTGCCACAATCACATCCTTTCCTTCATCCTCTTTAATGGCATCCGCCGTATCTCTGGTTGTCGCCCCCTGCAGGTGCTCTGCCGATTTTATGGCCACCTCATTATCATTGATGAGAAGATACGAGAGTTTCTGTGCCTTCCCGGTCAGTATGAGCATATCATATCCAGCCTGTTTGAGGGAAAGGCCGATACGACCGCCCATGACACCCTCGCCCCATCCGCCGGTAAGCGGTGATTTTGAAAAGAATGATGTTTTCCCGCCGGTGGGGACAGCGGTACCGACAAACAGCCCCGGTGCCACCATGAGTGCATTGTCCGGTGAAAACGCATCCACCTTTGCATCCACCACCCTGTTCATGAAATAGGCACCGAAACCGCACCCGCCGAGATACCGTGCAGCCAGTTTTTCATCCAGCGGTTTTTTCACACCCTCTCCCGTGGTAAGATCGACCGTCAATACACTTCCGCCGTATCCGTTCATTTTCACACCTCCACCACCAGCGCATCCTGCGAGCAGAATTTCACACATTCCGGGTCACCGCCGCACAAATCGCATTTATATGCTTTCTTTTCGTGAATCCATACTGCATGCAGGGGACATGCCCGTTCACATGCCCTGCATCCCGTGCAATTTTCATAGTCCACATACACAATGCCCGCATCATTCTTTTTCATGGCATCGAACTTGCACGCATCGATGCACTCAAAATTGCAGAGATGACCGTGACTGCATACGAAAGGAACATCCTCGATGACATTTTTTTTCTCCACCCTTATTCCGGAGCGATAACTGTTGACCACATTCCAGTGCTTCATGGAACACACCACCTCGCACATCACGCACCCGCAACATTTCTCAGGAATTGCCTTCACATACATTGCTATGAAATGGAAAAACAATTTATAATATTTAGGTTGGGGGGCACCCCACTAGTTTAGAGTTGATGAAACGTTAAAACTTCGTGGAGGGAATATTGAACTTCTGCAACACCACAACTCACAGCTGGTGTCACACCGTTTTTTATCCAATTCTTACTTGATCTCTCGCTCAACTTCCAGTGAGGTTTGAGATAGTTATGGAAGAAAGCATAACCAGAGATTGTATCCCTCAGCC
>Ga0116200_10000281_pt1 | contig 15505 bp, 14 predicted proteins | sample Mar14436cmmetaG_FD_94478 | JGI IMG/M metagenome (GOLD analysis project Ga0116200, IMG submission 94478) | Marine hydrothermal vent microbial communities from Guaymas Basin, Gulf of California to study Microbial Dark Matter (Phase II) - Marker... ... | reverse complement strand
ATAATCGAACTGCAGAGCGGACTAAGGAGGTTATGGAGCGGCGTGCTGTAGGCAAGAACATCGTGGCCGGCTATACTATTGAAGAGTTCGTGGGTTTGCTGAAAACCCCTCGCAAGATTATGATGATGGTCAAAGCCGGTCCCCCCGTGGATTCTGTGATCGAGCAACTCAAACCCCACCTGGAGCCAGGCGACATCCTCATTGACGGGGGCAATTCCTTCTTCGGCGATACCGAAAGGAGGGGGAAGGAACTGGCCGCTCTGGGCATCCACTTCATCGGCACCGGCATTTCTGGCGGCGAATATGGCGCTCTCTACGGCCCCAGCATTATGCCCGGCGGTCCGAGAGAGGCCTACGAACAGGTCGAGCCCATCTTCAAGGCCATCGCCGCCAAGGTGAATGGCGACCCCTGTGTGACCTACATCGGGCCACGAGGGGCGGGGCATTACGTCAAGATGGTGCACAACGGCATCGAATACGGCGATATGCAGCTCATCGCCGAGAGCTATGACCTGCTGAGCCGTGGGGCGGGCCTCTCGGCTGCGGAGTTGCATCGCATCTTTGCCGACTGGAATCAGAGCGAGCTCTCGTCGTACCTCATCAAGATTACGGCAGACATCTTCGCCAAGGTGGACGAGGAGACCGGCAAGCCACTGGTGGATCTCATCCTGGACGAGGCCAAGCAAAAAGGCACCGGCAAATGGACGGCGCAGAATGCCCTCGACCTAGGGGTGCCCACGCCAACCATCAACATCGCTGTGGTAGCACGCATCATCTCGGCCTATAAGGAGGAGCGGGTGAAGGCCTCGAAGGTGCTTTCCGGCCCCTCGCCTCGATACAAGGGCGACCTGGAGCGCCTCATCCGGGCAGTGCGCGCCGCTCTTTACGCAGCCAAGATATGCTCATATGCCCAAGGCTTTGCCCTCCTCCGGGCTGCCAGTACGGAATACGATTACAACCTGCCCCTGGCCGAGATTGCCCGCATATGGCGGGGAGGCTGCATCATCCGAGCACAGTTCTTGGACAAGATCCGAGCGGCCTTTGAGCGGGACCCCGAACTACCGAACCTGCTCCTCGATCCGGAATTTGCGGAGGCGGTGCAGAGCCGACAGGATGAGTGGCGCTTCGTCGTACAGACGGCTGTGGAGTTGGGCATCCCCTGTCCGGCTTTCGCCGTCTCGCTGGCCTACTACGATGCCTATCGGAGTGAGCGCCTTCCGGCTAACTTGATCCAGGCTCAGCGTGATTACTTCGGCGCACACACTTATCGGCGCATAGACAAAGAAGGCTCGTTCCACACGGAGTGGATGGCGCAAGGGTAAGGGTTTTCTATAAAATAGATTTTGGGTGAAAGGAGGGGAGTATGGGCCGACCACGCAATGTCGTTATTGCCCAATCCGGCGGGCCATCGCCGGTAATCAACAACTCCCTGCGTGGCATTATCGAGACATGCCGCTCTATGCCCGAGTACTTCGGCACAATCTACGGCGGGCTTAATGGCATCGAGGGGATATTGAAGGAGGAACTCCTCGACCTTTCGGCACAGGATGAGGAGGAAATCCGCCTGCTGAGGGTCACGCCTGCCGCTGGCGCTATCGGGACGTGCCGCTACAAGCTCCGATATGAAGAGGACTTCGAGCGGGTTGTCGAGGTCTTCAAGGCCCACGAGGTGGGTTACTTCTTCTACATCGGCGGCAACGACTCGATGGATACGGCATATAAAATCTCCAAATTGGCCCACGAAAGGGGCCTCGACCTGGTTGCCACTGGCGTTCCCAAGACGATAGACAATGACCTGGGGGATACGGAGTTCAAGCTGATTGACCACACGCCCGGCTATGGCAGCGTGGCCCGCTATTGGGCTCTCTATGTCCAGAACGCCAACCAGGAGAACGCTGGCTCCTGGCCATCTGATCCTGTGCTGGTGTTGCAGGCGATGGGGCGCAAGATAGGCTTCATCCCCGCCGCTGCTCGCTTAGCCGACCCCGACCGGGAGATGCCGCTGTTGATCTTTCTCAGGGAATCTGGTCTCACCCTGGAGGAACTGGCCGATCGGGTCAACGATATGCTCCGGGAGAGGGGACGTTGCATAGTCGTCATCAGCGAGGGCTTCCCGGTGGGGGATATTGGCGAGCGCAAGGACGCCTTCGGCCATGTGATGTTCTCCTCCAGCCAGATGACTGTGGAGCGGATTGTGGTCAATTACCTTAACGAAGTAGGGCTGGCGGCACGAGGCGTAGCACGGGGCAATGTCCCGGGCACCGATCAGCGTGATAGCATCATCTATGCCTCGACGGTGGACCTGGAGGAAGCCTATAAAGTCGGGCAAAAGGCCGTGCAGATTGCCGTGGAAGATGGCTCCGGCTATATGGCCACCATCCTGCGGGATCCAGGCCCGATTTACCACGTCCGCTACGATAAGGTACCGCTAGAGGTGGTGGCCAACTCGGAGCGGGCTTTCCCCGAGGCCTGGATTGCTCCCAGCAGGACAGATGTAACGGATGACTTCGTGCGCTATGCCCGCCCTCTCATCGGCGATGACTGGCCGAGCGTCCCCTTAGAAGACGGACGGCAGCGCTTCGCCCGTCTTAAGCCCATCTTCGCCGAAAAGAAGCTTCCTCCTTATGTGCCTCGGGCCTATCGGACAAGCTGACGAGGGGCTTTCGAGCCCGGTCACTCAGGCGGATACGGCCCGTGAGCTGGGGTGTGAATTTCTGCATTTCTTCGGGGGCGGCATCGCGGCGCTCGAAGAAATGTCCTTTTTTCTTAATCCGGATGCCGGACACTTTTAACCTAGAGCGGCAGCGGCACATAGCGGGAATGGAGCGGGAATGGAGGATGAAATGTGCGAGTACTGCGGCTGTGACCATACTTCGCTGAGATGCCCCAAATGCGGGGGGGCGATGATTCTCATCAACAACCGCCCTGTTTGCCCTTCCTGCGATAATCCTCATACGGCGGGGGAAGGCCATCATCATCACGAGCATCATCACTCAGGTGAACCGGGAGGCAAATCCGATAAACTGGCACGGCTTCGCTTCCTGCTTCCCTATTGGATTGAGCACAATGCGGAGCACGCCTCCAAATTCCGGGAGTGGGCTGCCGAAGCCCGAGGGATGAAATTGGATTCGGTAGCCGCTCACATTGATGAAGCCGTTGAGATGATTGAAGCCTGTAACAAGGCCCTGAACAAAGCCCTCGAAGCATTGGAAGGGTAGCCAGCGCCTGTGGTGGAGAAAGCCATCCTGGGGGAGAGGGTGAAAAGCCTCTTTCCCTTCCGTGGATGAGTGCACAATGGAGGAAGTAGCTCGAAAGAATGCGTGTGCTGGATGCAAGGAAAATCCTCCGGGAGAAAGGAATAAGGCCCAGGAAAAGCCTGGGCCAAAATTTTCTGGTCAGCCCCCGGGGGCTAAGGGCTATTTTAGAGGCTGCTGAGCTCAGGGATAGCGATGTTGTGGTGGAGATAGGCGCTGGCATCGGGACCCTGACCGTGCCTTTGGCCGAGAGGGTCGGGAAAGTCATAGCCGTTGAGATTGACCGGAGATTGGTCGAAATACTGGAGGAGATATGCGCCGGTTATCCTAACGTGCTGTTAGTGCAGGGGGACGTGCTCGATTTCAGCCTCCGGCAGCTGCTGGAACAGGGAGGTTGCCCACAAGGCCCCTGCAAAGCCGTTGGCAATCTCCCTTACTATGTAACTTCAGCTATTTTGCGCCACTTCCTGGAGAATACCCCCAGGCCATCCCTGATGGTGGTGACGGTGCAGAAGGAGGTAGCTCAGCGGATGGCGGCATCCCCAGGTGAGATGAGTTTGCTTTCGGTGAGTGTGCAATTTTACTCAAAACCCCGCATCGTATGTCACCTTCCGGCAGGGGCTTTCTACCCCCCGCCGGAGGTGGATTCCGCCGTGGTAAAGCTGGAAGTGCTCCCGGACCCCCGGTTGCCCCCTGAGGAGGAGCAGGTTTTCTTCCGCATCGTCAGGGCGGGGTTTGGCGAGCGCCGGAAAACCTTGCGCAATTCCCTCAGCCGGGGGTTAAACCTGCCGGTAACCCAGGTAGAAGAGGCCCTTGCTGCCGCCTCTATAGACCCGCAACGTCGTGCTGAATCCCTGAGCGTGGAGGAGTGGCTGGCCCTGTACGAGAAATTAAGGGTGAACCTCCAGGCTCACCAGCGGCTCAGCAAATAAGGCTTGAGCTGTTCAAAGATGCGGGCCTGGCGCTGGACAACCTGCTCTTCAAAAGTGGCTGAATCCAGATCCCGGCTCTCCACCACTAAACCAGCCGTGCGACCGTAGTACAAAGGTGTCATCGCCGTGATTATTTCCTCAGGTGAAGCTTCCAATCGTCTGCAAGCCCCCCTCTTATTGTAGGCCACAGCGAAGTCGTACACGACCTTGGCCCACAGTTCGGCGGGGAAGGCGTAATCAGCCTCCGGCAAGCTTGCAATGCGTTTCACCTCCGCCAGGTTCTCAGCAGCCAGGATGCTGCTCCACAACTCCTCCAGCTCCTCCAGCCCCTTCCTGAGCTTCTCAATCATCGCTGAAAGGGTTACCTTCACAGGCTCTGGTTCTTGCTTTAAAGGTTCGCCATAAAAGGGGGTGGAATGGGTCTCGGTCACCCCTTTCCAGTGCTCTTCGTAAAGGCTCATAAGGGAGAACAGGGTTCCTACCACTTGGCGGAACATAGGCCCTAAGGTGATGGCGGGGTCCTTAACATCGTGGATTTTCACCCCAAGATGGGCCTGGCAGACCTTAGCCCCTTCGCATACTGCTGTGGTGGTCATCCATATATCTATGCCAAAGCGAGCTACATCGGTCTCCCAAACGGGCTTCCCAAGGTAATTTTCCAATAGCTGAGGCGATATTCCAAAGTCGCCACCGATGGGTTGGCGGATGTCCAGGCCATAAAGGGCTCTGGTCATCGGGTAGCAGATATTATTCGTAATGGTGGCGTCGTATTTATGGCGGATGTAGTAGGGTGCGACATAATCGCACAGACCCTTAACGATGGGGCCAGCGAGCCGCTCAATCCACCAAGGGGCGATGCTGCGCAGGTCTGAATCCACAACCACGCAGACTTTCACCTCCAAGGCTTTGGCAATGGCAAAGATGGTGCGGAAAGCACTGCCCTTGCCTGATGGCCCCACATATTGGGTTACAATTTTCTCCACCCCGGATGGCACGGGGGCTTTGCTTGCCACCTCCATCGTGCCATCGGGAGAGCCGCCGTCAGAGTTGACCACTACAGCTTTGAAATCCGGGAAGTAACGGGTCATCCCCTCGGCAGCAGTGCTCACCACGTGAGCGATGGTGCCGGCATTGTTGTAACTGGGTATGCCCACCAGGATATCAGCCCGGCCTATCTCTTCTATTCGCTGAATGACTTCGTCACGGAGAAAAGCGAAATGCTCCATTCAATGCCTCCTCAAGAGATTTGTTTTGTTATTTGGGAGAAAGTTTTAGTTCAGAAGGAGAGATTGTTGTTTTTGACGGCAGCTTCGCTGTCAAAAACAACAGGAGTTTCTTCAATTTTTCCTCTAGGACTTCCAGGGAAAAGTGCTCTTTCCCCAGGCGGAAATTCCAGTCTGTTACCCCCCTGCATTTCTCGGGGTTATCGAGAAGGTAACGGACTTCTTCGACGGTTTCATCGGTGATGCGGCCATCTATTTCCACAAATTTGAACCCCTTTGGGGCGATGTCCGCCACGTAGACCGGATAACGGTTGATGAGGACGGGCTTACGGAAGTAAATGGCTTCCAAGAGGGCATTGCCGAAGCCTTCCCACAAGCTTGGATAAGTCACGAAGTCGGCGTGAACGTAAGCGTCCCACAAGGTAGGCCGCTTCCCGGAGCCCCTTTGCACCTTTATGCCCACGCTCTCGATGCGGTTAGCCACATAGCGCAGGTCAACCCCTTTACGGTGGGCTTCCTTCTGAAGCCATTGCAGATATCCCCAACCCTCATCTCCAGCAGGGTGGGTTATCACCAGCTTGATGCGAGGGTCACCCAGGCGATGTACCAGCTCGATGGCTAATTCTATCCCCTTACGTGGGATAACCCGTGTCGGCTGGAGGAAAATTATGTCCCCCTCGTCCAAGCCAATGGCTTCCCAGAACTCAGCGTTGGAGCCGCCCTTTTCTGGCGGGGGGGTTGAGAAATCGAAGACGTTAGGGATGAGCTCTGCCTCAAGCCTCTTCCATATCCTGAGGTCTTGCTGGGCTAGGCTGTTGATGACCACATGGCAGATGGATGGCAGATCAGGCGGGAAGGCGGCATCAAGGATGTCCGGCACGGCGCAGAGTTGATAGCGTTCCCGCTCCCAGTAAAAATCGTGATGGTGGGCGATGGTAGGTATCCCGGTTTCGGCGATGAAGTCCCTCAAAGCCACCCCCAGGGGGATGTTCATTGGGATAGCGAGGGCATTTTCCACTATCAGCAGCTCAATTTTGAAGGTGCGGATGAATTCTCCCACCCGCATCTTGATGGCATCGGCGAGCTTGCGGATGGTTGCCCTTAGCTTAGGTGTATCGGCGGCCTCAGGGCCAAAGGCTTGTTTGGTTATCTGCTGGATGCGTGGATGGGCGAAGTACATCTCGGGGACCAGAAACCCCGGAGGGCCGTTGCCACCTAACTCTCCAGCGCAATAGTAAACCCGGTGTCCCAGCCGTTCCAGGACGATGGCCCACTTTTCGGCTTCCAGGGATACCCCATCGAGCCCTGTCAGCCTCGTGGAGACAATCCCGATGTTCACGGCTGCAACCCTCGCAAGAAGAAGTCGCCCTTCTGCCTCACAGGTTTGTGCAGGAAGAAGAGGGTCTTTCCTCGACAGCGACTTCGCCGCCATCGGGGAGAAGGCTTCCCTTAAAAGGGATTTGCTGCTTAAAAAGTGCGCATTTGACAGGTGCAATTATGTGTTGTATAATTTCGATGAGTTGTAAATCTCGCTTTGGAGGTGTGCTTATGACTGCTGAAGTGAAACGTATAAGCGTAATTTTCCCCGTGCGTGTGCTCGAAGACCTCCGTCGCCTCGTTCCGCCCAAGGAGCGGAGCAAGTTCATCGCCGAGGCCACGGAAAGGGAGCTCAAGCGCCTCCGTTTGGAGAAGGCTCTCCGTGAATCCGCCGGGGCGTGGTCGGATGAAGACCATCCAGACTTGATGACGGTGGAAGACGTAAACCGCTATATCCGCCGCCTGCGGGAGACTTCAATGCCCCGTACCTGGGATGAAATCATAGCGGAGGCAGAGCAGAATGGCTAGGTATCTGTTAGACACAAATGTGCTCATCCTCCATTTACGGGAGCGCCGTGACATAACAGCTATGTTGGAAAAATGGATTCGGATTCACCGTCTCTTCATTTCTGTCGTGACCCGCACCGAGATACTGGCGGGGATGCGCCCTCACGAGGAGAAGCGCACGATGGAGCTCTTGGAATCGCTGGATAACATCCCCATTGATGGAGCCATTGCCGACCGGGCGGGACGGTTGATATACCAATATGCCCGTAAAGGTGTCGTCCTCTCCCTGGCCGATGCCCTCATCGCTGCCACAGCATTGGAGCACGACCTGACCCTGGTTACCACCAATCCCAAGCACTTCCCGATGCCCGAATTGGCATTATACCCGGTGGAGTAGATGCTTACAACGTCACCACCTTCCCCGTGCGGGCCGATTCGTAGGCTGCCAGCGTGATGGCCAGCGCCGCCCTGGCATCTTCGCCGGTTATAGCCGGTTCCCGGTCCTCCGAGATAGCCTTCGCAAATTCATCCACCAGCCCATCCACATCCCTGCGCCACCAGTATAACCTTTTAGCGCCCTTTGAATCATAATACCAATAGGCGTGATAGGGGCTGTCAATGAGGAAGGCCGCCTTCGTGGTCAGGATTTCAAAGCGAACATCCAGCCAGGTTGGATAACCATCGGGGTTGGCCCATCCGGCGCTCAGAGTACCCACAACGCCGTTTGCAAATTCTACAGTTAAGGTGCCGATGTCGTCAAGGGCCAAACCTTTGTGGATTACCGTCCCGATGTGGGCGTAAACCCTGCGGGCTTCGCTTCCGGCCAGCCACCGCAGGGCATCAACGGCGTGGATGCCGATGTCCAAGAACCCCCCACCCCCGGCTTCCTCTGGGTCAATTAACCAGCTATAATCGGCCTGGAGGGGGATTTTCGTGGGTAGTTTGCCGTATTTGATGGCGAAGATGGAGATAAGCTCCCCTGCCTCGCCGCTGTCGAGGGCCTCTTTCACCTTCATCACCGGAAGTTGAAAACGGGGGTTAAAGGGGACCATCAATTTAACCCCTGCTTCCCGGCATATGCGGATAATCTCATCGGCTTCTTCCAGGGTTAAGGCGATGGGCTTGTCGCAGAGGATGTGTTTGCCACGGGTGGCGGCTTCCCGCACCACTTCCAGGTGTCGGCGGGGTTCGGTCCCCACGTATATTCCCGCCAGTTCGTCTTTCTCCAGGAGTTCGGCGAAATCATCGTAATAGGGCACGCCATACCGGGATGCGGTTTGCTGAGCCAGTGAGGCATTAACCCCTAACCCCGCAATCCCTATCAGGTTGATATAAGGGTGATTAACGATGGCTGCCGCATAGCGGGGTGCATGGGGGTGAGCAAAGCTCACGATGCCAAGGTTGATTTCCTTCAATGCTACAGCCTCCTCAGTTTTCGTTCTAAAAAGCTCCTCATCGGAGAAATGGCTATCCCTTTTGGGGGTTCACCGCCGACCAAGTTCAACGGGCTCCCCATTTTCAGCGGAACGTTGGGCTGCCAAGGCGATTTCCAAAGCTGCGTAAGCATCTTCGATGCTCACTGCGGGTTCCTTATCCTCCAGGATACACCGGGCAAAATGGCGTATCTCTTCCTCAAAGGCATATTCGGTGGTGGACATAAACCGGAAGTAACGGGGCAGCTGGTGGCCCTTATCCTGGGTGTAAATCAGCATAGGGTTGGTATCTTTCTCGGAATAAGAAATTTTCCCCTCCGTCCCCACGATATCAAGGTGGGCATACAAGGCTCCACCGAACCCCTGTGGATAGGCCCAGCTTATCTCCGCAAAGCCCACCTTTCCTCCCGGAAACTTGCAGGTAATCATAGCGTGGTCGAAGCTGCCTGCTATCCGGGCATTTTCCCTCACCGAACGGGCCACGGCGTATACTTCGGTGGGGTCTTCGCCGAAGAACCAGCGGAACATATCGGTGATGTGCACTCCGATGTCCAAAATTACCCCACCGCCTCGTTTGGGGTTCCAGTGCCAGGCCTCAGGGGGGAAGGGGAGAAACTGCCTTTCTGCCCGCCTGATGAACACCGGTTCCCCCACATCCCCAGCATCAATCTGAGCTTTAATGGCCGCATACCGGTGGTCGAAACGGCGCACCTGTCCAATCATCAGCTTGACGCCGTTCCTCCGCACGGCTTTTATCATAGCTTCGGCAGCTTCCAAGGTGTGGGCCATAGGCTTCTCGCAGAGGACGTGCTTGCCTGCCTCGATAGCATCAATGGCCGCCCGAGAGTGGAGGTCTGTGGGAAGGCAGATGTCCACCATCTGGATGTCTTCCCGCTCCAGCAACTCCCGGTAATCGGTGTAAGGTGTGGCCCCTGAGAGCCTGGCTGCTTCCTGAACCCGTTCCTCCACAATATCGCATACCGCTACCAGCTCAGCCTCGGGAATGCGGGCGTAAACCGGGAGGTGTCCTCGCAAACCGATGTTGCCGCAACCGATGAGACCAACACGTAGCATAAGCATCTCCAAGGCAGGGTTTTATGCGTAGAGAGCACGACCGCTGGCCTTATCCATCCAGCGGATTTTATCAGCTTTTAAGCGCAACCACAGGTGCTGCCCCGTCTGGACCTTGAAGTCAGCACGGGTGGTGACCTTGATGCGTTCGTCCCCCACCTGCATAGTAAGCAAATTGTGGGAACCGAGGGGCTCAACGACCAGCACAGTTGCCTCCAATGCGTCGGGGGCAGAGGTGGGCAGAGCCTCGATGTTCTCGGCTCGGATGCCTATAAGCACCCGGTTATCCTTAAGCTTGCGGAGTATCGCCCCATCTTCGGGGGTGGGTTCGATTTCCCCCCCGCTGGTAAGCACTTTTACCTTATCGTCTTCCACCCGCACCTGGCCTTCGATGAAGTTCATCGGCGGGTTGCCGATGAACCCTCCCACGAAGACATCGGCAGGTTTATCGTAGATGTTCAAAGGCGTGTCGTATTGGATGATCTGACCATCCCGCATCACGGCGATGCGGTCGCCCAGGCTGAGTGCCTCCACCTGGTCGTGGGTGACGTACAGGGTGGTGGATTGGATTTCCCGGAGCAACCGCTTCAGCTCCGCCCGCATCTCCAGCCGCAAGAGGGCGTCGAGGTTGCTCAGAGGCTCGTCCATCAGGAGGACCTGAGGCTGCACGGCGATAGCTCGGGCCACGGCTACCCGCTGCCGCTGGCCGCCGCTTAGCTGGGCGGGATAACGCTTCAGCAGCTCCTCGATGTGGAGGAGTTCGGCAGCCGCTTTCACCCGCATCTCGATCTCGGAATCCGGCTTGCGCTGCATCCGCAACCCAAAGGCGATGTTCTCAAAGACTGTGAGGTGGGGGAAGACGGCGTAGTTCTGGAAGACCATAGCGATTTGCCGCCGCCTGGGCGGCAAGTCGGTCACATCCTGCTCGCCGATGAAGACCCGCCCTTTGTCCACTTGCTCTAACCCGGCGATGCAGCGCAGGAGCGTCGTCTTGCCGCATCCGCTAGGGCCAAGGAGGACGACGAACTCCCGGTCGTGCACGGTGAGGTCCACATCTTGAACGGCCACAACCTTGCCGAAGGTTTTGCGTACACCTTTCAATCGAATCTCAGCCATAGGCACCTCTTCTCAGAGATTTTCGGTTGCTGGTAACCTGGGGGCTGCCCATTATTTGAGCGTAATCCCCCACAGATTGAACAGATAACGACGGACGAAAAACATAAATACGATGGCCGGGACGAGGATGAAGAAGCCCCCGGCAAAGCGGAAGGGAAGAGGTGATGCAGCCAACTGCACGAACAGGTGGGCAGGCAGCGTTCGGTTGTAAAGGGTTAATATGGTGGCGGCGAACACCTCGTTCCAGGAAAGCACGAAAGTGAAGATGGCTGAAGCAGCCAGACCGGGCAGTGCCAGGGGCAATGCCACTTTGGTGAATGCTTGCAGGCGGTTACAGCCCAGGACCATAGCTGCCTCTTCCAGTTCTTTGGAAACCCCTATGAAGACGCTGCTGGTAACCAGGATGGTGGTGGGTAAGGCCATCGCTGTGTGCACCAATGCCACACTGATCACAGTATCATACAGATTCCACCGTATGAAGGCCACCGCCAGGGGGATGGAGAGGATGACGATGGGAAAGGCCCGGGTGGAAAGAATCATAAGGCGGTAAACGTCCTTGCCCCGGAAGATAAAGCGGGCCAGGGCATATCCTGCTGGCGCTCCCACCACCAGGGAGAGGGCCAAGGTTAACAGGGCTACGATGACGCTGTTGCGGACGGAGGCCAGCACGCCGTAGGCGTTAAGGAAGAACAACAGCGTCTCCAACGAGAAGCTCTGGGGCATCAGCGACTTGGGCCAGCTGTAAATTACATCTTTGGGACTGAAGGCGGCCATCGTTATGAGGTATATAGGTATAAGTATCCACAACGCTATCAGCAAGGCCATCAGGTACATTGTTCCCCGTCCCACCAAACGGGGAGGAGGTGCAAGCCTTCTCATAATCTCATCTCCTCTCTAACCCGCAGGGTGCGCAGGTAGATGAAGGCGCTGGCCAAGGAGATAACCAGGATGAACATAGCATAAGCTGCGGCCATATGGGGGCTCCGGTACTCGCTGTACCACCGATAGGCCTCAGCTGCCAGCACCGTCACACCCCGACCAGCCACGGCCACCACCACGGCGAAGACCTGGACGGCCAGGATGGTTCGCAAAATCAGCGCCGTCTGGATGCTGGGGCGCAAAAGCGGCAGGATTACCTTCCATACCCTCTGGAACCAGTTGGCCCCGAAGATTTCGGCGGCTTCGATGTAGTCCCGAGGGATGGATTGCAATCCGGCCACCAGGATGACAAAGACTATGGAGGTGGCCCGCCAGACCTCGGCCAGGACGATGCCCACGATAGGCCAGGGGGTGCGATAGTCAAGGAAGAGAAAAGGCTTCTGTATGAGCCCCAGGTTGTAAAGCAAAGAGTTAAGATAACCTCGCTCGGTGAAAATCGAGAACCAGATGATGCCTGCCGCAAGGTCGGAAACGGCGAGGGGGATGGAATAGATGTACACAAACAAATCGGCCCCTCGCAAGCGCTCTGACACCAAGATGGCCATAGTCAGCGCCAGGATGAACTGGATAGGCACGATGCTTACAACTAATACGATAGTAGTACGGAGCGCCTTTATAAAGGCTGCATCGCCAAACATACGTTGTAGATAGGACAGGGTAAGATGGCCGTCATCAGTTTGAAAGGCCAATCTAAAAGCCTGGAACATCGGCCAGGCGAAGAAAAGCGCCAGGTAGACCATCGAAGGTAGCAGGAGGATGTAAGGTTCTAGGTTAAGCCGTCTTAAACGGACCTGTTTCAACCCTATAGCCATTGATTTCATAGCCAACTCCGTTGAGGGATGGGGGAGGCCCGAAAGCCTCCCCCTGCTTAGGGCACGAGGCCCTTTTACTTCACCTGGCAGGCTCCCTTGCTCGGCGGATCAGGCGGCCAACAAGGTGCGCCGGTCTCGTTCATCAGGGTCTGGAGCTTCTCGGCTTCTTCCTTGAGCACGGTCTCGATGTCCTCGTTGTTGATGACGATGCGGGTGAAGGCGTCACGGTAAATCTTGTTGATCTCACCCGAGCGAGGCCCGAGGCCCACCGGCAGCATAGCGGGGATGGCATCGGGAGCAGCTGCCTGCTTGGATACGGCTTCGCCCTGGAGCCTGATGCCCTTGGCCACATAGCCCGGGTAGTCAACCTTGATCATCGGGAAGAAGCCGACCTCACGCAGGGTGGTGATCTGAACTTCGGGCCTGGTCAGGTATTCGATGAGCGCCTCACCGCCCTTCTGGTTGGGGGCGGTCACCGGCATAGCCAGGCCGACGACGACCGGCATAAAGCCCTTCCCCTTGGGACCGGAAGGAGCGGGCAGGGCCAGGAAGTCATCGGGGCGCTCCTTGAAGGCGTTGATCAAGCGGGCGGTGTGGTCCCAGGCCAGCCAGACCTCTTCAGAGAGCAAGGGCTCCTGCATAAACTCGTAGGACATTGATTCGGGGTGGACGTACTGCCACATATCCTTTATGAACTTCCACATCTCCACCGCTTCGGAGGTCTTGAAGGTGGTCACCATCCCGCCGGTGTAGGAAGGATAGATGTAACCCTCCAGGAAGCGGTGCAGCAGCCCGTTGACGGGGAAGCCGAGCTTCTTATCCCCGGTGGCCTCGTAGATGTTCTTGGCCCAGTCACGGAACTGCTCCCAGGTCAGGTTCTCGGGGTCAGCTCCCTCAGGCAGGTAGTCCAGGGCCTTCTTGTTGGCGGCGAGGATGTAGGTGGCCTGCATCCAGGGGATGAAGTATTGCTTGTCGGTGCCGTACTTGCCGAGCTCGATGAAGGCATCGGGAGTGCCCCGCTCCTTCGCCATATCCACCAGGTGGGAGAGGTCCTGGAGAGCTCCAGCAGCCACCAGGGTGGGGAACTGACCGTGCAGGGCGCCGATCACGCTTATCTTGCCCTTGCCGGCCTTCACCTCGGCCATCACGGTGTCCTCGAAGGTGGCGTAGTCAGCGGGGATGAACTCCACCTCGCCGGGGAAGTCCTTCAGGATGACGCCCCGCATCTTCTCGGCCTCTTCCACAGGCACGCACTGGGTGGAGATGAAGGCGACCTTGCCGTAATCCACAGGTGTGGGGGTTACCATGACTTCCTTCTCCACCACCTTGGTGACTTCGACGATTTTGGTGACTTCAACAGGCACTTCCTTGGTGACTACGACGGTTTCCTTAATCACCTGGGGGGTCGGTGTGGCACAGGCCGCCAGCAGACCGAGCAGCAATGTAGCGGTTAGGACTAATAGCACTCGTCTCCTCATAGCTCTCTCCTCCTTAAAGTTTTTTTGTTACTTCTCAGGAGAAACAAACTTTCCCTAAGGAAAGCCTCAGGAACGAGCCATCACCTCCTTTCCAGGGATTTTCCCCGATTTATTAAGGGCGGGTGCTGGACATTCTAAAGGTGGAAGTTGCTGGATTCCCGAATCACCAATTTCGGCTTCAGGATGACCTGACGTTGGGGAAGTGGTTTGCCTTCTAGGATGTAAATCAGCATCTGGCAGATGCGACGGCCAATCTCATAAACTGGCTGGCGTACGGTGGTTAACGGTGGCACGGTATGCTCAGCCAAAGGGACATCATCGAACCCGGTTATGGCAATGTCCCGCCCGACCTTGAGCCTGTGCTCCTGAGCTGCTCCTATTGCTCCCACAGCCATAAGGTCATTGCAAGCCACGATGGCGGTGGGAGGATGCGGCTTATCAAGCAGACGTAAGGCAGCCTCGTATCCTCCTCTTTCCGTGAGGTCACCTTCCTCCACCAGTTCTTCGTCAAATTCCAAGCCGTTTTTCTCCAAGGCCTTTTGGAATCCAATCCGGCGATAGACCGAGAACATCAATTCGGATGGAGGCAAGATCATGGCAATGCGCCGATGCCCCATCTCGATGAGATGGCGGGTGACAAGGCGGATGCCCTCTTCACTATCTACATCCACGTAACAGAAATCACCTTCGACTTTGCTGCGTCCGAAAGCCACGAAGGGGAATTCTTTCTCAAGGAGATAGGCAATCCGCTGGTCATAGACCCGGGTGCGGGTGATGAGCAATCCATCCACCCGGCGTCCCATCACGAACTGCTCATAGGCATTGACTTCCTCGACGGTATCGGGGGGGCAGGTGGAGACCAGGAGGTCGTAATCGTGACGGGCAGCCTCGTTGCCTATTCCAGCCAGGAGTTCGCTGAAGAAGGGGTCGGAAAAGCGGGGGCCAAAGGTGGGGATGATGAATCCGATGGTGTCGGTGCGTCCCTTCTGTAGGCGTTGGGCCAGGATGTGGGGCCGGTAACCCAACTCCTCTGCCAGGGCCAGCACCTTCTGGCGGGTCTCCTCCGCCACATCTTCATAGCCGTGAAGGGCCCTGGAGACGGTGGTTACTGAGATATTGAGACGCCGGGCTATATCCTTCAGGGTTACCGGCATAGGGACCTTCCCCTTTCCAAAACGTTTTGGGAATTATAACCCAAAACGAAAATTTTGTCAAATTTACCGGGTAAGGGAAAAGAGAGTATTTCCTCGTGCGGCGACTTCGTCGGTAGCACTCCATTTAACCGTGGTTGGCAATGTTGCCCCACGGTGGAGGCAAAAAAGAAAATAGGAAGCGTTTTTGTGGGCAACGGCGAAGCCGTTGCCCACAAAAACACCTCTCTTTTCGGGACAAAATCCCACTTTTTATGTGACCACGATTAAGT
>Ga0116200_10000280_pt1 | contig 15527 bp, 14 predicted proteins | sample Mar14436cmmetaG_FD_94478 | JGI IMG/M metagenome (GOLD analysis project Ga0116200, IMG submission 94478) | Marine hydrothermal vent microbial communities from Guaymas Basin, Gulf of California to study Microbial Dark Matter (Phase II) - Marker... ... | reverse complement strand
TTCCAGTGCCTCTAAAAATGGGGTAAGCTCTGTAAGTTGACTCCCTATATGACAGGAAACACCTATCGGTATAAGATTATTTAGATCATATGCCTTCATATAGAGATCAGGAGCATCAGCTATGGGAATACCAAACTTGTTTTCTCTTAGGCCAGTGGAGATATAGGGATGGGTCTTGGGATCTATGTCAGGATTTACCCTTAAGGAAATCATCACCTTTTTCCCCATCCCTTCAGCAACCATATTTAAATTGAAGAGTTCCTGTTCCGATTCCACATTAAACATCAGTATTCCATGTCCTATTGCATATTCCATATCTTTTCTGCTCTTTCCCACCCCTGAATATACTATCCTTTTCATTGGAACCCCTGCCTTTACACACCTAAAGAGTTCACCAGCAGATACAATATCTGCCCCTCCTCCCTCATTTGCAAATAGTCTCAGTATGGCAATATTGGAGTTGGATTTGACAGAAAAACAGGTAAGATGATCCATATCTGAAAATGCCCCATCAAATGCCCTGAAATGCCTGCACAGGGTCTCATGGGAGTAGATATAGAGGGGGGTTCCCACCTCTTTTACAATATCTTCTATCCTTACATCCTCACAATATAGATCTTGCCCTCTGTAGATAAAATGATGCATCTCTCTATTAGTCCTTTATAAAAGATAGGGAAGTGATCTTTTTTATATGTGGGGGTGCCTTTTTCCCGCACCCAGAAAGACAGAATGCTAAAAAGATAGTGATGCATACAGAAAATAGAAGCCATCTTTTCAAGATGATATCTCCTTCTCTGCCTCTAAAAGATTCCTCTTTACAGTCTCCATAGATGTTCCACCAGGAAGCCTCTTTCTCTCAATGGACTTTTGTATATCAAGCCAATCATAGATATCATCCTCTATCTTTCTTGAAAACTTTAAGAACTCTTCCAATGTCAGCTCATCCAATTCCTTTCCCTTATCCATGGCATATAAGACAATCCTTCCTGTAATCTCATGGGCAGATCTAAATGTCACTCCTTTGTAAACTAGGTAATCCGCCAGGTCTGTAGCCAGAAGATATCCCTCAGCAGATACCTCTTTAAGCCTATCTTCCTTGAATCTGATCTTGGAAATCAGAATTGTCATCATCTCAAGACATCCCTTTACCGTATCCAAGCTGTCAAAGACACATTCTTTGTCTTCCTGCATATCTTTATTGTATGTAAGAGGAAGGGCCTTCATAGTGGTAAGTAAGGATATAAGGTTCCCATACACCCTTCCGGTCTTTGCCCTGATAAGTTCCACAATATCCGGATTCTTTTTCTGAGGCATGATGCTACTTCCAGTGCTCAGGCTATCAGGCAGTTCCACAAATCCAAACTCCTGGGTTGACCATAGAATTAGCTCTTCAGAAAATCTACTTAGGTGCATCATAAGGACTGCGCAACTGTAGAGAAAGTCAAGTGCAAAATCCCTATCACTTACTGCATCCATACTGTTTGAGGATATGGCATCCATCCTGAGTTCCCTTGCCACCAAATCCCTATTTATAGGAAATGGGGTTCCAGCAAGGGCAGCGCTACCCAAAGGAAGCACATTACATACCTTTAGGGTATATAAAAATCGCTCCCTATCCCTTTTTAGCATCTCATAATAGGCATGAAGATGATGAGAGAGAAGCACAGGTTGTGCCCTCTGAAGATGGGTATAGCCTGGAAGGATTAATCCCATATTTTCCTTTGCAAGCTCAATAATCCTCTTTTGAAGTCTCTTTATACGTTCAATAGTCTCTTGAATTTCCTCTTTCAAAAATAGCCTGAGATCCAGGGCAACCTGATCATTTCTGCTCCTTGCGGTATGGAGCTTTTCACCTAAGGCACCTACCTTATCAATAAGAGCGGCCTCAATAAAGGAATGTATATCTTCGTAAGAGTCGCTTAGTTCCAGATCTCCCCTTTCTATCTCCCGCCTTATCTCAGAAAGTGCCTCAATTATCCTTTCATGCTCTTCTTCACTAAGAATACCTGCCTCTTTAAGTGCCCTGCAATGGGCAATGCTTCCTTCTATATCGTGTCTTAGGAGTCTTCTGTCAAAAGAAAAGGATGAGTTAAAACTTCTAAAACTCTCGTCCATCTCTTCCCTAAATCTTCCGCCCCAGAGCTTTTCAGCCATCTCTATCCGATTTTTGCCTTAAGGGTATGAATCTTTAATCTCAGTGCATTAAGCCTAATAAATCCCTCTGCATCCTTCTGATTATATACTGTCTCTTCCTCAAATGTGGCAAATTCAGGATCATATATGGAGTTGGGAGATTCCCTTCCTTCAATTGTGCAATTCCCTTTATACAGCTTCAATCTTATCTTTCCATTTACACCCCTCTGTGCCTCATCCATAAGGGACTGAAGCACTCTCCTCTCTGGCGAAAACCAGTACCCATAATATATCATCTCCGCATATCTGGGTATCAGACTGTCCCTTAGATGCATGACCTCTCTGTCCATACTTATTGCCTCTAATGCCTTATGTGCAATCCTCAATATGGTTCCACCTGGGGTCTCATATACCCCCCTGGATTTTATCCCCACATATCTGTTTTCCACGATATCTGCCCTTCCAACCCCATTTTGACCTCCGACTCTGTTTAGATAGCTCAAAAGTGTTACAGGATCCATCTCCTTTCCATCTATGGATATAGGATTCCCATCTTTAAAGGCGATCTCTATTATTGTGGGATTATCTGGTGCCCTTTCAGGAGATACGGTCAAGATAAACATATCCTCTGGTGGAGCCTTAGATATGTCTTCAAGTATTCCTCCTTCATAGCTTATATGTAAGAGATTTCTGTCAATGGAATAGGGTCTCTCTTTTGTAACAGAGATAGGAATTCCGTTTTCTTTTGCATATTTCATCAGGTCCTCTCTGCCTCTAAAATCCCATATCCTCCAGGGAGATACTATGTTTAACTCAGGTGCAAGTGCAGTATAGGAGATCTCAAACCTCACCTGATCATTTCCCTTTCCCGTGGCTCCATGACTTAGGGTATCAGCACCTACCCTCTTTGCAACCTCCACCTGTCCTTTTGCTATAACTGGCCTTGCAATGGAAGTCCCAAGCATATAACCCGTCTCATATATGGCATTGGCCCTGAGTAAAGGCCATACATAATCTCTTACAAATTCATCCCTTAGATCCTCTACCACCACATCATCTGCCCCTGTCTTTAAGGCCTTATCCCTTATCTCATCCAAGTCATCACCTTGACCCACATCAGCACAGTATGCAATGACTTCACATCCATAATTCTCTTTAAGCCAATGTAAAATAACGGAGGTATCAAGCCCTCCACTATATGCCAGAACCACCCTCTTAATTTCTCCTCTCAAGATTACTCCTCCTTCCCACATTTATCTATCCAGTATGAGCACCTCTAAAAGCGCCTGATGAAGATAGAGCTTATTTTCTGCCTGATCAAATACAACCGATCTCTTTCCATCCATCACATCATCTGTTATCTCCTCTCCTCTGTGTGCTGGAAGACAATGCATTACGATGGAATCAGGCTTAGAAACCCTAAGCACCTCCTCATCAATCCTATATGGCCTAAATATCTTTAATCTTTCCTCCCTTTCCCCTTCATCACCCATACTGACCCATACATCAGTATTTAATACATCCGCCCCTTCTGCTGCCTCTTTAACATCCTCTGTGATGCTTATATTAGCAGTTGAATCCTTTATCTCTTCAGGCTCATATCCTCTGGGACATGCCAAGATGAACTGGAATCCCAAGGTGCGTGCGGCGTTTATCCATGAATTTGCCACATTATTCCCATCCCCTATCCATGCTATCTTTAAAGGTTCTATATTGCCTTTCTTTTCTATCACTGTCATAATATCACTCAATACCTGACATGGATGATACTTATCACTCAGGGCATTTATAACCGGTATGGATGAGTTTTGAGAAAATATCTCCAATCTTTCCTGGGAATAGGTCCTAATGGCTATGACATCCAGATATCTGGATAACACCCTTGCCGTATCTTCCAGGGTCTCATCCCTGGACAGCTGCGTATCCGCCGGGTTAAGATAGATCGTCTGCCCCCCGGATCTAAACATGGCAACCTCAAAGGAGACCCTGGTTCTGGTTGATGCCTTTTCAAAGAGAAGCCCAAGAGTGTATCCTTTAAGTCTCTGGGAATTAGCCCTCCCCTCTGCCTTTATCTTCATTGCCCTCTCTATTATCCTATAAATATCCTCTTTGCTCAAATCCTTAATACTTAAAAGATCCCTTTTCATCACACATATTCCTTAAATATGGAGTTAAGGGTATTGAGGAGCTGGTCTATCTCCCTTTGAGTTATAATAAGGGGAGGGACGAGCCTGATCACATTCTCTTTTGGAGAATTTATAAGAATTCCATTCTGCATACATCTCTGAACCACCTCATCTGCCTTAATATCCAGCTCTACACCCACAATCAGACCCATACCCCTTATATCCCTTATTATAGGATACTTGGTTTTCATCTCTTTCAGACCCTCAATCAGATACTTTCCCATTGAGGCGCAATTATCAAGCACTCCTTCATTGAGTATATATTCTAAAACCGCCTTTGAAACCGCACAGACCAGTGGTGTGCCACCAAATGTGGAGGCATGGGCACCCGGGCCAAAGGCAGATGCAACGCTTTCAACTGATAGCATGGCACCGATGGGAAGCCCATTTGCCATGGCTTTTGCCAGAGTCATGACATCTGGCTCAATACCATAGTGTTCATAAGCAAATAGTCTGCCGGTTCTACCCATTCCCACCTGAACCTCATCCAGCACAAGCAAGATATCCTTTTCCTTACAGATCTCTTCCACACCCCTCAGATAATCCCTATCTGCGCATATCACCCCTCCTTCTCCCTGAATGGGCTCTAAGAGAATGGCACAGACCGTCTCATCAATTGCATCTTTTAAGGCATTTATATCATTGAAAGGCACATGCCTGAAGCCATTTAGAAGGGGATCAAAGCCCTTCTGTATCTTTTTTTGCCCAGTGGCAGTAAGGGTTGCCATTGTCCTTCCATGAAAGGAATTTTCCATGGCAATAATGACATATCTTTGGGGGTCATAGTTTTCCGCAGAGTATCTGCGGACCAGCTTTATGGCCGCCTCATTTGCCTCAGCACCGCTATTGCAAAAAAATACCTTATCTGCAAAGGAGTGTTTAACCAATAGCTCTGCAAGCTCTGCCTGAGGACGTGTATAGAAGAGGTTTGATACATGAACCAGTATCTCAGACTGACTCTTAAGTGCATTGCTAACCACTTCAGAGCTATGACCCAGAGCACAAACAGCTATACCTCCAATGAAATCCAGATATTCCCTTCCCTCTTCATCCCATACCCTGCATCCCCTGCCCTTTACAAGGGTTATGGGAAATCTCTTATATGTATTAAAGATATATCTATCTGCCAATACCTTGGTATCCATCCTTCCCCCTTCTACAAAATAATCTCTGTTCCTATCCCACTTTCAGTAAAGATTTCAAGTAAAAGGGCATGTTCCACCCTTCCATCTACTATATGGGACTTCTCAACTCCTCCCCTTAGGGCATCTATACAGCACCTTACCTTTGGAATCATACCCCCTCTGATAATTCCACTGTCTATTAGCTCTGTGGCGGTATTTACGTCAATGGATGAAATGAGACTTCCATCCCTATCTTTTACACCTTCTGTATCTGTAAGGAGTATCAGCTTCTTTGCATTCAGACTGGAGGCAATTTGCCCTGCAACAGTATCTGCATTAATATTGTAAGTCATGCCATCTTTGCCGACCCCTACCGGTGCAATTACAGGGATAAATTGCCTTTCCAAGAGTGTCCATAAGATGGTATTATTGATCTTCCTTATCTCTCCAACTAAGCCCATATCTATAAGTTCAGGTGGTTCATCCTTGCCCTGTGGCCTATAATATCTCATCTTTTCAGCTAAGATAAGGCTTCCATCCTTACCAGATAGCCCTGTTGCCTTACCCCCACTCCTTTCAATAAGATGCACAATCTCCTTATTTACCTTTCCACATAACACCATCTCCACCACATCCATGGATCTTTCATCTGTAATCCTTATGCCATCCACAAAACGGCTTTCAATACCAAGCTCCCTTAGATACTTACCTATCTGGGGGCCTCCTCCATGAACCACAATAGGCCTCAAGCCCACATATCTCATAAGGACAATATCCTTTGCAAAGTTCTCCTTAAGGTTGTGATCAACCATGGCATTTCCACCATACTTTACCACTATTATCGCATCTCTAAATCGCTGGAAATATGGCAATGCCTCAATTAATATCTTGGCCCTTGCTTTTGGATCAATATTCATCTTTTGGCCTTTCTCTATGAAGCACTTAGAGGATATATCTTCTGAGATCCTTATCCTCAAGTATTCCTTCTAACTTCTTTCTTACATATTCCTTATCTATTATTACCTTATCGGTGGACATATCCGATGCCTCAAATGATATGTCATCTAAGAGGGTCTCCATAACAGTATGGAGCCTGCGTGCTCCAATATCTTCCATACCTTCATTTACAATACCTGCAATATGTGCTATCTCCTCAATGGCATCCTCTTCAAATACCAATTCAATACCCTCTGTTGCAAGTAAGGCCTTATATTGAGTTATTAGCGCATTCTTTGGCTCTTTTAAGATCCTTACAAAGTCATCCTTAGTAAGAGGATTTAGCTCCACCCTTATTGGGAATCTTCCCTGAAGCTCTGGAAGCAGATCAGAGGGCTTGCTCACATTAAATGCACCTGCCGCCATAAAGAGGATATGATCTGTTTTTACCATACCATATTTGGTAAGCACAGTGCATCCCTCCACTATGGGAAGGAGATCTCTCTGCACTCCCTCACGGGATACATCAGGGCCATAGCGGTTACCTGAATTTGCTATCTTATCCAACTCATCCAAGAATATGATACCGTTTTGCTCTGTAAGTCTTATTGCCTCTTCGATTACCTTGTCCATATCAATCAGCTTTTGGGATTCCTCTTGATACAGTATCTCCAATGCCTCTGAAATCTTTACCTTTCTTCTTTTGGATCTCTGAGGAAAGATATTTCCAAATATCTCCTTTATATTTAACTCCATCTCTTCAAGGCCTGTGCCTGCAAATATCTCTATCATGGGAACAGATCTATTCTTTATCTCCAGCTCCACATATCTGTTATTGAGTCTACCGCTTCTGAGTAATGCCCTCAGCTTTTCTCTTGTGGGATTGATCTGTCTGTCATGCTGTGATATATCCTCTAAAGCCTGGGGCTCCCTTTTATCAGAGGCTGAGCTTCCACTGCTTTTGGGAAGCAACAGATCCAGCAATCTTTCCTCTGCAAGCTCCCTTGCCTTTCCTTCCACCTTCTTTTGTTCCATCTTCTTTGTCATATTCACAGCAAGCTCGGTCAAGTCCCTTATCATGGATTCCACATCCCTTCCCACATATCCGACCTCAGTAAACTTTGTGGCCTCAACCTTCAGGAAAGGTGAATTGGCAAGCTTTGCAAGTCTTCTGGCAATCTCTGTCTTCCCCACCCCAGTTGGTCCTATCATAATGATATTCTTAGGGGCTATCTCATCCCTTAGCTCCTTTGGCACCTGTTGCCTTCTCCATCGGTTTCTAAGTGCAATGGCAACAGAGCGCTTTGCCTTTTCTTGCCCGATTATGTATTTATCAAGCTCCTGAACTATCTGCTTTGGGGTCAGCTCTTTTCTTGGAATTATCCCCTCATCCTTAACCTTAACAATACTCATATCTCGGCTCTCTATTTCCAATCTCCCAGACCTCTATATGTGTATTTGTATAGACGCATATGGAGGCAGCTATCTTCATGGCCTCCAATGCAATCTCTGCTGCGTCCATCTCTGTATATCTTAGCAATGCCTTTGCGGCTGAAAGTGCGTATGGGCCACCAGATCCTATGGCAGCCACATCCTCATCGGGTTCAATCACATCCCCTGTTCCTGATATGATAAATGTATGCTCCCTGTCCATTGCAATCAACATGGCCTCTAATCTTCTTAGTATCTTATCTGTTCGCCAGTCTTTTGCAAGCTCAACTGCAGAGCGAGTAAGATTTCCTTTAAATTTTTCAAGCTTCCCTTCCAGTCTCTCAAACAGACTGATACTGTCAGCAGCACCTCCGGCAAAGCCCACAAGCACCTTTTCATGATACAAAAACCTGACCTTGGATGCCCCGTGTTTCATAATAGTATCCCCCACAGTGACCTGACCATCTCCGGCCATAACCGCACGTCCTGCTCTTCTTACAGAGAGCACTGTGGTAGATCTAATAGCAGACCAGGACCTTCCCATAACCCCTTTTAACACTGGGGGTTATACCTCCCTCTGGGTCGGATGACCCTCCAGGTCGGAGACCAGACCCCCAAAAATTAACCTAAAATAACCCATAATTACAGCTTCTTTCTGAGAGCTTTGAAAAATTCAAAGCTCTCGACCAGGACCTTTCAGCTTCTTGGATGAGCCTTATCATATACCTCCATAAGTCTGTCAATGGATATGTGTGTATATCTTTGGGTAGTGCTCAGGCTAACGTGCCCAAGCATCTCCTGAACTGATCTTAGATCAGCTCCAGCATCCAGCAGATGGGTTGCAAATGTATGCCTCAGGGAATGACATGAGATATCTTTCAATATCCCCTTTTCCCTTACATGCCTCTTTACAATCCTTAAAATGGACCTTGGAGTAATCCTTCCGCCCCTCTGATTTATAAAGAGGGCAAGATCCCCCTGATCCCCCTTTCTTAGCGGAAAAATGGCCTCTAAGTATCTGTCAATGGCAGATAGGGCAGTATCTCCAATGGGAACAATCCTTTCCTTTTTGCCTTTTCCCATTACCCGAATTGTAGAATTTGATCTATCAATATCTTTCACATTTAAAGAGGCCAGTTCAGAGACCCTCAGCCCACATGAATAGAACACCTCCAATATGGCAAGGTCTCTTAATAAAAAGGGATCATCCCTTTTAGGATCATTTAAGAGCCTGAAGATCTCATCCACTGTCAGATACGAAGGAATATATCTGGGAAGCTTGGGAGATGATACCTCGGAAGCAGGATTCATATCTATCTTCTGTCTCTTTTCCAGATATCTAAACAGGGATCTTATGGCAGAAAGTTTACGTGATATGGAGCTTCTGCTATAGGAGTTAAAGAGGTGGGATACATATTCCCTTACCATCAGTGCATCTATCTTTCTGATATCTATCTTCCTCTTTCCGTTCCTGTTCTTTAAAAAGAGATAGAAGTCATTTAGATCCCTTCCATATCCCCTTATGGTATGCTCTGAATATCCCTTCTCAGAAGAGAGATATTCAAGATATTTCACTATGGAATCTTTCAGATCCATTATCCTCCAGCAAGTAGAAGGGTTATAAAGCGGGGATTTCTATTTAATCTAAACTCTTTCATCTCCATATTCAACCCATCATATACAAGATATCTCTTTACCATTGCATCCCCTATTCCCAGCAATATTTCCGAGAGCTTTGCATAACCCCCTTTTACACTGCGACCCCTGTCATTGCGAGCGAAGCGAAGCAATGACAGATTCCATTTGCAGCTTTTTTCTGAGAGCTTTGAAAAATTCAAAGCTCTCATTTCCCTACTCAACCCGATATGATCTATCTACTGGATCTTTATTAGATTAAACAATTTTCCCCATTTATTCCACTTAATTTTAGATCCTTTTCCTTGAAATAAAGCTAATATTGATTTAAGTTTATTAAACTGAAAATTTCAGAAGGGGTAGGGATATGAAAGACCTAAGAAATATGTGTTGGGCTTTCGCTGTCTTATCTCTTTTTATTATACTGAATGGAATTGCTTATGCTTCTAATACCATAAAGATAGGAGACATTAATTCATACAGTAAACTCGTCAGCTTTACTATTCCATACAGGAATGGATGGATGCTCGCACAAAATGAGATCAATTCTTCAGGAGGAGTGCTTGGAAAGAGGCTGGAGGTGATATCCAGAGATGATGCAGGAAAGCCCGGAAATGCAGTAAAGATCGCCGAAGAGCTTATAAGAAGGGAAAGAGTGGCACTCCTTATAGGCTCCTATTTTTCCCATGTAGGGCTTGCGCTTACAGACTTTGCAAAGAGATACAGGGTATTTTATCTTGCAGCAGAGCCTCTCTCTGATGCAATTGTATGGTCAAAGGGTAATAGATATACCTTTAGATTGAGACCCTCTACCTATATGCAGGCAGCAATGCTTGCAGAGGAGGCAGCCAAGCATCCTGTAAAGAGATGGGCAACCATTGCCCCAAACTATGCCTATGGTAAGGATGCAGTTAGTGCCTTTAAGAAAATACTTAAAAGGAAAAGGCCTGATGTGGAGTTTGTGGCAGAGCAGTGGCCTGCGCTATTTAAGATAAATGCAGGTGCAGAGATTCAAGCACTCATCAAGGCCAATCCTGAAGCAGTATACAATGTCACCTTTGGAAGTGATCTTGCAAAGTTTGTAAGGGAAGGAAGACTAAGGGGATTCTTTAAAGGAAGATTCATGGTAAGTCAACTTACCGGAGAGCCCGAATATCTTGACCCACTAAAAGATGAGGCTCCTGTTGGATGGCTTGTTACAGGATATCCCTGGTATGATATTGATACTGATGAACATAAGAGGTTCTTAGATGCATACAGAAGGAGATATCATGACTATCCTCGAATGGGCTCAGTGGTTGGATATAATACCATGTGGGCGGTGGCATATATGTTGAGAAAGGCAAAATCAACGGATACGGATAAGATGATAGAGGCAATGGAAGGGCTCACATTCACCTCTCCTTTTGGGCCTATAACCTTTAGAAAGATAGATCATCAATCCACAATGGGCACATTTGTAGGTTATACTTCCTTAAAGGGAAATAAGGGAATTATGGTAAAATGGAAATATATGGATGGTAGATACTACCTTCCAACAGATGAAGAGGTCAGAAGACTCAGGCCATATCCATAGGGATGACTGGCACCTATCTAATTCAATTTCTAAATGGGCTCTCTGATGCTGCATCTCTCTTTTTAGTCTCTGCAGGGCTTTCCCTTATATTTGGAGTCAGCAGAGTGGTTAACATGGCTCATGGCTCCTTCTATATGATCGGAGCCTACCTGGCCTATTATATCATCTCTTTACTCCCTAAGAATGGCCTGCTTTTTTGCTTAGGGATCTTTCTATCTTCCATCTCAGTTGGGCTTGTAGGGGTAATTTTAGAGACCGTGATCCTGAGGAGATTATATAAGGCACCAGAGCTGTTCATATTAATGGCCACCTTCTCAGTGGTTCTTATCATACAGGATCTATCTTTATGGATCTTTGGGGCAGAAGATCTCTTAGGGCCAAAGATGCCAGGGATGGATGGAAGCATAAAGATATTAGGATCATATATACCCCAATATAACCTCTTTTTGATAGCTGTTGCATTTATGATACTATTTCTCCTCTGGTTTTTGCTAAATAAGACCCGATGGGGCCTATTTATAAGGGCTGCTACAGAAGACAGGGAGATGCTCTCTGGGCTTGGAGTGAATGAAAAGTGGCTCTTTACAGGGGCATTTTTTTTAGGGTCTACGCTTGCAGGGCTTGGAGGCGCTGTGCAGCTTCCTGTTGGGGGAGCAGATCTAATGATGGACCTAAACGTGATCGCAGAAGCCTTTGTAGTGGTGGTGGTAGGTGGAATGGGTAGTATTGGTGGTGCATTTCTTGCCTCACTACTTATCGGCGAACTTACCTCATTTGGCATCTTAATAATTCCACAGAGCACATTGGTTATGACATTTTTTATAATGGCGGTTGTATTGATCCTAAGACCATATGGCCTTTTTGGAAGAGCCCAAATCCATAGGCGATTGATGGAAGAGATTGAAGACCCCCCGCTAATTCCCCCTTCTAAAAGGGTAAAGGCAACTACGTGCATCGTACTGCTTCTTATCTTCATAATTCCCATCTTTTTTAGAGGATTTCAACTTGTTCTTCTAAGTGAAATAGCCATATTTTCCCTTGCATGTATGAGTCTATATTTCATGATGGGGCCGGGTGGTATGATATCCTTTGGTCACGCCGCCTTTTTTGGAGGGGGTGCATATTCAGCTGCCCTTCTGGTTCACTATCTTCATCTTCCAATGGAACTTACTCTACTTCTTTCACCCATCTTTATATTTTTACTTGCATCAATTATTGGATGGTTCTGCGTAAGGCTCTCTGGAGTCTATCTTGCAATGTTAACCCTTGCCTTTTCCCAGATCCTATGGGCAGCAGTAAAGCAGTGGAAATTTTTAGGCGGTGATGATGGGATATTAGGCATATGGCCTTCTAAATGGGCATCCAATGAGGTGACATTTTATTATCTGACTATGATAGTATCCATCAGTGGTATATTGTGTCTAAGATATCTTCTTTTTACTCCCTTTGGATATGGTATGAGAGGGTGCAGAGATTCTCCTTTGATGGCAGAGGCAATTGGTATTAATATAAAGATGCACCAGTGGCTTTCATTTTCCATTTCAGGCATGTTTGCAGGACTGGCCGGAGCACTCTATGCATTTTCAAAGGGCTCTGTTTTTCCATATGAGATATCTATTTTCAGGTCCTTTGATATACTCTTGAGTGTCCTCTTAGGAGGGATGCATTCCATATCAGGCCCTATTGTGGGAGCAGGGACATTTATCTGGCTGGAAGATATGATCTCAAGATTTCATTTTTGGAGACTTATCCTGGGTCTTATATTCTTACTCTTAGTAATCGGCTTTCCAAAGGGAATATCTGGGGTTATAAACAAAAAGTTATTTAGATTTTTTCATCCCCAAACAGAGATAAACTGATATGAAAAGGCTTCTTGAGGTAAAGGATCTTTGTAAGTCTTTTGGGACATTCAAGGCATTAGATCATGTAAGCTTTAGATTAATTAAAGGGGAACTCCTTGCCATGATAGGCCCAAATGGTGCCGGAAAGAGCACCTGTTTTAATCTTATAAACGGCCAGCTTAAACCTGATAAAGGAAAGATATACATCCTTGGAAGTGATACCACAGGCAAGAGCCCGAGGGAGATATGGAAAATGGGAGTAGGAAGAACCTTTCAGATCGCATCACCTTTCTATTCAATGAGTGTCCTTGAAAATGTCCAGATGGTGCTTATATCTCATGGAGGAAGAATAAGAAGCATCCATAGGCATTTTAAAGGTCAATTTTACAATGAGGCGATGGAGTTGCTAAGAGCTGTAGGCCTTGAAGACAAATTCCACAAGAGATGTGGGATACTTACATATGGAGATCTTAAACGTGTTGAATTTGCAATGGCACTTGCGAGTAATCCAAGATTGCTCTTAATGGATGAGCCCACTGCTGGCATGGAGATGGATGAAAAGATGAAATTAATGGAACTCATAGAAAGGACTGTGAAAGATCGGTCCATTGGTCTTCTCTTTACTGAACACGATATGGATGTGGTGTTTTCCCATGCAGACAGAGTCATTATGCTAAATAACGGAAGAGTCATCTCTGAAGGAGATCCACAGGAGGTAAAGAGAGACGAGGAGGTAAAGAGGATCTATCTTGGCTCTTACAATTAGACAAAAAAGATTGACAATAATAGCCAGAATCCCTATTGCTCTTTTGATAAAAAAATTGGGTGGTTGAGATGACGGAAGGAGCATATGAACAGGAAGGCATGCACTATGAGGGAATAATTATAAGACCTCCCAGTGAGGCAAATAGCATCCTACTTCAGGTAACTGTGGGATGTTCCCATAATAGATGTACATTTTGTGGCACCTATAAGGCAAAGAGGTTCAGAATAAAGGAAGATGATATTATCCATCATGATATCCTCTTTGCATCCCGCTATATGCAACGGCAGAACAGGGTCTTTTTGATGGATGGAGATCCCTTAATAATACCTCAAAAGAGACTTATCTGGATCATGGATGAGATAAATGAGCACCTTCCCTGGGTAAGAAGGGTGGGTATCTATGCCAATGCCAAAAGTATTAAGAGAAAGAGTCTGGATGACCTGAGTCAGTTAAAGGAAAGAAAACTGGGAATAGTCTATCTTGGAGTTGAAAGTGGAGATGACAAGGTTTTAAAGGATGTGAGAAAGGGGACAAGTTCAAGAACCCTTATTGAGATGGGAAGAAGGGTAAAGGAGGCCGGAATTAAACTCTCTGTTACAGTGCTCCTTGGAATAGCAGGGAGGGATGGAAGTTTGAGGCATGCAAGACTTACTGGCAAGCTTTTGAGTGAGATGGATCCGGACTATGTAGGTGCATTAACTGTTATGCTTATCCCTGGAACCCCTCTCTATTCTGACTGGAAGGAAGGTAGATTTGAGCTACCTACTCAGGATGAACTCTTACTGGAACTAAGAGAGATGATAGCACACACAGATCTAAGCAGAGGGCTCTTCTTTTCAAACCATGCATCCAACTATCTACCCATCAAGGCAAGACTGCCTGAAGGGAAACAGGAGGCCTTAGCTCTAATTGACGCAGCCCTTAGGGGAGATGTCCCACTTAGACCAGAGTGGATGAGGGCACTTTAGCAGGCCTCAGTTAAGACATCTCTGAGGTCAGGTGGTATATCTATCGCTTTAGGTCTTGATATATCAGATACATCAAGACAGATCCTATTTTCAAATCCTTCAACTATTATCTCTCCACTATCTCTGTATTTAATATCGTGTGAAAGTCTTACGGTTTTTCCCTCAAACTCTTTTATGTATGTATCTATCTCAAGGATATCATAATACCTTGCAGGCCTAAGATACCTACAACCTGTCTCCACTAAACCAAATATAAGGCCTCTGTCCTTCCAGAGTCTTCCTAAGTTTATCCCTATATATTCAAAAAAGAGATGACCACATCCATCCATCCACTCATAATATCGTGGGTAAAACACTATCTGAAGAGAGTCCAGATCTCCCCACATAACCTTCTTTATGGTCCTCAATACCTTCAAAACATCCTCATTCAAAGATGGCATCCACAAATTGTCTTGGGTTAAATGGCCTTAGATCCTCAATCCCCTCCCCAATTCCAAGGAATCTTACCGGAATCTTTGTCCTGTATGCAATGGGAACCACAACCCCTCCCTTGGCAGTTCCATCCAGCTTAGTAAGGATTATTCCACTGACTCCTAAAGCGCTATTAAACATCTCTGCCTGGGAAAGGGCATTCTGGCCGGTAGTGGCATCCAATACCATCCATATATCATGAGGAGCTCCAGAAAGCCTCTTATCTGCAACCCTACATATCTTTTTTAGCTCTTCCATTAGATCTTTTCTGGTATGGAGTCTTCCTGCAGTATCTATTAAGACCACATCTATATTCCTTGATATTGCAGAACTAAGCCCATCATAGACCACTGAAGAAGGATCCGAACCCTCTCTCTGGCTTACCACTTCCACCCCCACCCTATCCGCCCAAATACGGAGTTGCTCTATTGCAGCGGCCCTGAAGGTATCTGCTGCAACC
>Ga0116200_10000279_pt1 | contig 15555 bp, 16 predicted proteins | sample Mar14436cmmetaG_FD_94478 | JGI IMG/M metagenome (GOLD analysis project Ga0116200, IMG submission 94478) | Marine hydrothermal vent microbial communities from Guaymas Basin, Gulf of California to study Microbial Dark Matter (Phase II) - Marker... ... | reverse complement strand
TGGCCGTGTCTACTACGTAGCTAGGCTTGGCGATACTGGTGAGTGCTGGGCTGGTGAGCTAGCCAGGAGGGATGGCATAATAAAGCTGGATTGGGCCTACCCGTACCTGCTTGGTGCCTACGCTATAGATGTGCTCGGTGAGCTAACGCTTGTGGCAGATGCAGGGGGCGTTAGGATCTTGAATGCAACTTGCCAGACCATCTGGCATAACTCAAGCCTAACTGGCCTAGTTGATATAGAGTTCGCTGGGCCTAATGAGCTCCTAGTGGCTAGGGAGGATGAGCTATTCATCATGGAGCTAAGCGGCCACATCACCTGGCGCACAGATGCCTTTAGTGGCATAAGGGATGCTGATTTCATAGCACCAGATAGGATATTGCTCTGCCTCCCAGATAGGGTGATCCTTACGGACACATCTGGCTCCAAGGTACTTGAGTACCTCGTTGATAGCCCAATTGATGCTGAGCTAGTAGGCGGTAAGCTCTACATAGCTGTTGAGAACGCCGTTATAGTAGTTGATAGTGGCCGTGTTAAGGAATCCTACCCATGCTCACCAAGCGATGTTGAGGTAATTGATGAGGCCATATTCATCATAGAGGGGACCATCATAAGGGCGCTCACGGGGCCTACTTGGGAATTTGAGTGCTGAGGGAGCCCGTGGGCAGAGGGAGGCATGGCGGGGACCATGCAAGTACAGCACGGGTTTCAGCATAGCTGCTGCCGTTATTGAGGAGTGTGCTTAGTACAGGGCCATACGCCATCACGGGCTATAGAGCAGGCCTTGCCCTCGGCTTGCCCTCAGGACCACGGGCTCCTGCCCCATTAGCTCAGCAGCCGTTAGGACACGCTTGCCAGCCTCCCTAGCGACCCGATAGACCTCTGAGAGGCGCTCAGCGTAGCGGGCCTCCCTCAGCAGGTGGTGGTCCAGGATTATCGGGTCCGCCCTCACGGCCCTGATTACTCGGCAGATGTTCCCTATGGCCCTGCGCAGGTTGATCCTGTTCATCATGTAGCCCAGCAAGTAGGTGGGAGGCCCATCTAGGATGAGCAGGTCGGGGTCCTCGGCCACGATCCACTCGGCGTAATCCTCTATCACGGGGCCCTGGAGGTCCGAGCTGAACAGGAGCTTGTGCTCGCCCCTCTCAACCACTATGGATAGGACCCAGCCTACCCTTGCGTACTCAATGCCGTGGAAGTGGGGCCCAGCGAACCTTATGGTCGTGTGGCCGACCTCTACCTCACGCCCATCCACGAACTCCACCGTGGTCGGGCCTAGCTCAAGGTGGCTTGGCAGCCAGGGCTGCTTGGCCCAGAGCTCCTCAGCTAGCCTCCTGAGCCAGGCCCGCCCCTTGGCTAGGAGCTCTTCCCTCCTAGCACGGTAGCTACCGAAGTCCCTCTCAGCAGCTAGCCTGAGGCCCGCCATTGGGTCCTTGAACTCCCTCTGCCCTGGCCTCACTAGGAGCTCCTTAAGGTCCTGGCCAGCTAGTTCCTGGCACATCTGGCTGAAGAGGAGCCTAGCACGGCTCCACTGTGATTTATTTATGTAGCAATTTGGATCCTTAGCCCATATTACCTTGCCAGCGTAGATGGACCTAGCATCTATTGGGAAGTCAAAGCGTACGTGGTGGTCGTAGTGGTAGTGCGTTATGATTACGGCATCTGCCCTCCTGGCTGCCCCCTCTATGGCCCTGTAGGCCCTTAGCTTAAGCTCCTCCTTCACATGGCTCGGCAGGGGGAAGCTAGGCTGCATTGCTGCTGCCCCTGGGTCTACTAGCACTCTCACATCTGGCGTCCTGACTAGGAGGCAGCTGCTCTTCGCCCCAAGGCTATCAAACCACACTAGGCGTACTCTTATGCTGCCTGCCTTGAGCTCGGTGGCCAATGGAGCCCCTAAGGCTATTGGGGGCAAGTGTTAAAAAGGGGCAGCAGCATAGTCCTATAGGCATGAAGAGGACAGAGCGTATCTGCATATCGGTTCCCTCCGACCTACTAGCAGAGTTTGATAAGGTAGTCATGGATATAGGCTATCCAAACCGCTCAAAGGCACTACAGGATGCCATGAGGGCCTTCCTAGCTGAGCTGAAGAGCTCCAAGGAGCTCAGCGGAATGGTAAATGGTGCTATCGTGATGATATATGAGCATGGCAAGCCAGGCCTAGTGGAGGAGCTACTTGAAATACAGCATGAGCACGATGGGATAATAGCAGCTACACTACACATCCATCTGACAGAAGAAGACTGCCTTGAAGTACTAGCTGTTAGAGGGGAGGCAAGGCAGATAAGGGAGCTAGCAGATGCCCTAAGGGTTAAGAAAGGTGTAAAGGCCCTAAGGGCCGTCGTACTCTAAGCTAGGCAGTCAAATGGCCTAGCTCCTGAAGCCAGGCCTCATGGATAGTCGCATTGGTAAGTAGCTTGGCCTCCTCGGCTTGCCCTCTAGCTCCTTTAGGACGGTATCCCTTAGTTCCTGAACTGTCATGCTGACCTTATATGGCCTATTTGGCTCCGACTTGGCCCTTATGGTTACCATAACACGCCCCTCACGTACCTCCCTATCGCCGACCACGCCCACGTAGGGCACCCACTCCATAGCAGCTGCCCTTACCTTCCAATCCATGGTGTGCTTCCTATCATCTACATCTGCCCTTATGCCTGCCCCCACGAGCTCCTCAGCTACCTTTATGGCGTACTCTAGGTGCCTATCGGCTATTGGTATCAACCTGACCTGCGTAGGCGAGAGCCAGGTCGGTACCATGGCTAGCCTATCTGCCTTTATGGCCTTAGCAGCTTCCTCAAGCACAGCACACATCAGCCTCTCTATGCTTCCTGGGCTTGAGTGCACGATTACACAGCCCCTCTCGGAGCCATCTACATCTGTGTATGTGATGCCATAGCGCTCGCTATCCTCTACATCTATCTGGACGGTTGAGAGCTGGAAGTTCTTGCCGACGGAATCAACATATTGGAACTCGTTCTTAAGTGCCCAGTAGTGCTTGCGCTCTGGCAGGAGCTGGACCATAGTGGGCTTGCCTAGCTCAACGGCTACCTTTACGAAGAAATCACGGTTCTCCTCGTAGAAGGCCCTCTCAGCCCTATAGGCGTGGACGAAATCCAGGCCGAGGCCCCTTAGGAGCTCAGCGTACTTCAGCGTGAGGAGCCTGAACTCCTCCTTAGCTTGCTCTAGGTCCTTGCAGAAGCAGTGGAGGTCGGGCATGGTGAACTTCCTCATCCGCCTTAGGCCAACGCACTCACGGCGTGTTTCAAGCCTGTAGCTTGGGGCTATTTCAAATACCCTAACTGGCAGCTGCCTAACGTTCATCCTAGCGTTCTTCATCATCCTGAAGAGGCCGAAATCACCTGCGAATCGGAGGAAGAGCTTTTTCCCATCTACATCAAGCTTGTAGTCCTTCTCTATAAATCGCTCTGCCTGTGCCCTTATATCAGGCTCATCTGCCCTATACATGGTTGGCGTTTCTATCACCATGGCGCCAAGGCTAAGGGCCACGTTTAGAACCCAATCCTCAATTAGGTCCTTCATTAGGGCTCCCTTTGGGTAGAAGCGCATGTGCCCTACATCGCTAGCTGGCTCGTAATCCACGAGCTCCAGCCTCTGCATGAGCTTTATGTGGGCTGGTGCCTCATGTGGTATGCGCCCGACCTCCTCGCTAAGTATGAACTGCCTAAGTAGCTCGTCCTGGGCCACGGGAGGGCAGGCGTCTATGTCGGTTAGGTCTAGCTCGTGCTCACGGCCTGACTTATCTATGACCAAGTACTCCACGCCCACCAAGGCACCTGCCACCGCCTGGCCTAGGCGCATAAGAAGGCATTACTTAAATTGGTTCCCCTAGCCCCTAGAAGTAGGCCATGTGCCTCCAGCGCTCAATCTTACGCTCCTTCTTCGTCCTACGCTTGAACTCCTTGTAGTGCTCCTTGCATAGATAGGCCCTACGGCCCTCCCCAACCCTAAGGCCAGCATCTATTACCTTGCTGGCTGGGAGGGAGCGAACTGCAGGTTTATCACAGCCTATCACGCTGCACTTCTGTCCCCTAGCTATCTTCCCCAAGGCCAGCTACCCAGGGCTAGGAGGCCATTAAACCTTTACTACCCTATCGTAGAGCTCCTGAGCCCTAGCTAGCACCTCATCCCTCTCGCCAAACCTAGAGGGGCCAAAGGCCTCTACGACAAAGGATGCTGCAGCAGAGCCAACGCAGGCACACCAAACGGGGTCCTCACCACGTACGTACTCAGCTAGGAAGGCACCTATGTAGGCATCGCCTGCCCCAGTCGTCTCAACCACGTTCGTCTCATAGGCTGGGATAGCATATATGCCTCCCTGGGTGGAGATGAGGGAGCCATCCTCACCTAGCGTTATTATCACTATGCCCACGCCTAGCCTGTGTAGCTTTGAGATGCCCTCTCTTATCCACTTAGTCCCAATTACATGCTCATACTCACGGAAGGAGGCCTTGAAGATGTCCGTTATGCTTAGGACGGAAGCATCAAACCAGCTCTTAAGCTCAACAGCGCCATCTGGCCTAAAGGAGCGGACGAGGCCCTGTGGGTCAAGGCAGAGGAACTCAGAGTGCCTCCTCAGCTCCGAGATTATTATGTTGGAGACCTCACCTGCTATCGGCGATACGAGCACGGCCTTGGCCATTAGGTCAGGGGGCACATCATCAGGTGCTATCGGCGGGGCCTTGGCCTTTAGAACTAGCTTCCTCTCGCCATCTAGGTACTCAAGCACGTAGTTGGTCGTAGGCGCCCCCTCAACTACCTTAAGGCCAGAGAGGTCTAGGCCACTCATGTTTAGGAAGCGCATGTATTCAGCTGGGAAGTCATCTCCTATCTTTGATATTACGCTGACTAATGCACCTAGCTTCCTAGCTGCTAGCGAGGCATAGGTAGGTGGCCCCCCTAATGCCCCCTGAACTGGCCTTCCATGCCTTATTATCACATCTAGTGCGAAGTGGCCAACTACCACCAGGTCGTATGTGGGCAAGGCCTTCGCCTTCCAAGCTCCTTAGCCCCTCAAGCCTTATTAAGCATTAAGGGCTGAGCGCTAGGGGGAAGCAAGAGCACTATGGGCTTACGTGCCTCTCCATGAACGCCTCTAGCTTGCCGAAGGCTTCCTCAAGCAGCTCCTCAGGCGGTAGGAAGACAGCCCTGAAGTGGCCAGGGCCGTAGGTGGGGCAGAAGCCAGAGCCGTGGACTACTAGGACGCCCTCCTCCCTCAGGAGCTCTAGCACGAAGTCCTTATCCGTCCTCCAGGTAGAGCCAATTCCCTCAACCCTTGGGAATATGTAGAAGGCCCCCTCTGGCTTAGCCGTGCTTATGCCCTCTATCTCGTTTAAGCGCTTGTAGGCTAGGTCCCTACGCCTCCTCAGCTTCTCAACCATCTCCGCTACGTGATCCTGTGGCCCCCTCAGCGCCTCAATAGCTGCTACCTGAACTGGCGTGTTTGGGCAAAGCCTAACCCTAGCTAGCTTCAGTATCGTCTCAAGGAGCTCATCAAGGGTGCCCTCTGGATCGTGGAGGTAGAGGTAGCCAAGCCTCCAGCCCGTCATGAGGTACGTCTTTGAGAAGCCATTTAGGCCCACGACGGGCACGTCCTTGGCTAGGGAGGCCGTGCTCTTGAACTTCCCCTCAAATACAATCCTATCGTAGATCTCATCTGAGGCCACCAGCAAGCCATGCTCACCAGCTACATCCAATATGGCCTTAACTGTCTTCTGATCGTAAACGGTCCCACATGGGTTATTTGGGTTTATCAAGACCAGTAGCTTAGTGCGCTCACTTACCTTCGCCCTTAGGTCATCTACATCTGGCTTCCAGCCTTTTTCCTCAACCGTCCTGTATGGAATGGGCTTAGCTCCACATAGCTTTGGATAGGATATGTATGGTGGGTAGGTTGGTCCTGGCACTAGCACCTCATCCCCAGGCTCCAACACTGCTGTCGTGAGGAAGCTGATGGCCTCTGATACGCCATGCGTTATGATTACCTTATCTGGCGTTATATCAACATCGTTATATCGCTTCTCCTTCTCGCAGATGGCCTCCCTGAGCTCTAACAGGCCCTCAGATGGCCCATACCAGTTCTTGCCCTCCCTCACGGCCCTGCAGAGCGCCTCCTTTACGTGCTCTGGCGTATCAAAATCAAACTTAACTGGATCTCCTATGTTCAAGTATATTATCCTCTTGCCCTTGCGCTCTAGCTCCTTGGCTGGCACTACGACATCCCTTATGGCATACTCAACGGACATCGCCCAGCTAGATAGCCTAAGGGGCCTAGCCAATCTCCACCACCTCACGCTTATCGCTCCCCTTCCTTATATAAGGTCGGTGCGCTGAGGTGGCAGGCACGCTTACTTTCATTGGCCTTGGCCTCTACGATGAGGGGGGCATGACGCTTAAGGGCCTCTCAGCAGCTAAGAAGGCAGATGTGGTCTTCCTAGAGCTATACACAAGCCTCATGCCAGGGGTATCCATAAGCAGGCTTGAGGCACTCCTAGGCAAGCCCGTAGAACTCGTAAGCAGGCACGTCCTAGAGGAGCAGGATGCAGAGCCACTAATAGGTGAGGCCCTAGCTGGCCGTGATGTAGCCCTCCTAGTCCCAGGCGACCCAATGGTAGCTACAACGCACGTGGCCATTAGGCTTAGGGCAGAGGGGCTAGGCATAAGGACGAGGCTGATCCATGCCCCAAGCATAATATCGGCTGTAGTAGGCCTAACTGGCCTTCAGGCCTACAAGTTCGGTAGGACGGCCACCATCACCTACCGTGAGGGAGGGATCCTCTCAGAGGCACCGTACAGGGCTATTGCTGAGAACAGGGCCAGGGGGCTCCACACCCTATGCCTCCTTGATGCGAGAGCTGAGGAAGGGCGCTTCATGACCATCAGGGAGGGCCTAGAGCTCCTGCTTGAGCTTGAGGATGAGCTAGGCGAGGGCGTAATTGGGCCTAGCACGCTGGCCATAGGGGTTGCGAGGGCTGGATCGCCTGAGCCAGTAGTAAGGGCCAATGCAGTAGGGGAGCTCCTAGAGCAGGACTTCGGGCCACCACCACATGCCATCGTAATCCCAGGCGACCTACACTTCATGGAGGCAGAGGCCTTGAGGACCCTCGCTGGTGCGCCAGATTGGGTAGCAAGCCAGAGGCCACCTAGCCCAGCTAGCCGTGAACGTAAGGCCGAGGGGGCAGAGGAGCTCTCTGAGAAGTACATAGGCAATCTTGATTTTGCCTTCTCAACCCTATCCACTAGGGAAGGCAGTAGGGCCATAGGGGAGCGGGAAGTAGAGCACGTAATTGACCTAGCTAGGCGGTATAAGGAAGATGCAGAACGCTTCTTAGAGGCTGGGAAGCACATAACTAGCATAGCTGCTGCTTCCTACGCCGAGGGGCTGCTAGATGCCCTAAGGCTGCTGGGCTTGGTGGAGTTCAGCTGGCCTCCCAAGGGCGGGAGGGGGTAGGCATAATAAGCTGCTTGCTGCTTAGGCCCTCGGCCTTGAGGCGTGAGTACCCAGTTGCGCCCGTTGTAGCTGTTGCTGCAGCCGTCATCTCAGGGAAGGGGCTCCTGCTCGTCAGAAGGGCTAGTGAGCCAGGGAGGGGGAAGTGGAGCCTCCCTGGTGGCGTGGTCAGGCTAGGGGAGCGCCTTAGGGAAGCCGTCGTTAGGGAGGTGCTAGAGGAAACTGGCCTCCTAGTAGAGGTGCTAGATGTCCTTGATGTAGTAGAGGTCATAAGGAGGGATGAGGAAGGCCGTGTGCGCTACCACTACGTCATCGTTGATTACGTAGCACGCCCGATCTCAGGCCAGCTAAGGCCAGCTACCGATGCCCTTGATGCTAGGTGGGTTGGCATAGATGAGGCCCTCAGCATGGATATAACAAGGCCCTTGAGGCGCCTCCTTGAGAAGCATGGCGATAGGCTTAGGGAGCTAGTAGATCTTACTCAACCCTCTTGAACCTTATCGTGCCATTTAAGAACTCAACATCGTAGAGCTGGTTTACGTTGAACTCCAAGCCTAGCTCCTCGCACTCAGCTTCAGTTAGGAAGAGGATTATCTTAGGGCTCCTCACCCTGCGACTGGCCCTGAATATGGGTATGTGCATCTGCATGGCCTGGAACATGGTCTGCGCTAGCTCGTGGGCCAACCTGACCTCCTCTGGCTGGGGGCCAGCTGGCGTTATGGAAGCCGTGGCGGGCTTCTCCTCCACGAGCTCTATGCGCCTACCTAGCTCCCCCTCAACCGTCTCAAAGGACTCAACCCTAGCGACCCTAAGGAGCACCAATCTCAAGCACCAGTAGGACGGGGGCATCTGTCGTATAAGTGCTCCTACGTAGCTTCACCAAGCCCTATGTCCTCTGGCCTCTCCACCTTCTCTGGCTCCCTAGCTAGCTTCACGTGCTCCTCAACCACGAGCTCATCTACGTACTTGACCTCACCTGATACAACGCAGCCACGCTCAATGTATATCCACCTGCCGTATAGGTTCCTGGCCCTAGAGCGCTCCTCAAGCGTTATATCATCTGCCCATATGTCCTCTACCCTAGCCCTAGATCGCACCCTAACCTCCCTAGCCCTAACTGGCCCCTCAATACGGCCCCTATGGCCTACCTCAACGTACCTCGCCCTAATGCCACCTGGTGCTGAGAGGAGGCCACCTACCTTGATGCTATCTATGGCCCTAACCTCCTCGGCCCTCAGCTCCCCGCCAACGCTGATGGAGCTAGCTAGGAGGCGACCAGCTATCCTAGCTGTCCCACCGACCTTGAGGCTAGAGGCTAGCTCAAGGTCTCCATCTACCCTCAGGCTACCACCAACGCTTATGGCCTGGCCCCTAGATGGCCCCTGTAGCTCAACCCGCCCACCGACATTTATGGATCCAAAGGACTCTAGGGGTCCCTTGGACACCAGAATGCCACCAACATCTATATCGCCCCCCTTACCACCAGCTAGGACCACGGAGCCACCAACATCTATATCGTTGAACACGAGCCCACCACTTGCCTCAAGGCTGCCACCCACGTCCACCTTCCCGACCTGGCCACCAGCTAGGCTGGCATGGCCACCTACATCTAGCTCCTCAATTTCAACCTCGCCTGCTAGCCTAGCTACACCACCAACGCTTACCTTCCTGGCCCTGAGGGGACCATGGGCAATTAGGGTTCCACCAACGCTTATGCTATCTGCCCTGAACTCGCTAAAGGACTCAAGATTACCGCCAACGCTTGCCTCCCTTACCTCTGCCTTCCCCTTGACGATCAGCTTCCTATCAACATCAACTACATCTGCTTCAAGGGAGCCAGAAACACTTAGTGAGCCATGCTTAATGCGTATCCTGGTCTTGGCCCTTAGGTCGCCAGCTACTTCTAGATCGCCATTCCTACACTCCACCCTCCTAGCCTCTAGGTTCGCTTGAACAGTACAATCGCCCTTGAACTTCGCTACGCCCTTCACGACCACCCTCGGTGGCGTGCCCTCGCCCCTGATTACGGCATCCCAGCCAACTAGGAGGTCGCCGTCCACGAGCCCAAGCTCTACGGTAGCGCCATCTGGGACTACTACCTTCCTCCTGCCCTCCAATAGCACCACCAAGCACACCCTGGCGGGAAGGGCTAAAAGGGAAGCTCACATCAAGTGAGCACCTAATGTGATCGCTCTATGGGTGCTAGGAGGGCCTTTAGGCGCCTGTAGAGCTCTAAGAACTCAGCTCCCCTTGGCGTTAGCACGTAGTGCCTACGGCCCCCTATGAGCACTACATCAATTAGCCCAGCCCCAAGGAGCTTCCTCACGACCTCCCTGGCCCTATCTAGGGGCATCCTAGCACCGTAAGAGGCCCTGGTGAGCGTACAGGGAGCGTTCCTCCTGATGGCATCTAGGACATCTGCGTATATATCGTACCTGCTCCTCTTAGCCCTCCTCACCACAAGGAGCTAAGCACGCCCACAAGGGCAAAAAGGCTAGCTCACGATCTGTGAGCACCTACATATAGGGGATTGAGGTAGGGCAGGGAGGGTCGGGGTAGGGCATGGAGCGTGAGAGGGCATGGCTAGATGTGGCCCTCTTCCGCTGTCCGTCCTGTGGTCGCCTCTACGCAGAGGCATCTTGGTATGCAGTTGAGCTTGGCTGTGAAATAGAATGCGGTTCCTGTGGCACGAGCTTTAACCCAAGGGAGACCCTATTGGATAGGGTAATGCTTGAGTTTGAGGTATCAGGCGGTAGGGCCATAGGCGTATCCATAGTAGAGCACTTGCTGGAGAGGGAGAAAGGCGCTTAAGCTGCGTAGAGGGCCTTACCTACATATATCTTACCCTTAGGGAAGTTACCAGAGGATTTATTAGCCAGGAGGCGAAAACCTTTTAAACGGAGGGCGATAGAGCCCAGCCTAAGAGGGGCGGGGGAATAACCTTGAAGCCCATAAGGCCTGTAGGCATAGTTGGCTATGGTGGCTACGTGCCTGCCTACAGGATAAAGGCCTCTGAGATAGGTCGTATGTGGGGTAATGATGGTTGTGCCCTACCGATAATAGAGAAGGCGGTAGCTGGCCCAGATGAGGATATGACTACCATAGCCTATGAGGCAGCCCGCTATGCCCTACAGAGGGCTGGCATAGATCCACATGAGATAGGGGCAGTATTCATAGGCAGTGAATCAAAGCCATATGCTGTCAAGCCATCTGGCACCATAGTAGCAGAGGCCCTTGGGATAGGCAGCCAGCTCCTAGCTGCTGATTACGAGTTCGCCTGTAAGGCAGGCACGGAGGCCTTCCAGACCTGTATAGGCCTTGTTAGCTCGGGAATGGCCAAGTATGCTATGGCCATAGGTGCGGATACGGCTCAGGGCAAGCCTGCCGATGAGCTTGAGTACACGGCAGCCTCAGGTGGGGCTGCCTTCGTATTCGGCCTTAAGTCAGATGAAACCGTGGCCTACGTAGAAGGCTCATGCTCATACACAACTGATACAGCGGACTTCTGGCGTAGGGCTGGCCAGCCATACCCAGCCCACTTTGGTCGCTTCACTGGTAAGCCAGCTTATTTCAGGCATGTGATAACGGCAGCGAGGATGCTCATGGAGGAGCTTGGCCTAGGGCCTGAGGACTTTGATTGGGCCGTCTTCCACCAGCCAAATGCTAAGTTCCCAATTAAGGCTGCTAAGATGCTTGGCATACCTACTGAGAAGCTTGAGCCAGGCCTGCTGGTACGCTACATAGGCAATACCTACTCAGGGAGCTCCCCACTTGGCCTTGCTGCTACACTTGATGTCGCTAGGCCAGGGGATAGGATACTCATGGTTTCCTATGGCTCTGGGGCTGGCTCAGATGCCTTCAGCTTTATAGTCCAAGATGCAATTGAGGAGAAGAGGCCACTTGCACCACCGATAAGGGCCTTCATAGCTAGGAAGAAGTACGTGGATTACGCCTCCTATGCTAGGTTCAGGGGTAAGCTCTTGAGATGAAGCCAATTGCAGCTATCTTAGGTGTTGGGTGCACTAAGGTAGGGGAGCACTGGGAGCGCTCCCTGCTAGACCTAGCCATTGAGGCCTGTGAGAAGGCCCTTGAGGATGCTGGCAACCCACCTGTTAGGGCACTCTACGTGGGCAACGCTGCCTCAGAGCTCATGAACGAGCAGGGCAACATCTCGGCCCTACTAGCCGATGCCCTCGCCCTTGATGGCGTGAAGGCAGTTGAGGTAAGGGCTGGTGATGCCTCTGGATCCCTAGCCATCCACCAAGCCTGCCTAGATGCCAGCTTCAGCCGAGGGCAAGAGGGGGCCATTTTGGTCTGTGGCGTTGAGAAGATGACGGATGTAATGGCACCTGAGGTAGCTCGGATACAAATGCTATTTGAGGACTCAAGGAGCACCTTCCACTCTGGCGTAACCATATATGGCCTCTGCGCCCTCCTCACCAGCCTCTACATGAGCACCTACGGCGTTAGCTACGAGGACATCGTGCTCCTAGCCGTTAATGACCACAAGAACGCTGCTAATAACCCATATGCCCAGTATCCATTCCCAATAACAGTTGAGACCGTCCTGAGTTCGCCCCTAGTAGCTGACCCAATTAGGCTATTTGATACAGCTGGCATAGGGGATGGGGCTGCTGCTATCGTGCTCAAGGGGCCAGAGGGGGCTAGGAGCTCATCAGATACGCCAGTGGCCGTGCTGGCCTCAGAGGTCGCAACCGATAAGGTGAATATCTGCGAGAGGGAAGACCTACTGGCCCTACGCTCCCTTAGGCTAGCAGCTGGGAAGGCGCTAGGGAGGGCTGGCGTAGGCCTAGATAGGCTGAGCTTCATAGAGCTCCACAACACGACCAGCGTAATTGGCATACTATCCCTTGAGGCCCTTGGCCTTGCGGAGCCTGGCAAGGGCGTGGACCTCCTAAAGGAAGGAGCGGTGGCCATCGGTGGTCGCTGGCCAGTGAACACCATGGGTGGCCTAAAGGGGCGTGGCCATCCCTGGGGGGCAACTGGCGTCTACCAGGTCGTTGAGGCCGTCTGGCAGCTGAGGGGTGAGGCTGGCAAGAACCAAGTTGATGGAGCTGAAATCGGGCTTACGAGCAACATGTGTGGCCTAGGCTCTATATCGTGCGTCCACGTGCTAGCTAGGTGGGAGGTGATGGCTTGAGCGTCCCTAAGTTCTGGCGTGAAATCCCACATAAGTACAGGCTCGTTGGGAGCAGGTGCCGTTCCTGCGGGGCAATATACCATCCAAGGAGGCCTATCTGCCCAAGATGTGGATCAAGGGATATGGAGGATGTCAAGCTAAGCCACAGGGGGCGCCTACTTGCCTTCACGGTCATAAGGAGGGCGCCCTCGGATATGGCAGACCTAAGGCCCTACGTAGTTGGCCTAATCGAGCTTGAGGATGGCGTTAAGGTCCTAAGCCAGGTGGTGGACTGCGACCCAGCAGAGCTAAAGCCAGGGCTAGAGCTTGAGGCCACGCTAAGGCGCATAAGGGTCCATGGGCCAGCAGGAGTCATAGAGTACGGCTATAAGTTCAGGCCAGTTATAAAGTGGGAGGCAGAGGCTGGAGAAGGCCAGTAATGGCTTGGTGGGCCGGGTGGGATTTGAACCCACGACCTCTCGGTTATCAGCCGAGCGCTCTAACCAAGCTGAGCTACCGGCCCCAGTAGCTACCGCCCCCGACGGGCCGATATTAAGGTTTCCCATAGCTGGGGGACCACGGGACGGCTGTCGCCAAGCGCTGCCCTAAAATATAGGCCTGGGGGATGGTTACGCCGATGCGGACGGCAGAGGATATGTGCTTATCGAATGATATGGACCTGCGCCAGTTCTCACATTAGGCTTCGAGAGAGAAGGACGGCGGTTTGACAATGAGGAGTATCACTTCTTAAGGAACTTCTTCAAGGTCGTGTTCAAGGAGGGCTATACCGTAGCGAGCGCATTAGATTACGCATCAAGGAGGGTGTGGGGACATCGCCCACTATATGTCGATAACTTCGGAAAAATCCTTACTACAGAAGCTTCTACTGTACGAGGATGGTGGTCTATGGGGACAGCAGCCTTAAAATAGGAGGGCCACCATGGTTACCACGAGGGGGGTTTGGATGGAAATGGGGGAGATTGGTGTTCTACCCCCATCTGAGGTGGTGGAGGATGAGGGCGCCCAAGTCCCTCGCCATTATGGCTGCCCTCACGCTCATGGTGTCGATGCTGCTGCCCACGTGCGCATCTTGTGCAGCGTCCAGCTCGACCTTCGGTAGGGCACCTGGGCCTCAGCCACTGCTGAGCTCTCCGTGCGATTGGGACAACAGCACCCTCCTGCAGAGAGCCCTGGCGTTCGTCCGCTACGTCGCACACATAGACCTGGACTCGTATAGGATGAGCAAGCCCTACTACTACAGCGACAGGGAGATGTACGTGGGGCACATCCTCCAGGGCGTCCAGTTCTACCTTGGGGCTTATGACAACACGACGCTCATAGACGTGCACGTGGAGTTCGTTGATGGTGTCTTCATATACTACGACGCTGACCTCTGGGCGGACGACAGATACTGGCCAGCCGGGGTCCGGCCAGCTAGCAGGTCTAGGCCCAAGCTCACCAGGGATTTCGACGGGCCTCTTGACGCAGCTAAGGCCATCATCAGGGGCTACATGGACTTTGCCGATGCACCATACTGCTCCCTCTTCTTGTTCATGCTAGATGCCGTTGGCGAGGTGGAGAACGCCACGCTACGCAAGGAGGACGTTGTGCTTAAGATAGAGGTGTACGAGGAGCCATGGAACGACGTGGAATTCCTGTTCTACCGCTTAGTTGAGCTCTCCAACGGCATGATGGCGGAAAGTTGGGAAAGCGTGTACCTCAGGGTCGATATGGACGGCTTCCTAAGCTACTTTGGTGACGACTGGGCACACTACGAGGTAGGCTCCACTGAGGTGAACATCTCTGAGGAGGAGGCCCTGCAGATGGCCGTGGAGGCAGCTACGAGGTTCGCCGAGGAGGAGGGCGCTAATGTAACGATAGCAGAGTACTCGACCAGCCTATATCTGGACCCCCCTGACCCCTACACCGACGATATCCTCAGGGACGACATCTTCAAGCTATACCCAGTGTGGTGCGTGTGCATCTGGTACTCCGATATCTTCCAGTCAGAGCGGTACGGAGAGGTATGGGGGTATGCCATGGAGGTATGGGCCGATACCGGGGAAGTCAAGAATGAAGGGCCCTTAGAATGGGGGTGGTACGATGATTATGATGACTTACCCAGGAAGCCGTACAGGCCACAGGAGGGCAGCACGCCCAGGGGTGGCGACCAGGCGACGCCTCCACCCCACGTAACTGAGGGCGCCCTGCTATTGAGCTACTGGCCCCTCATAGCCCTGGCCATCTCATCGTCCCTCGCCGCCTACTCCATAAGGCGTGTGAAGCGCTCTGCCCGAAAGGCCGAGAAGGCGATCCAGTCACTAGCCCACATCGTCCGCCCTCCCACCTCTTCATGCCCTTAAGCGAGCCCTTCCAGCTTCAGAAAGGCTTATATCCCTCTGCCCTCAGCTCTAAAATGGCTGTAGCTCCGGCGGCGGTAACGGCCGGATTGGGGCGTAACCGCCCCGGCGTGATGGCCCGGCCTCCAGCTACAGCCACAATAATGAGGGCCTAAGCAGGCCATAACGCTTAGGTCTGAGGTAGGCTCAAGAGGGCCCCATGCGTGCTGCCCCGCCACTGGCCGTGCTCCCCAGTTGGGCCAACTCCGGTTGATCCTGCCGGACCCCACCGCTATCGGGGTGGGACTAAGGCATGCAAGTCGAACGCCCCGGGGCTGGCCGGGGCGTGGCGCACGGCTCAGTAACACGTGGCTAACCTACCCTGGGGACGGGGATAACCTCGGGAAACTGAGGCTAATCCCCGATAGGGGAGGAGGCCTGGAACGGTCCCTCCCCGAAAGGGGCCCAGGCCCATGCCGCCTGGGACCCGCCCCAGGATGGGGCTGCGGCCCATCAGGTTGTCGGTGGGGTAACGGCCCACCGAGCCTATAACGGGTGCGGGCCGTGAGAGCGGGAGCCCGGAGATGGGCACTGAGACAAGGGCCCAGGCCCTACGG
>Ga0116200_10000277_pt1 | contig 15598 bp, 13 predicted proteins | sample Mar14436cmmetaG_FD_94478 | JGI IMG/M metagenome (GOLD analysis project Ga0116200, IMG submission 94478) | Marine hydrothermal vent microbial communities from Guaymas Basin, Gulf of California to study Microbial Dark Matter (Phase II) - Marker... ... | reverse complement strand
TACTCGACGAACTGAATCGCCGAGCACATTGGGTATTAGCCGCCGTTTCCAGCGGTTATCCCCGTCTTCGGGGCAGGTCACCTACGTGTTACTCACCCGTTCGCCGCTCTCACCTCCAGACGAATCCAGAGGATCCCGCTCGACTTGCATGTATTAGGCACGCCGCCAGCGTTCATCCTGAGCCACGATCAAACTCTCCGTAAATTTTACCGTGGTTCTACCACGGTCAGTTGACGTTGGCCCGAGTTCCGCTTACCTTCCTGTCACTCTTCAGTTGTTAAGGTCCTCACGCGCAGCCTAAATATAACACATTTGCCGATCTTTGTCAAGAGACAACAAGACCGATACCTCATTGGTACCGGTCAGACAACTTCCCGTGAATAGTTCCCGGGAGTCTTGCCTCCTCACATACTTGGTTGTCCAATCTTCTCACTTACTCAGTGAACGAGATTGCTTTTATCCGGTTAATAGTATACCAGATTTAGCCATATTGTCAAGAGGCTGTGGTCCTTCCGGTGTTGAAGAATACGACGTGGCCGGATGTGGTTTTCGATAAGACGGGGACCCTGACCCGCGGCAAGTTCGGCATCACCGACGTGGTGGTGCTGGCCGATGGCTGGGATAGGGAGACCCTCCAGCACACCCCAGCGAAGAGCATCGTCGTCCGCGCTCGCTGTGATGCGGAGCAACACCGCCCCTGGCAGGGAGACATGCATCACTGTCTATCCCCTCGCTCATCCCCCCACTGCGCAGGCTGCTCCCCACCTTCCCTGCCAAATGGCGCTCCCTGTGGCCATCCCAGGACGGGCGACTCACGCAATACCACTGCCACGAGCAGCGCGCCCACAAGTAGGACAGCGGTGTTGAGGTAGAAAGGCATTGCATGCCCCAGGTTGTCGTACAGCCAGCCGCCCGCCAGCGGCCCCAGCACTGCCCCCAGGAAGTAGGCGAAGGTATAAAACCCATAACTGGTGCCGCGCACGTCCTCGCCCGCGATGTCGGCGACGAAGGCGCGTTCCGCCGGCACCGAGGCCGTGTAGCCTAGCGACTCGACGGCCCACAGTACCGTTAACGCAATTACACTACGCAGATGAGGAACCAGCGCCGAGGCCAGTGCACCCACAAGCAGCCCGGCGACCATCGGCATCTTCCGCCCCAGGCGGTCGGCGATGCGTCCCATGCGCGAGGGCAGGAAGGAACTGATCAAGGCGGCCGGCAGGTAGGCCAACGCCAAGTCCCCCACTCCAGCCCTTAGCGCATCCTGAAGGAAAATCATCAGCAGCGGCCAGACCATCGCGGTCGAACCACCGGTGACGAAGACAATGCCCATCAGCGCCAGCAGTTGACCGGAGATGGGGCGGCTCTCGATGGGCTGCGTGGCCGCCTGCGGGCGCGTCTCGCGCACGCCCCGCCAGCCGTTCCACAGCGCCAGCAGCGCCGGCAGAGTGTAGGCGGCGAAGAGCCAGAACCAGATTCGCTTCCAACTCAGGCCGAAGCCCTCCAGTGTAAAGATAGCGGTAAACCCGGCCGTGGTGCCGATGATCGCCCCCCGATAGGTCGCCTCATCAATGACGCCGAAACTGTGCCCACGTCCCGCCTCAGCAGCGACATCGGCGACAATGGTATAGGCCGAGAGCCAGAGGAACGCCTGTCCCATCCCCTGTATGAAGCGCGCGATGGTCAGCAGCCACACCGTATCGGCGAAGCAGAACACGAGCATGGCGACCGCGTAGCCGAGCAGCCCAAGCAGCAGGAAGGGCCGGCGCCCCCAGCGGTCCAACGCCCGGCCAAGGAAAGGTCGCACGACGACCGGCACGAGGGAGATGGCAGAGAAGAACCCGCCCACCTCCAACGCCGTCGCGCCCAATTCCTTGCCGTAGATGGGCAGCACGAAGGAGAGAATACCGAAGGGGCAGGAGACCCAGAAGACCGCGCGCCAGAGCGCCTTGAGCGTGTTGCATGTTGCCTGTTGTGTGTCCTGTGCTTCTTGCTTCACGCTTTCTACTCCTTGCCTCCTACATTCTGCCTCTTGCACCTTGCCACCTGCTCCAGAATCTCCTCTGCGCTCCGGTAAGTCGCCTCGCCGCTGGCGCCCAGCATCTGCGCCAGTTCTTCCACGCGTGCCTGTCCCTGCAACGGCACAACCCGCGTCACTGTGCGCTCGTCTGCCACGACCTTCTCTACGTGGAAGTGTACGTCTCCAAAACCGGCCAACTGTGGCAGATGGGTCACACACAGCACCTGGTGACGCAGGCCGCCTGGCCCCGTCCCCACTGCCAGGCCCCACAGTTTTTCGCCCACCGTCGCTCCCACGCGCCCGCCAATGCCCTGGTCAATCTCGTCAAAGATGAGCGTTGGCGTCTCGTCGGCGCGGGAGAGCACTGTCTTGAGAGCCAGCATCAGCCGGGAGGTCTCACCGCCGGAGGCGATCTTCACCAGCGGCTTCAGCGGTTCGCCGGGATTGGGAGAGACGAGGAATTCAATATGGTCAATTCCCGTGCTATCGAAAGCAAAGCGCCCCTCCGCTAAATCGCTGATTCGCTGACTCACTGACTCGCTGATTCGAGATTTGAGATTTGAGATTTGGGACGCGGTAACCGGCACACCCTCCGGATCCTCCCGCCACCGAAAGTCCACTCCAAACCGCGCCCCCTCCATCCGCAGGTCTCCCAGTTCCTCCTCGATCCCGGCCGCCAGTCGTTTCGCCGCTTCCCGTCGCCGCAACGAAAGTTCCAGCACCAACTCGCTCAACTCCGTAAGGAGACGCTCCTCCTGGGCCTGTAACTCGGCGATGCGCTCCTCACTGTGGGTGAGGCGAGCCAGTTCCCGCGCTGCTTTCTCGGCGTAAGCCAGCACGTCGGGAACCGTCGGGCCGTACTTGCGCTCCAGCCGGTGGATCAACGCCAGCCGATCCTCCACCTCCTGTAGCCGCTGCGGATTGTACTCGACCTGCTCTTGATAATCGCGCAACCCTCTGACCAGTTCCTCCACCTGATAGTTGATGCCCTCGGCAATCTGCAACTGGGGCTCCAGCGCCGGGTCAATGCGGACCAATCCCTCCAGAGCACGCAATGCCGCGCCCAGCAGATCCAACGCTGCCGGGGCCTCTCCTTCGCCTTCCTCAAGCGCACGCAGCGCCTCACCGGCCAGCGCGGCCAATTGCTCGGCGTGGGTCAGCCGCAGCCGCTCTTCAAGCAATCCCTCCTCCTCGCCGGGCTGGAGGGTCGCTGCCCCTATCTCGTTGATCTGGAACTGCAACAGGTCGGCCCTATGCGCCAACTCCTGCTCGCGGAGCACAAAATCGGCTAACTCCCGCCGTACCGCCCGCACGCGGCCTACCAGATCAGCGACCTGCGCTCGCAGTGGCCACAGTTCCGCGTACCGGTCCAGCAGGTTGACATGCTCGCGCACCCGCAGCAGCGAGAGGTGCTCGCTCTGGCCATGGATGTCCACCAGTCCTTGAGCCACCTCGCGCAGCAATGTCAGTGTGACGGCCCGCCCATTGACGCGGGAGATACTGCGCCCGCTACGCCGCACCTCACGGCCCAGGAGCAGCAAGTCAGGGTCGTCTCCTTCCAGCCCTTCCCGCTCCAGAACAGGGTCAATTGCAGCCCGCTGTGCAGGTTCCAGCCGGAAGACGGCCTCGACGATGGCGCGGTCGGCCCCGGCGCGTACACAGGTCGCGTCGGCCCGTCCACCCAGCACCAGGCTCACCGCGTCAATGATGATAGATTTACCCGCGCCAGTCTCGCCGGTAAGGACGGAGAAACCCGGCGCGAGGGTCAACTGCAATTCATCAATAATGGCGAAGTCACGGATGCGCAGTTCGGTCAACATCTCCCCTACCTCACGAAAGGCCTCCCGTCGAGAGCACTAGCCGACGGTCATCCGGGTCGGTGATGTCGTATAGATCGAGTACTACCCGGTCCACGACCGTCTACCGACCGGCAACCCGGGCGCCGCTGTCGGCGGTCAAGATTGCTCCGGCACCAGGCCATCCGTTTATCCGCTTTTCATCCGCTGCATCCCGACCCTGGTAGATAACTACCGATCCGTTAATCCTGCGAATCTGTGTTCTACCATCACACACGCCGTCCGGGGCGCAACCGGGCGTAGGCCGTGCCCACTGCCGCCACCAGATAGATGACGTCCCACAGCAACTCCATCAGCCCAGAGGCGATGTGGTATCCTGCTGCCGTGAGGTCAACCATAGACCCGGCGAAGATAAGCAGACTAAACAGCAACTTGGGCAACGCCCCCACGACGATGCACCCGCACACGACCAGCCAGGTGTACGGCCCGCGCCGCCGGCGGATGGCCCAGCGCACGACTTCGGCGATGCCTACGCCGGCCAGTGGCCCCAGGATGAGGGCGTACCAGCCCAGGCTGGGGATGAGCCAGCCCGCCACCAGCGCCAGCGGCAGCGTGACCGCAGCAGCGATCAGATAGTGGACGGGGCGGAAGTCGGCGTAGAAAACCTTCTGCTGAGCGTGCACGCAGTCTTTGCAGCGATAACCCACCGGCGTCAGCACCGCGCACTTGATGCAGATGGGTCGCCCGCACTTGTTGCAGCGCAAGTAGGTCTCGACGTTGGGGTGGTTCACGCAGTATAACGGTTCTGTCATTGTCTATTATCCTTGATCGTTCGACAGCCGGTAAACGTGGAAAGGATACTTCTCACCTGCTGGTGTATGCCTGACCTTGGTCATCACATAGGTCAACTGAGGGTAATCCGCCTTCAAATCCTCCATCTCAGTGACCAGGCAGATACTGCCTATCAGATCGCTGTCCGTGAGAGGATTGGGAAAGATGTACATCTTCCGCTCTCGGACACGCCCATCACCGTATGACCCAAACCCGCCACGGCTGACGTTGCGATGCTCCTGGTGCAACCGATAATCCCTGTTGATGTAGTGACCGTCAACCAACAATAAGGACAGCACGCGGTTTTCATCTTCAACCTCACCATACAGTCCCAGGGCGTAGAAGGTGCGAGTAGGCCGGCTTTTTAACGAGGAGTAACGCTCGAACTTGCCCTTGTAGTTTTCCTGCCCGCATGGCACGGTACTGTTGAAATCTATCGTTGTGCGACATGGCACCCCGCTGCCCAGTTCGATAAACCGCGCTGAGGCTGCCAGTGATTTGCATTCGATGCCCAGACAGACCCCATCCCGCTCCACCACCAAATCGGGGTGCTCCAGAAGGCTTTGCCAAAGGGCAACATCAAACCGTCGCTCGCTCGTAGGTATCTCTATGCGAGCAACACCCTGGCGGGCCGAGCGATAGCGTTCAGCCGCAGGAATACGCCAGAATAACCACTCCTCGAAAGAGTCGCCCATAGGCGGTCGTGGCTCCTTCTGCAGATAGGTCGCCAGAGCAATGAACAACTCAACCGCCATGCGTTCAGGTTCCATGTGCCTCCTCCAATTCAGCTACCAGCCAGACAGGATGGCAACAACCGGGTCCGCTTCTGGGTGTACAGCATAGCGGCCACCGCCTGAGAAAGACTGCGCCGATCCGCCTTGGACAGAACCGTCATTTTCTCAATCATCTCAATCAATGGCTGTGTCTCTTGCTCAACCTGTTCGGCCAATGTCACAGCATCCTCAATCAGCCCAACCATTGCCTTTTCCTGCTTCCGGCATACCAGGATAGCGTCAAGTGTGACACTCTGCTTACCCAAGATGGGCACTCCGACGTCCATTTCCGCATGGACTGGCCAGATGCGCCGGATGCTGAAACCGGCTTCATCCAGAGCCTGGGCCAGGGCATCCCAGGCCTCCGCCGTTCCATGATGAAAGGTGAACACCAACAGTCCCTCATCTTTCAACACACGGTGACATTCCCTGAAAACAGCCATCAAAGTGGCCCGATAGAACTCCGTGTCCTTCCCTTGCTCGATATTCCTGATGGCCTCGTCGGCCCGGCCTGCGGATGGACGAGAGAATTGAGGATAGCGTTCCCTCAGCGCCAGCCGAAGCCAGACGTAGAAAAAGTCCGACAACTCGGCGTACATCACATTGCCCAGATAAGGCGGATCGGTGATGATAGCATCCACCGACTGACTCGGAATCTCCGCCAGGTCTGCCGATGAACGGTTCAGCAAGAGGACACGTTTGTCGGGTAGCGAGACCAAGTCCTCGAAAGATGATGCCAGGGCCGACTCTATACACTCACCCACGATAGGCACTTTGACCGCCCTACCTCCGACCAGGCGGCGTTCCACCGGCTCACGGGCATAGGCCTTACCCCGGCGCAACCGCTCATGATAGAGCGTGGAGAACCCCCCGGAAGAGCGGTTTACACCCCACAGGTTGGCCTCCAGGCACTCCTTAGCCGGGATGAAGGCGTGATGAGCAAAGGTGGGCCGCACCGCGCCGGTGCCCAACCCTTTGGGTGAACAAAACATGTTGTTGAATTCCAGCAGGCCGGAGAAAAGGAGAAGCATGAACTCCATCACGTTAGGGTCTTCGATGCTCAAAATCGCTTCTAGAAGCATGGAGAGGCCAAGAAGTTGCCGCTTGTTGAACATCTGAAACCAGAAACGATAGTTGTAGTTGAGCATCTGGTTTGTATTGTAGCCAGGCGGAATGGAGGCACGAGGGTAAAGCAAATATCCCTGCTGCTCCTCGAATTGCTCCTCGATATGCTTGTAAGTCTGTAAGTCCTGAGCGTCCGGTTTCTTGTAACCCTTGCCGCATCTTGCACAATGGAAATGAATGGCGACCATCGCGTGCAAGGGAGGGGCGCTCTGGTCGCGCAGGACCCGGGTGATTTGATCACGAGCACCACAGGCGGGGCAGACATAAGTGGCCCTCTTGGAAAACCCCTTGTGTGCATCAAAAGTTGCATCGCACACCGGACAGCGTTGAGGCTGGTTGAGAGTGGATGAGACATAAGGATAGCCACATTCGGGACATGTTACTAAGCCGGTATGCGGTTTGCTCATGTGCCGGGCCAGAATCATAGACTTGCGCAGTGGTACCATCTCCCCACAGGCCCTGCAAGGAACAAGGCTGACCCAATAGGTGTACACTGCCTGAGCTGGCCCTCCACATTCGGGGCACGTGGTTTCGTAAAGTCGCAAGATGTCCTGACCGGCGGTTGTTTCCAGATGGCGAAATGCGGCCTCCAGCGCGTCAGACGACACTGGCTCCACTATTTTCTTGACCAGGAACCATGACACAGGATTGATGTCCACGCCGATGACTTTGGTCCCCAATCGCAGTGCCTCGCCAATCGTCGTCCCGCCGCCCATGAAGGGATCGAGGATGATTGCGTCTTCAAAGGAGTTGGCCCGGTAGAAAAAATCCATCGGTGAGCAGTTTCCCGGCAGGAGTGTACCCAATAAGATGGCACGAAAGGTAGCACCGGTGCGGCGAGCCCACCACTTGTGGATATAATAAGCAGGGCGATAGATGTTCTTGCGATAGGACTCGATCTTCGCCAAATGACTTATTTCTATCACAGGGAAATCTACTTCGATGGAGCGGATGCCTGTCAAGGCTAAGGGAGCCTCACAGCCAAGAGGGAGAGCCAACTGCGTGGCCTCCCGTTCCGCCGCCAGGTTTTTGGTAAACATGGAACGCATTAATGTCTACCCCTCATCCCGTGGCACCAATCGCGCCACCAACGTCTTGTAGAAATACGTCCGCTCCCGCACCCGCGCGAAGCGGGCTACATGCGGGCTGGCCTCCACCACCACCTCGTCCCCGCTCTCCAATTCCGCCTGCACCTCGCCGTCCACCGTCAGCACGGCCGGTCGGCCGCCGGTGACGGTGATGTGCACCGTGACACCCTCGGCCAGGACGATGGGCCGCTCCATGCTCAGGTGCGGCGCGATTGGGACGAGCAAGATGTTGCGCAACTGCGGCGGCAGGATCGGCCCCCCGGCCGCCAGCGCGTAGGCAGTGCTCCCCGTCGGTGTGGCGACGATAAGACCATCGGCGACGTAAGTGGCCAGGTAGCCTCCGTCAACTTCGGTGCGCAGGTGCACCACGCGGGCCTGCGCCCCTCGCCCCACCACCACATCGTTCAGCGCCTCGCCCTGCCCCATCACCCTGCCATCCCGCCAAGTCACTGCACGAAGCATCATCCGCTCCTCGACCCAATAGTCGCCGACCAACATCCGCGAGAGGACCTCCCGCCACGTCCCCGGCTCGGCCTCGGTGAGGAACCCCACCCGTCCCAGGTTGATCCCCAACAGCAGCGTGCCGTAAGGGGCTGCGATTCGTGCTGCGCGCAGGATTGAGCCATCGCCACCCAATGTCACCAGCAGGTCGGTCTCTCGCAGGCAGAGCGCGGTCGGGGCATCCTCTGTCGTGCAGATCAGCGCCTGTCGCCTCCGCTGCTCCATCCACGCGGCTATTTCCTCCGCCAGAGAGTGCGCCTGGATGATGCGATGGTTGTATAGGATACCGATTACTGCCTCAGACATCACACGCGCGCTTTCAGCCACTCCACCAACCACGCCAGTTCCACGCTCGTCTGCTCCCCCGCCTCCATATCCCGTACCGTCGCCGTTCCGGCCGCCAGTTCGTCCTCCCCCAGGATGACGGCGTAGCGCACGCCGCGCTTACCGGCCTCACGGAGTTGGTTTTTCAGCCCACGCTCACCGAATGCCAGATACGCCCCCACGTCCGCCTGCCGGAGCGCGTTCACCAGCCGCAGCGCCTCCTGCTTGGCCTCCGGCCCCAGGTGGGCCAGGAAGACGGACGGTTTAGGCAACGGCGGCACCTCTACGTTCAATTCCTTCATCACCATAATGATGCGCTCCAGGCCGGAGCCGAAGCCCACGCCCGGTGTCGGCGGACCGCCCAGGAGTTCGGCCAGGCCGTCGTAGCGGCCCCCGCCGCAGACGGCGCTTTGCGCACCGATGCCGGCTGCCCAGACCTCGAAGACCGTCTTGGTGTAGTAATCCAGCCCACGCACCAGCCGGTGATTGATGGTGTAACTCCGGTCGAGCAAGTCGAGATACTCCCGCAGCGTGGCGAAATGCTCGGCGCATCCGGTGCACAAGTGGTCGAGGATGTGTGGGGCACCGGCGATGATCGGCTGGCACTGCTTGGCTTTGCAGTCGAGCACGCGCAACGGACTGCGCTCCAACCGACGGCGGCAGTCCTGACAAATCTCGTCCTCGTGGCCGGCATAGTACTCCTTCAGCACGGCCACATAGCCCGGCTTGCACTGTGGGCAACCGGTCGAGTTCAGTTGGAAGGCCAGGTCGCGGAAGCCCAGGCTGGCGTACAAATCCCACGCCAACAGCATGACCTCAAGGTCAGCAGCCGGGTCCTGCTCGCCCAGGATCTCGACGTTGAATTGGGTGAATTGGCGGTATCGGCCCTTCTGAGGCCGGTCGTAGCGGAAGGTAGGGCCGAAGGTGTAGAGTTTAACCGGCTGAAGGCGCACACGCATCCCGTTTTCGATGTAGGCCCGCACGACGCCGGCGGTGAACTCCGGCCGCAGCGTCAATTGGCGACCACCTCTGTCGGTGAAGGAATACATCTCCTTGTCAACAATGTCGGTGCCCTCCCCGACGCCCCGGGCGAAGAGTTCGGTCGCCTCGAAGATGGGCACGTCAATGCGCTCGAAGCCGGCCAGTTCCGCCAGGTGTCGCGCCCGGTCGCGCACGTAGTACCAATAGGGCTGATCCTCCGGCATGATGTCCCGGGTTCCGATCGGTCGTTGATAGCGGGGCATAGGGCTCCTCCTGGTCATAGATGTGCGCTATTATAGCCTAAGTTGGGGTAGTTGTCTACTATTTGAGAGCCGATTGACGGGGTGGGCAGAATGGGTATAATTCGATAAATTCTTCGCAAGGTGGGGGGCGACTACGAGCCACCATCCCCATTGACGACTTCCTTGCCGCATTCGAGTAAGAACCTATCCGAAAAATGTTCGTAGTACGCGCTTCAGCGCTTTGAAACGCGCACCACGAGCCTCTCGCGGATTTTTCGGATAGGCTCTAAGTGTAGAGCCCCCCACCCCTTATTACGCTGTACGACCCAGCGATAGCCGCAGCGCGCAACCCGATAGGGGAGAAGTTCCCGCTGAGAGCGGTTGACGGTACGGGCGGAACGGGTATAATCCAGATAATCTTATGGGAGGAGACTCGCTATGATTGACGTCAACGAACTGCGCAAGGGTGTTACCTTCACAATGGACGGCGAACTGTACAAGGTGCTGGAATATCAGCATCACAAGCCGGGGCGAGGCAAGGCGTTCATCCGCACCACGCTGCGTAACCTGCGCACCGGCGCCACCATCCAGCACACCTTCATCTCCGGCGACCGGGTGCAGGACATCCGCATCGAGCGGCGTGGTGTCCAGTACCTCTACACCGACGGCGATCTATATCACTTTATGGACACCGAGACCTACGACCAGACGGCCCTACCGGCCTCAGTGCTAGGCGACCAGGTTCGCTACCTCAAAGAGGGAATGGAACTGGTGCTGGCGACCTACGAGGGAGAGCCGTTGGATGTGGAACTGCCGACGACGGTGGATCTGGAGGTGGTCGAGGCAGAGATGGCCATCGCCGGCGACACGGCCACCGGGGCGATGAAGAAGGTGACGCTGGAGACCGGCCTGCAGGTGCAGGTGCCGCTCTTCGTCGAGCAGGGCGACGTGATCCGCGTGGACACCCGCACCGGCGAGTACGTCACGCGGGCATGAGTTGGTAGATTGGTAGGTTGGTGACCAGTTTCCCAATTTACCAATCTCCCAGTCACCAGTTCACTAATCTACCAGCATGAATGGAGAGCACTGTGGAGCAAAGGTCCAGACGCATCACCATCGGCTGCCTCATCGCCATTGGGGCATTCGTGACCTTGTTCGTCGTCTTCACCACCACGGTCGGCGTCTACACCGACTGGCTGTGGTTCGCCAGCCTGGGCCAATTGCACACGTACCAGACCCGGCTGTGGACGCAGGTCGGACTGTGGCTGGTCGGCGGGCTGCTGACGGCGGCCTTTCTCGTGGTCAATTGGTTCATCGTTCCACGCCATCTGCTGGGCCACATTCGGCTGTACCTGCACGGCCGGCGGCGCCTGCGTATGACCATCGGCTCACGGGTGCTCACCATCATCCTGGGCGTGGTGGCCGCTATCGTCACCCTGGCGATGGCTTCGGAGGCGAGCGGACGGTGGATGACCTTCCTCACTTTCCGCCACGCCACCCCCTTCGGCTTGAGCGACCCCATCTTTGGCCTCGACGTCGGCTTCTACGTCTTCAGATTGCCCTTCTATCACTTCCTCGTGGGTTGGCTCTTGGGGTTGACCACCGTGGCGCTGATCGGGACTGCCCTCCTGTACCTCTTCGCCCAGCAGATTCGGGAGAAGACGGCAGCGACGCATCTCTCGGTGCTGGGGGCGCTCTTTCTGGCGGGGAAAGCGGTGGACTACCAACTCCAACGCTTCGCGCTGCTCGATTCGTCGCGGGGAGTGGTCTTCGGCGCAGGCTACACCGATGTACACGCCCGCCTGCCACTCTTGCACCTGCTGACCGGCGTGGTCGCACTGGGTGCGCTGCTCTTGTTGGTCAACGTCTTCGCCCGCCGGTGGAGATTGCTGCTGATCGTGGGAGGTGTCTGGCTAGCCCTGAGCGTCCTCGGTACACTCTACCCGACCGCCGTGCAGCGCTTCGCTGTCCATCCTAACGAACTGGCGGTGGAGTGGCCCTACATCGAACACAACATCCGCTTCACCCGTTACGCCTACGGCCTGGAGGACGTGCAGGAGTCCGACTACCAGATCACGGGCCGTCTGACTGCCGAGCAACTGGAGACCAACGCCGAGACTCTTGACAACGTGCGGCTGTGGGACTGGCGGCCGCTGCGCACCACCTACGAGCAACTCCAGGAGATCCGCACCTACTACACCTTCGTGGACGTGGACGTGGATCGCTACCTCCTCAATGGACGTCTGCGCGAGGTCACGCTGGCGGCGCGCGAACTGGACGTCGAGCAACTGCGTGAGGAAGCGCGTACCTGGATCAACCAGCACCTCATCTACACCCACGGCTACGGACTGTGCCTGAGCCCCGTCGCCGAGGTCAGCGAGGAGGGGCTACCCCATCTCCTGGTGCGTGACATTCCGCCCCAGAGCGCCGACCCGGCGCTGTCTATCACTCAGCCAGCGATCTACTTCGGTGAGAAGACGACCAACTACGCCATCGTCAACACCACTGAGGACGAATTCGACTACCCCAGCGGCGACGAGAACGTCTACACCCGCTACCAGGGGCCTGACGGCGTGCCACTGGGGGGCTTCCTCCGCCGTCTGGCCTTCGCCCTGCGCTTCGATAGCCTGCCCATCCTCATATCAAACGCCATCGGTCCCGAAAGCCGCATCCTCTTCCACCGCGCCCTCCCCGACCGGGTGGAGATGCTGGCCCCGATGCTCTGGTTCGACGCCGATCCTTACCCGGTCATCGTGGATGGACGCATCGTCTGGCTCTACGACGCCTACACCTGGAGCGCCCGCTTCCCCTACTCGGAGCCCAATTGGAACTTCAACTACCTCAACTACATCCGCAACAGCGTCAAGGTGACCGTAGATGCCTACACCGGCGAGACGGTCTTCTACGTCGCGGACCCCTCCGACCCGCTGATCCAGACCTACCAGGCCATCTTCCCCGACCTGTTCACCCCCGTCGAGGAAATGGCTCCCACACTGCGCGAACACTGGCGCTACCCGGAGCAACTGTTCCGTATCCAGGCCGACGTCTACGCCGCCTACCACATGCAGGACCCGCGCGTTTTCTACAATCAGGAGGACCTGTGGCAGACGCCGACGGAGATGCGGGAGTCAGGAGAGGCGTGGATGTCCCCCTACTACGTCGTTATGCGGCTACCCGGTGCGGCGGAGACGGAATTCATGATGATGCGTCCCTACGTGCCGGCCGGCAAGCAGAACATGATCGCCTGGCTGTACGCCGACTCCGACGGCCCCGACTACGGCCAACTGGGCGTCTTCAAATTCTCCAAAGAGGCACTGGTCTATGGGCCGATGCAAGTTGAGGCCCGCATTGACCAGGACCCCTACATCTCGCAGCAACTGACGCTATGGAACCAGCGCGGTTCTTCGGTCATCCGGGGCAATCTGATCGTCATCCCGATTGACGGTACGCTGCTCTACATCGAGCCGCTCTACCTTCAGGCCGAGGCGGGCCGACTGCCCGAACTCAAGCGCGTGCTGGTAGCGCACGGCAACCGCGTCGCGATGGCCGAGAACCTGGCGACGGGGCTGGCGCAGGTGCTAGGCGAGGCGCCGGTGACAGCCCCGGTCGAGATGCCGAGCGACGTGGCGGCGCTGGCCCGCTCAGCCCAAGCGCACTACGAGGCAGCCCAGGAGTGCCTGCGACGAGGAGACTGGGCCTGCTACGGCGCAGAGTTGGAGGCGCTGGCGGCAGATCTGGAGGCCCTCGTCGCAGCCACGGAACCATAGCAGGGTTTCGGGTTGCAGAGTTGCAGGTTCCAGGTTAGATGAACCTGGAACTCGAAACCCAAAACCTGTAACAAATAGGAGGGAAATGCGCACCCCATACGGCACCGACTGTCCCTACTACTACGAGGACTTCTACCGCGGCCGCTCCACCCAGGAGTGCCGCCTCATCGCGCGTAACCCCCACTCAGAGCCGTGGGAGCCCAAACTGTGTGCCCGCTGCCCGGTACCCGGCATCCTGCGCGCCAACGCCTGCCCTAATATGGTTCTGGAGGCGCGAGTGGTCCGGCGCTGGCTGGGGCTCGTGCGCCGCGTCGAGGTCTACGCCGTGTGCACCAAGTACCAAGTTGAGGTAACCGATCCTTACGTCGGCTGCGGCCACTGTCACCCGCAAGCAGCGACGCTACTCGACGCATCGGAGGTATCGGAGGTAAAGGAATAACGCAATGCTCAAAGCCATCCTTTTCGACCTCGACAACACGCTGCTGGGCAACTCGATGGCGACCTTCGTCCCGGCCTACTTCCAGGCGCTCACCCGCTACGTAGCCCACCTGATCCCCCCCGACCGCTTGCTCACCGAGTTGCTACGCGCCACACGGGCGATGGAGGCCAACGACGGCAACGGTCCCACCAACGAAGAAGCATTTGCGGCTCTCTTCTACCCGGCGGTGGGGTATGAGCGGGCAACGCTGGAGCCAATCTTCGAGCGCTTCTACGCCGAGGAGTTCCCCAAACTGCGCTCCCTGACACAAGCGCGGCCGGAGGCCCGGCCTCTGGTTGAATGGGCCTTCGAGCGCGGCCTGCAGGTGGTGATCGCGACCAATCCGTTGTTCCCACGCACGGCCGTCGAACAGCGACTGGAGTGGGCCGACGTGCCCGTGACCGAGTTCGACTATGCACTGGTGACCTCCTACGAGATTATGCACGCCACCAAGGCTCATCCGGCCTACTATCGCGAGATCCTGGCCCGGCTGGGCCGAGAGCCACGCGAGTGCCTGATGGTGGGCGACGACTGGGAGCACGATATCGCCCAGGCCGCCTCCATTGGCATCCCCGTCTACTGGATTGCGGACCCAGGCGAGACACCACCTTCCCCTTCCTTTCACAGAGGGGATGAGATGGGGACCCTCGTCGGGCAGGGAACGCTGGCGGACCTATGGGGCTGGGTAAAGAGGAGATGAAGCGCTGACCGCCACCACGGATATTCGGGTTGGTCAAGCCGCTGAAAAGCGCAATCTTGCCGAGAGAGCCATAGCATGCTATAATCTATCCCAACCTGGAGGATACATTAGAAGAAATGGAAGTCTACTTCAACATTGCCCAAATCATCATCAGCGTAGCGTTGATAGCCGTCATCCTCCTGCAGATCAGGAGCAGCGGTCTAGGAGGGGTATTTGGCGGCACCGAATCCGCCATCTATAGAACACGACGCGGCATAGAACGCACGCTCTTCAACGTCACAATCGGCCTCTCCATAGCGTTCTTCGTCATCACCATCATCAACGTGATCATCAGCGGCTAATCCTGTGGCACGTTGGCGGTCGTCACCGGCCTGAAGGGCCGGTGCTAGGCCGAGATCAGCCCAGCACCGCCTGTTTACGGCGGTGCCTTTTTGCGAGGGAGTCCCTAGAGCGTGACCCGTCATATCCGCTGGCAGATTCTCCTCATTCTCCTCGGCATCGTGCTGGTGGGTATCCTGTTGACCTACCTGGCCATAAACTACACCACTGTGCTTCGCCCTGGCCATGGAGGGACTTATGTTGAAAGTACAGCCGGATCCCCGCATTACCTAAACCCTCTGTTAAGTGGGTATAACGAGGTTGACCACGACATCTGCGCGTTGATATTCAGCGGTCTGACGCGCCTGAATGAGCGTGGAGAGGTAGAGGCCGACCTGGCCCGAGGGTGGGAAGTCACACTTGATGGTTTGACCTACACGTTCTATCTCCGCTCCAATGCCTACTGGCATGATGGCACCCCTATTACTGCCGACGACGTGGTCTTCACTATTGGCCTGCTACAGGACCCCGACTTTCCGGGCCCACCCAATTTAGGTTCCACTCTCTGGCAGAGAGTCACGGTCGAGAAGGTGAACCGCTCCACAGTTCGCTTCACCCATCCCGAACCCTATGCCCCGTTTCTTGACTACACCACAG
>Ga0116200_10000275_pt1 | contig 15649 bp, 11 predicted proteins | sample Mar14436cmmetaG_FD_94478 | JGI IMG/M metagenome (GOLD analysis project Ga0116200, IMG submission 94478) | Marine hydrothermal vent microbial communities from Guaymas Basin, Gulf of California to study Microbial Dark Matter (Phase II) - Marker... ... | reverse complement strand
GTTCACGACATCCTCGGCCTTCACCTTTCCCGCTATGTAATCATCTACATTTTTGGGATCGGCTCCCGTTACGATGAAGATCTCGCGCCATCTCTTCACCTCCTCGGGGGTCAAAACCTGCTTTGAGAAGTCGTAGGTGCCGTCCTCGTTCATGTAGACGTTCTCGACCCATGCCTTCGGATCGATGGTCCCCTTGTAAATCACCGGCTCGGTCTCGGGCTTAAGGCCAAAGGTCTTTGCGAAACAGCCGTTTTCCGTGACAGAGTAGGAGCCGTCGGGCCAGAGGGCGATCATGTCGTCCTGAATGGGCTGGGTGAGCTCACCCTGCTTGGAGAAGGTGGTGGTCGTCTTGCCTGTGCCCGAGAGGCCCATTATGGCCACGGCCCATCGCTCGTTTCCGAGCTTGACCACTTTGGCTCCCGCGTGCAGGACAAGTCCTCCCCTCTGGTAGACGAACTCGTTGAACATCCTGAGGATGCCCTTCTTGCTCTCGCCGAAGTAATCGGAATTTATAACGTAGGTCGTCCAGTGCTCCAGATCGACTATTATCGCCATCCTATCGGGCATATCGGGGAGCTCGAGCCCGGGGGTCATGACGAGCCTGAACTGCGGTCTGAAGGGTTCTTTCAACCTTTCGGGGGGTTCAACTCTCTCCCTGGGGAAAGCCAGGACCTGTTGCATCCCGGCCACGTTCGCGCCCTCTTTCGTATAGAAGCATTGTATGGCGACCGCCTTGTCCCCTATGCCATAGTAACCGTCTATCTCGATCAGCTCTCCCTGTTTCTCGATATATTCCCTCTGAATGTCCAGGATCTTCCTGGCTCTGTCGGGTTCGATGACCTTTACCGAATAGAGTCCAGCGTCGCTTAAAGGCGCTATGATATAGGTGTTTTTCTGCATCCTGGCTTTTCTCTTGGTAATCCTGTCGATATTGTTGTACGCCGAAAGAAGAGCTGCCGGGACATGCTTGAGGGTTATCTCCCTCAGCTCCTCCTGGGTAGGATTCTCGATGTACTTCACGTTGTAAGGCTTCAGGTCCTCCCAGGGCATCTTCTCGCTAAAATGCGCCATCGCGAAAAACCTCCTTTGTCGATCTGAGAAAAGATTTTAAACTCAGGCAAAAGAACTTTCAATTTTGTGAATATTTGCCAAAGTTCCAAATAGCCGGAGGCTCAGCTGCGGAGCACTCCCAGCTCCTTTCCTATTTTCTCGAATTTGTCCAGGGCAAAATCCAGATCCTCCCTGGAATGAGTGGCGGAGATCATCACCCTGATCCTGGCTTTGCCCCTGGGCACCGTGGGATAACCGATGGCCTGGGCAAAAATGCCCTCCTCGAAGAGACGCCTTGAAAACTCCTGGGCAAGAGGGGCTTCGCCGAGCATGACGGGAGTGATGGGAGTCTCGCTGTGCCCGATGTCGAATCCCCTCTCGACCATGCCCTTCTTGAAGTAGGATGCATTATCCCAGAGTTTCCTCACCAGCTCATCGGATTCCGTGAGGATATCCACGGCGGCTATACAGGCCGCCACATCGGCCGGGGTAACGGCGCTCGAGAAGAGAAAAGGACGGGCTTTCTGTTTGAGAAACTCTATAAGGGCTTTGCTCCCTGCGACATATCCGCCAACGACCCCGAAAGCTTTGGAGAGAGTTCCAACCTCTATATGCACCTTTCCGTGGAGGCCGAAGTGATCTACTATTCCCCTTCCGCCTCTTCCGAGAACCCCCTCGCCGTGGGCATCGTCGACCATGAGAAGGGCGTCGTATTTCTCCGAAATCTCGGCGATCTCGGGAAGTGGAGCTATGTCGCCATCCATGGAGAAGACGCCATCGGTGATAACGAGTTTCCTCCTGTACTTTCCGCCCTCCTCCCGGAGTTTCCTCTCGAGGTCAGCCGGATCTCTGTGGGCGAATCGGATTATTGTGGCGCGAGAAAGCCTGCAGCCGTCGATTATGGAAGCGTGGTTGAGCTCGTCGGAGAAGATCGCATCTTCCTTTCCAACTATGGCGGGAATCGTGGCGAGATTAGCGTTAAAACCTGACTGGAAACTTATTGTGGCCTCTGCGCCCTTGAACTTCGCCAGTTTTTCCTCGAGCTCCAGGTGAAGGCTCATGGTGCCGGCGATCGTCCTCACGGCCGCTGGACCCACGCCGAATTCATCGATGGCCTTCTTCGCCGCCTCCTTCAGCTTTGGGTGATTCGCAAAGCCCAGATAGTTGTTCGCGCACATGTTCAGGACCTTTTTGCCGTCCACGATAACCCAGGCTCCCTGGGGGCTGCCTATGGTCCTTATGGTCGTATAAAGGCCCTCCCTTTTCAGGGCCTCCACTTCTTCAACCAGAAAATCCAATTTTCCCATGTCGATCCTCCTTTATTCGGGTGTCAAAACTATCTTGCAGGCATCTTTCTTAATGAGGAGGTCCATGGCTTTGTGTATGTCATCGAAACCCAACCTGTGAGTCACGAGGGGCGACAGATCCACCCTCTCGCTCCTCAAAAGCTCCGTGAGCCTGTACCATGTATCGAACATCTTTCTGCCGTTAATGCCGTACATAACGGCGCCTTTGAAAACTATATCGTTTGCGAAATCAAAGGTGATCGGTCCCCCGGGAATGCCCAGAAAGGAAACCCTCCCGCCCTTCCTGAGGCTCTTCATACCCTGTTCTATGGCCTTCTGGCTCCCCGACATCTCGAGAAACACGTCGACACCCACTCCTCCCGTCTCATCGAGGATGGCCTGAATGGGATCATCTCTCTCGGGGTCTATTGGATGAGTGGCTCCCATTTTCTCGGCGAGTTCCAGGCGCATCCTGTGGGGCTCGACGGCAAAGATCTTCGAGGCCCCCGATGCCCTGGCCACAGCGATGGACATAAGGCCGATGGGACCACAACCGAAGACCGATACCGTTTTACCGGCCACGTCCTCTATTAAAGTGGCGTGAACGGCATTTCCGAAGGGTTCCTGCATGGAAGCGATTTCCGGCGGAATGGACCTGTCGGTTTTCCAGACGTTGGCCTCTGGAACGGAGATGTACTGGGCAAAGGCTCCATTGACGTCCACTCCGAGTATCCTGACGTTGAGGCATATATGTGAGTTCCCAGTCCTGCACATATAGCAGTGTCCGCAGGCTATGTGGGTCTCCGCCGACACGTAATCGCCGGGTTTCACAGATTTCACATCCCTGCCAACCTCGACGACCTCCCCAACAAACTCGTGGCCGAATATTATGGGCGGCTTTATCCTGCTCGCTGCCCAGGGATCCCACGTATAGATGTGGACATCGGTACCGCATATGGAGGCATTTATAACCTTAATAAGAACGTCCCCGGGACCCGGCTCAGGAAGCGGGGCCTCCTTTACTTTCGCTCCGGGACCCGGGGTCTCCTTCACGATGGCTTTCATCGTTTCCAATTCTGGACCTCCCTTTTTCTGAGAAAAGTATAATTCCGAAATCCTTTCAATTGCAAGTATTAAGAGGAAAAGGGGAAGTCCGTGAGTTTTCCACAGGGCAGGTCCTTGACAAATCCCCCCGGATTTTTTATATTGAGTGGTGAAAGGTGGTGAAAAGTGGTGAACAAGGGCAGAAAGAGAAACAGCAGACTCCATCGGATGGACCAGAAAGGAAGAGTCGCCATCCCCTTCTCCATCAGGCGCGATCTCCGCTACGGCGAGCTCCTCTACCTGACAAAGGGACTGGATCCCTGCATATACGTGTACACAGAGGAAGAATGGAAGAAACTCATCGCCCGATTCGAGGAAGCTTCCCTGGGGAAGACCTCCGTGAGAAAGAAGATCAGAAAGATCATGGGAGAGGTGGAGGAAGTGGAAATCGATCCCCAGGGGCGGATCAGAATACCCTCCCATCTGGCTCAATATGCGGGGCTCGAGGACCAGTGTTTCTTCGCCAGGATGCCCCGCTGGTTCGAGATATGGAACCCCGAGAGATACAGGGAATATATGGAGGAATCGGAGGACGAAGAGGAAATCGAGGAGTTCCCGCTATGAGAGCAGAAGTCATCGATCTCAGCGAATATCCGCTTTTCACCCTTTCTATGGCGAGGGAGCTTTTGCCCAGGGTGTGGGAGATCCTCAGGAGAGGCAACCCGATCAAATTTTACGGAAGCCTTGAGAGGCTCCAGCTCATTCGTTTCGTGTCAGGAATGGAATTCGATTCCATAGAAAGAAGCGATGCCCGCCACGAGCCGGTGATGGTCCAGGAAGTCCTCAGAACCTTCGAGCCCCTTGAGGGCAAGGTGCTGATCGATGCTACCTGCGGTCTGGGCGGACACACGAAAGCCCTCTCCGAAGGGGTAGGGCCCCGGGGACTCGTCCTCGCCATCGAAAAGGATCCTGAGAGCCTGCAAAGAGCCAAAGAAAAAATAGATTCAGCAAATGTCCTTTTTTACCGCGGAAGTTTCGCGGAGATGAAGGAGGCCGTGAAGGAGCTGGGGATAGGTCCTGTCGACGGCGTACTCTTCGATCTCGGTCTGTCATCTTTCCTGCTCGAGGGTTCCGGCAGGGGCTTCAGCTTCAGGAGGGATGAACCCCTCGACATGCGGTTCGATCCCAGCTCGGGCAGGCCCGCTTCCTATTACATCAATAAACTCAGGGTGGAAGAACTGGAATCCGTCATTCGGCTTTTGGGGGAGGAAAGATTTGCGAGAAGAATAGCAAGGGCGATAAGGGAGGAGAGGGACGCCGCCCCTCTCGAGAGGACGGCGGACCTGAACAGGGCCATAGAACGCGCGGTGAGAAGGCAGCACCTCCTTAAAGCCAAGATGCGTGTTTACCAGGCTTTCAGAATCCTGGTCAACGACGAACTTGCCACGTTGAAGGAGGGACTCCTTCAGGCCCTTCAGGTTCTAAAACAGGGCGGCATAATCGCCGTCATTTCCTATCACTCTCTGGAAGATAGGATCGTGAAAACCCTGTCAAAACTCCCCGGGGTAGAGGCCCTGTACAAAAAGCCTCTCGTTCCCTCCGACGAAGAAATCGTCAGAAACAGGAGGGCGAGGAGCGCCCGGCTCAGGGCCATAAAAAAGGTGGGTGATATAGATGAGGCTCTTTTTGACCGTATCGTTGGGGCTGTCGTTCCTTCTCCTCTTCCTCGCCCTGCAGAATAGCTTCTCTATCAGAGAAGCTGAGAAGGTGATGGAGCTGAGGAAGAGGAAAGCCGACCTCATAAGGGAGGTGGCTTTCTTAAAGAGTGAGGTGAGCTCCCTCAGCTCTTTCGCGCACATCTCGGAGAAAGCGAGGGAATTGGGGCTCAGGTTCCCAGAAGAAGGAGAATTAAAAGGTGACCTGGCGTTTGAGAATCCTGAAGGCATTCGTGTTCCTTTCGGGGGTCGCTATCCTGTCCAATCTGTTTATGCTCCAGTTGACAAAAAAGGGGGAACGGTGGCGCAGGCTCGGTAAGAGTCAGTTCATCGTAAAGGTTAAAACTCCGGCTGAAAGAGGTGAGATCTTCGACAGAAACGGGCGACCCCTCGCCCTCAACCTGCCCGCCCTCGTGTTATACCAGATCAAGGACAGGGTCAAGGACAGAAAAGGAATATTGAGGAGGCTCGGGATTAAAAGGAGAAAGAGACTCGGGAGAAGAAAAGCGCTGCTTCTGGCAGATGGAGTGCCCTTCAACCTCGAGGACGAATTGCGAAGAATAGACGGTCTCTACGTTCGGAGAAGCTGGGGGAGAGATTACCCGATATCGGAGGCCATCCTGTCGCTCCTGGGGTTCACCGGCAGAAACGGGCACGGTCTCGAGGGAATCGAGTACTCCTTTGAGGAGCCCCTCTCGGGAAAACCGGGATCAGAGCTCCTTCTCAGGACCAACGATCGATCCTACCTTTCCATGCTGAAGGAAACCCCGGCCCTGAGGGGAGCCGACCTCTACCTCACCATCGATTCCGACCTTGAGGAAATGGCCTACGAGGCTCTCAAAAGAAAGGTGATCGAGACCGAAGCCAGCTCCGGCTTCGTGATCATAATGAACCCGCAGAACGGCGAGATACTGGCCCTGGCCAACTATCCGAGTTACCCATACCCCGATGCCCTCAGGGTCCCACACGAGAGGTGGAAGAACAGGGCGATAACCGACCCATACGAACCGGGGTCTACCTTCAAGGTCGTCCTCTACTCCGTTGCCTACGAGGAAGGCCTTATTTCTCCCGAGGACAGCGTGGACACCGAGGACGGCTATGTCATCGTTCAGGGACACAGGATCAGAGACGTCCACAAAATGGGAAAAACCACGTACAGGGAAGCCCTCGTGCACTCCTCCAACGTGGCGGCGGCAAAGCTGGCCCTGGAGGTGGGGCCCAGAAAGCTTTACGAGATGGCGAGGCGGCTGGGCTTCGGCTGCAAAACGGGCATAAATCTTTACGGAGAATCCACTGGCAGGCTCAGGCCTCTATCGCGATGGAAGCCCATCAACACGGCGAATTTCGGGATGGGACAGGGCATCCTGGTGAACGGAATTCAGATGGCTCTCGCCTATTCTGCGATCGCCAACGGCGGCTACCTTCTGGCCCCGAAGCTTGTTAAAAGGGTGGATTTTTTCAACAGGACCTTCGTGCCTCCTGAGAGAATAGTCGTCAGAAAGGCCCTTTCCGACACGGTGACGAGTATCCTCACGGATATACTCACCGAGGTGGTGGACTCAGGAACGGGAAGGGCTGCGAAGATCGAAGGGATCAGGATCGCCGGGAAAACGGGTACCGCTCAGAAGGTCGATCCCCAGACCCACAGGTACAGCAGGGATAGGGTAACCACTTCTTTTATCGGCTATTTTCCCGCGGACAACCCCAGATACCTGATAAACGTTGTGATCGACGAGCCCAGGAAAGGGAGATTCGGAGGAACCGTCGCTGCTCCCCTCTTCAGAGAGATCGCTCTCAAGATCCTGGCGAGGGAATACGTTGAATTGGCAGGGCTTCGGAATTAAACTAAAGGGCAATGAAACTTTCTGAACTGCTTAAAGGCTTTGACATCAGAAACTTCCGTGAAGTCGATGTCAGGGGAATAGCCTACGACTCGCGGAAGGTGGAGAGGGGCTATCTCTTCGCGGCCCTTCGTGGTCAGAAGGCCGACGGCCACGATTTCATCGGAGAAGCCGAGGAAAGAGGGGCGGTGGCCCTTCTCGTGGAGAGGGAAGTCGAAACCACCCTGCCCTACGGGATCACGCCCGATTCCAGGGCTTCCCTTTCTCTGATCTCCGACAGGTTTTATGGGAGCCCATCCAGGGACCTCTTTGTTGTGGGCATAACGGGAACGAACGGGAAAACCACAACGAGCTTCATGGCCCACAGGATCCTATCTTCGAGGGGCGACGAAGGAGGCCTTCTGGGCACCATAGAATATGTATTCCCCGGCCGGGCGCTCAGGGCAGAGAGGACAACCCCCGAGGCCCCCGACCTCCAGCGCTACCTCAGGGAAATCCTGGACAGGGGCGGCAAATTCGCCGTTATGGAGGTGTCCTCCCACTCGCTGGTGCTGCACAGGGTCGATCACGTTGACTTCGACGTGGCTGTCTTCACGAACCTGACCAGGGACCACCTGGATTACCATAAGACCATAGAAAATTACCGTCAGGCGAAGCTCAAGCTCTTCCAGAAGATCGCCGGTAACAAGACGGCCATAATAAACGTCGACGACCCTAATTCGTCCTATTTCCTCGAAGCGGCCATGGGGAGGAAGATAACCTACGGGATGACGAGACACGCGGACCTCACTGCGGAAATCCTTCGCTCCGACATAAGGGGCCTCGAGATGAGGGTGGCGGGACTATATCGTGGCAACCTGAAGCTCTCAATGCCAGGCGAACACAACGTCTACAACGCCCTCGCTGCCCTCGCGGTTGGCTTTGTGGCGGGACTGACCTTCGAAGAATGTGCAAAGGCCCTCGAAGGACTGAAAGGGGTGCCCGGAAGGTTCGAGGCCCTGGCACCTCAGGGATTGCCCTTTCAGGTCATAGTGGACTACGCCCATTCGCCCGACGCGCTCAGGAACCTCCTCACTTCGGTCCGAAAGCTGAACCCGCGCAGGATCATAACGGTCTTCGGTGCAGGCGGCGACAGGGACAGAGGCAAAAGGCCTCTCATGGCGCAGGCCGTCGAGGAACTCAGCGACTACACCGTGGTCACCAGCGACAACCCCCGAAGCGAAGACCCCCTCGCCATAATCGAGGACATAAAAAGAGGATTCCGGGGCATCAACTACATCGTCATCCCTGATCGAGAGGAAGCCATCTACTGGGCTATAGGACAGGCTGGGCCCGGCGACGTGGTGGTCATAGCCGGCAAGGGACACGAGAATTACATGGAGATAAAGGGGGTACGTTATCCCTTCAGTGATCGCAACGTCGCCCTTGAGGCAATAAGAAAGAGGCTATCATGAGGTACAGGCTCAGGGACGTGGCTGAGATAGTAGAAGGCGTTCTCCTGAGCGGAGATCCCTCCGCTCCTGTGGCGGGGATTTCCACCGACTCCAGGACGATAGAGAAGGGCGAGCTCTTCTTCGCCCTCGAGGGAGAGAACTTCGATGGCGTTTATTTCGTCAAGGACGCCCTGAAAAAGGGCGCCTGTGGGGCTGTTGTGCCTCAAAGCTATCAGGGTCCCGGACCCATCATAAAGGTGGAAGACACCCTCAAGGCACTGGGAAAGCTGGCGGCTCACTACCGCTCTCATCTCAAAAATACGAGGGTCATCGGAATTACCGGATCGGTGGGCAAGACCACCACAAAGGAGCTGCTCGCCCACGTCCTCGAGGCACGGTTCTCGGTGAAAAAGAGCCCCAAGAGCTTCAACAACCTCGTGGGCGTGCCCCTGACCCTTTTTAGCGCCGACCCACAGACGGAATTTCTCGTCGCTGAGGCCGGCATAAGCAAAATCGGCGAAATGGAGAAACTGGCCGAGATCCTGCGACCGGATATTGCCATCCTCACCAGGGTGGGAAGGGCTCACGTGGGCTACCTCAGATCCACAGAGACCATAGCTCGAGAAAAATCCAGGCTCTTCGAGAAACTCGGCAGAGGCGGATTTGCCGTGGTCAACGCCGAAAGTCCTCACTATGAGATATTTGTCGAGAGTGTCCCCGAAGGGCGCGACGTCATCCTCTACGGCCTCGAAAGCGGCGATTTTAAGCCCGAAAGATATGTCCTATCAGGGGAAGGAACAGAATTCGTCGTTGAAGGGCACCGATACTGGCTCCCCAGGCCCGGTCCAGGAAACCTGGAGAACGCTCTCGCTGTCCTCCTCGTCGCCCTGAGGCTCGGAATGGATCCGGAGGAGATAGCGGAGAGGTTCAGCAGCTTTCAGGGGCCACCGATGAGAATGCAGAGGAGGAAGGTGGGCCCGTTTGAGGTAGTCAACGATGCCTACAACGCAAACCCCGATTCGATGGCTGAGCTGTTCAGAGCTTTTCCTGAAACGAACTCGGAGAGAAACATCTTTGTCCTCGGCGACATGCTGGAGCTCGGCGAAGAAGCCGAGAGGCTGCACAGGGAGACTGGCAGGGTTTTCGCCGAGACCGGTCACAGGATACTGATTGCAATCGGTCCCCTTGCCCGGGAGCTGGCACGAGGCGCGAGAGAAGCCGGGGCCGACAGGGTTTTTTCTTTCCTTGATCTTGAGGAGGCACTCGAATTTCTGAGGGAATTTTTGAGGCCCGGAGACAGGATCCTGCTCAAGGCCTCGAGGCTGATGGAATTCGAAAAAATAGAAAGGGCGCTGGAGGAATTCTGATGCTATATCAGCTTCTCTTTCCGCTAAGGGACAGGTTCTTCGCCTTCAACGTTTTCAGGTACATAAGTTTCAGGACCTTCTCTGCTGCCCTCACAGCCTTCGTGCTGACCCTCCTGTTGCTTCCGATCTTCATCAGAAAGATGAAAAACACCGTGCACACCGAGAGGATATCGGAATACGTGCCCCAGGGACATAAAAAGAAGGAAGGAACCGTCACGTCGGGAGGACTCGTCTTTCTGCCCGTCGTTCTTATCTCCGTCTTCCTGTGGGCAATCCCCTGGAACCCCTTCGTCTATCTCTCGCTTTTCGTCCTCCTCTATCTGGGAATACTGGGATACGTTGACGATAGGCTGAAAAAGAGGGGCCACAAAAAGGGCGGGCTCTCCCAGAAAGCCAAGCTTTTCTATCAGTCCATCCTCTCCGCCTTCGTCCTATTCTGCATATGCAGGCTGTATCCGCCCGAGTATGCCACTTCCACCCAGGTCCTCTTCTTCAAAAACGTGTTTCTGGAGCTCGGCGTCTTTTACCTCCTACTGGTCATCTTTGTCTTTGTCGGGACAACCAACGCCGTCAACCTCACCGACGGGCTCGATGGTCTTGCGGCGGGAGTTTCTCTTCCCCCCATGGCGGTGATGCTCGTTGTCGCCTATGTCACGGGACACCGCATCCTCTCCCATTACCTCAACATACTTTACATCCCTGGAATCGGCGAGCTGAGCGTCTTCGCTGGAGCCTTTATAGGAGCCCTCACGGGCTTTTTATGGTTCAATTCCTATCCCGCCGAGGTTTTCATGGGAGACACCGGTTCCCAGGCGCTGGGAGGGAGCCTTGGCATTCTCGCCATTCTGACCAAACAGGAGGTGCTCCTGGCCGTGGCAGGCGGGCTCCTCGTGATCGAGGCCCTGTCCGTCATACTCCAGGTGGCCTACTTCAGGAGCACGGGCGGGAAGAGGATCTTCAAAAAGGCCCCCCTGCACCACCATTTCGAGGAAAAGGGCTGGGCCGAACCGAAAATCGTCGTGAGGTTCTGGATTATCTCTCTCGTTTTCGCCATAATAGCCATCTCCACTTTGAAAATACGATGAGAAGCTTCAGAGAATCCATAGGCGGGCTCAGAGTCGCTGTGATCGGAGCCGGAAAGTCAGGGGTGGCTTCGGCACGCCTCCTTAAAAAGCTTGGAGCAGAAGTCTTCCTGTCGGAGGCGAAATGGATCTCCCCGAATCTCCGGGAGGAGCTAAAAATGCTCGGCGTTCGCTTCGAGGAAGGCGGCCATTCCGACAGGATACTCAATTCGGACCTCATAGTCCCGTGTCCCGGCGTCCCGCTCACAAACCCCTGGATCACGAGAGCCCGGGCGATCGGAATACCGGTTATGGGAGAACTGGAACTGGGCTACAGGTTCCTGTCCTCTCCCATAGTTGCCGTGACGGGGACCAACGGCAAAAGCACAGTGGTCTCCTGGATAGCTCACATAATGAGAAAATCAGGGGCGATAGCCTGCGGAAACATAGGTCATCCCCTGACATCGCTGAGCGGGTCGAAGGACCCCCTCGTTGTAGAGGTCTCCTCCTTCCAGCTGGAGACGATAATAGACTTCAAGCCCGGGGTCGCCCTTATCCTCAACCTGGATCAGGACCACTTCGACCGCCACGGCACCTTCGAAGCATATAGAAAGGCAAAAGCGAGGATCTTCGAGAACCAGGAGGAGGAAGACCACCTGATCCTCAATTACGACGACCCCCATCTCCGGGGCCTCGAAAAAGACGCGAGGTCCCGGGTTCATTACTTCAGCATCGAAAGAGCTGTGAAGGGTGCTTACGTTGAGGGAGAGTGGATCGTCCTGGAAGAGGACGAAAAGCTCAAACTCATGCTCACGAAATCGCTGGCCCTCTTCGGCGTTCATAACCTCCAGAACGCCCTGGCCTCTGCCCTCGCTTCCTATCTCATGGGCACGCCCCTGGAGGAGATAAGGGAGGGACTCGGGAGCTTCAGAGGGCTCCCCCACCGGCTTGAATACGTGGGGGAGATCGATGGCGTCAGGTTCATCAACGACTCAAAGGGGACGAATCCCCACGCGGTCCTGTGGGCTCTCAAGTCCATCGATGAACCCGTGATCCTCATCATGGGGGGGGAGGACAAGGGCCTGGATTTCACTCCCCTGCGGGAGATCGTAAAAAAGAAAGTGAAAAAGCTTATTCTCATCGGAGAGAGCAGAAACAAGCTAAAAGCCGTTTTTGAAGGCACCGTAGAGCTGTCGGAGGCGGGAAACCTGGAGGATGCCGTGGAGCTCGCTTTTAGCGAGGCCGAAAGGGGTGACGCCGTGCTCCTCTCTCCGGGATGCTCGAGTTTCGACATGTTTAAAAATTACAAAGAAAGGGGGGAAAGGTTTAAAGATGCGGTTCGCCGACTCGGAAGACACCAGATATAGCTTTGATTTCTGGATACTGGCTCCTGTACTACTTCTTCTCATGGCGGGAATAGTGCTCGTGTTTTCGTCCTCCTTCTACTGGGCTCAGAGGAAGGGTTTTAACCTGGGTCCTTATCACTACCTGATAGCCCACACCCTCAGGGTGGGGATTGGAATCGCAGCCCTCATTATCGCTTACTTCATTCCGCTAAAGATCCTGAAGAGGTTCTCCGGCCAGCTTCATCTCCTCGCCCTGGCTTCTCTGTTCATGGTCTTCCTGGTAGGACATGCCTCCCACGGAGCCCGGAGGTGGATCAGCCTCGCCTCATCCTTTTCCTTTCAGCCCTCCGAGATAGCCAAATTCACGCTGATAATCTACCTCTCGGGATATTTCGCCCAATGGACGAGGAAGATAAAGGAATTCAGAAAGGGCTTCGTCGTTCCCTTTGCGGCCACGGGTTTGACCGCTACCCTCGTTGCGATTCAGCCCGACTTTTCCACCTCACTTTTGATCTTCGCCCTGGGCATATCGATAATGTTTTACGCTGGAGTGAAAATACGATACCTGTTTCTCACGGGCCTCGTCCTGGCCGTGTTCTCGGCGGGCATGTACATGAAGGTGCCCCACGTGCGGAAGCGCGTGAAGAGCTATCTCGGTGAGAGGGAGAACTACCAGGTCACCCAGGCGAGGATAGGCATAGCCGAGGGAAAGCTCATAGGCAGCGGGATAGGAAGGGGAAAAGAGAAATTCCTCTACCTTCCTTTTCCCCATACCGATTTTATCTATGCAGTGGTTGCCGAGGAGACGGGCTTCATAGGGGCCTCGATCGTCCTCCTCCTATTCATGGTGCTGGCGGCAAGGGGGTTCCGAACTGCGGCTCTTCTTGCCGACGAGCCCTTCAGCTCCTACCTGGCCTTTGGCCTCACATTGATGATAACCCTGTACGCCCTCGCCCACATGGGAGTCGTCCTGGGACTCCTTCCCACAACGGGCCTGCCTCTGCCCTTCGTGAGCTATGGCGGAAGTGCCCTCCTTTTCAACCTGGCGGCCGTGGGGCTTCTTCTCAGGCTCTCATCGGAGGCAAAAAAGAGGGAGACGAGGATACTGCGATGGAAACTGAATTTGTGATATCGACGGGAGGAACGGGAGGACACATATTCCCTGCCCTCTCAGTGGCCGAAGAGCTGGCCGAGAGGGGAAGGGAAGTCCTGATCCTTCTGGGCGGGCCCAAATTCGAGGCCGAACTTCCTTTCAGGACTGTGAGGATAAAAAGCGGCCATCTTCACGGGTTCTCCCTCAAAACCGCCGGAGCTCTGTTGAGCCTTTCAGGAGGAATTCTGGAAGCCCTCTCCATCCTGCGGAGAGAAAAAAAGAAGCGGGAGATCAAGCTCATCGCCACGGGAAGCTACGCCACACTCCCGGTTTTGATAGCGGCGAATCTGCTCCCGGTGAGGTATTATCTCCTGGAACAGAATCTGCTGCCCGGAACGGTAACGGCCATCTTCGCGGGGAGGGCACGGGCCGTCTTCGGGACCTTCGAGGAAACGCGGGATTACCTGAGGGGGACGAGGTATATAAGGACCGGGAATCCGATAAGAAAGGGGGTCAGGAACCGTGTGGAAAAAGCTCTCGCCCGGAGAGAGCTGGGGCTCCCCGAGGAAGGACAGCTCGTCCTGGTCATAGGGGGCAGCCTCGGTGCCAGAAGCCTCGCAAAAAAGGCGCTCTGGGCGACCGAATTCATGCCCGGGATTTTCTTCCTGATCCAGACCGGCATAAGGAACTTCGAAGAAATCAGGGCGATAAAGGGAGAAAGGGGCGAAAATTTCAGGCTTGTGCCCCATATAGAGAGGATGGACCTGGCTTATTCCTCTGCCGACATCGCGGTCTCCAGGGCAGGAGGAGGAGCGATCGCCGAACTCGCATACCACGGAGTGCCCTCGATCCTCGTTCCCTTCCCCGAGGCCCGGAAGAATCATCAGTACCTTAACGCCAGGGCCCTTCACGAGGCCGGAGGCGCCCTTGTCATGGAGGAGAACGAACTGACGCCCGAATCCCTCGCCGTTGCCCTGCAGAGGCTCCTGGAAAACCCACAGAAGCTGGAAATTATGCGCAAAGCACTCCAGAACTTTGCTGCGCCTGAGGCAGCCCTTAAAATAGTAGAAATTGCGGAGGAACTCTGAGATGGTGATCTGGCGGAAATATCAGAAAATCCACATGGTGGGAATAGGTGGCTCGGGAATGAGTGGAATCGCTGAAGTACTTCACAATCTGGGATTCATGGTGACGGGCTCCGACATCCAGAGAAAGGACATCACGGAGAGATTGGAGAAACTCGGGATAAAGATTTTTTACGGCCATGCTCCTGAGAACGTCGAGGGCGCCGAAGTCGTCGTAGTCTCCACAGCCATACCGCCCGATAATCCTGAGGTTCTATACGCTCATGAGAAGAAAATACCGGTTATTCCGCGGGCGGAGATGCTCGCCGAACTTATGAGGATGAAGTACTCCATCGCTGTTTCGGGAGCTCACGGCAAGACGACGACCACATCGATGATAGCCTCTATCCTGGAAAAGGCCGGATACGATCCCACGGTTGTGGTGGGCGGCAGGATAAGGGGAATGGGAACGGGCGGCAAGCTCGGCCAGAGTGAATATCTGGTGGCAGAAGCCGACGAGTCCGACGGCTCCTTTCTCAAACTTTTCCCCACCATCTCCGTCATAACGAACATCGACGAGGAGCACATAGACACCTATGGGGATATGGAAAATCTCAAAAACGCTTTCATTGAATTCGCCAACAAGGTTCCCTTCTACGGCTGTACCGTGATCTCCATAGATGACCCGGGGGCGAGGGAACTGCTCCCGAGAATCAAGAGGAGGGTCCTGACCTTCGGACTCTCGAGGCAGGCCGACTTCGAGGCCCGGGAACTGGAGCTGAAAGGCCTCGGATCCAGCTACAGCCTCTACGTGAGGGGGGAACCCATGGGGAAGGTGAGGCTCGGCGTTCCGGGCATCTTCAACGTCAGAAATTCGCTGGCGGCCTTCGCGACAGCCTTCGAGCTCGACATATCTCCCGGCGTGGCTATCGAAGCCCTGGAGAGCTTTAAGGGCGTCATGAGGAGGTTCGAGATAAAGGGCGAAAAGAAGGGGATAATGGTCGTCGACGACTACGCCCATCATCCCGTCGAGATAGAGGCTGTCCTGAAAGCTGCCAGGAGGTTCTGGGAGGGGAGAATAATAGTTCTCTTTCAGCCCCATCGCTACTCCAGGACCAGAAGGCTCTACCGCAGGTTCGGAAGCGCCTTTCACCTGGCTGACATATTGATCGTAACTTCCATCTATCCGGCCGGTGAGAAGCCCCTGCCAGGGGTCACATCGGAACTGATATACAATGCTGCCAGGGACGCCGGCCACAGGGAAGTCTACCTGATAGAGGATCTGGATGAGGCGGGGAAGTTTCTCCTCGAGACCCTGAAGGAAGGTGACCTCGTCATCACGATGGGAG
>Ga0116200_10000274_pt1 | contig 15668 bp, 18 predicted proteins | sample Mar14436cmmetaG_FD_94478 | JGI IMG/M metagenome (GOLD analysis project Ga0116200, IMG submission 94478) | Marine hydrothermal vent microbial communities from Guaymas Basin, Gulf of California to study Microbial Dark Matter (Phase II) - Marker... ... | reverse complement strand
GTATATTATTTATAGTAAACCTTCTAGCCGCATCGTTAATCTTCATTGTATGGAGAGCATTCTCCACGAGATTGATCTTGTACTCTAATCCGTTGTTTCCCCTCCTTTGCGGCCTATCCCCTTTCTCTCAGCTTAAAGAAGAGAATTCATTTAGGAGAGTAGCTAAAGCTTTAATATTCTTCACGTTGGTTTTCCTATCAATTCTACAAGTATATCCCTATCAACCACTCATACCTAAAATTCAAACAAAATACGGGCTTTATTATGTTAAAGATTTCAGATTAATCAATTCGATATATGCGCGCTCGGTAGTCTTCTTTCTTAATTTACATGATGACCACCTAAGTATAGCACCGGATGCTGGCATCCACCCCATGCTGTATGGACTTATGGATCTTCCTAGACATAGACTTATAATGGAGGAAGAGCCCGTCTTTTCACATGAAATACAAAGCCCGTTAATAGTCTTCTCTCCAAGCATCCGTTCTAATCCGATACCAAATACTTGGAAATATGCAACAGCCTATCACGATTACTTTTTAAAGTCGATACAAAATAAATCCATAGTGTATTCAAACGGTGATTGGTATATTTTCTTCAAAACTAGGTGAGTTAGGTTAGTGCACAGGTCTATACTGAAGGTAGTGCATATCTCTCCCCCTTTTTACGCTCTAGATACCCTTCTATATGGAGAGCATGTAAGTTTTTCTAAATACGCTTGGTCGATGAAAAAGTATAATTTAACTAATATAACATTTAGGATGCAGACACCGTTAAATACTAGAAAATCGAGATTATACGCTAGCTTTAGATATATACCTCGCTTAGTATTTCGCTTAATACGTGGCAAATTTCACATTTTTATAGTATACTTATTCTGCTTGGAAGCTGTAGTTGTCTTTATAATAAGCAAGTTGCTCAGAAAGCCTATAATCATTAAAGATACCCACTGGTACTGGCCAGATACTCTTCCAGCTAAGTTATTCTGGCCAATTGCGAGATTTATGGTCAAACATGCCAATTTGTTCTTGTGTTCAAAGATAGTCGCGCAATATTATAGATCATCAGGTATATCCCCGAGAGTTAAAGAAGCACCAGTATATGCATCAGTTATTAACTATAATCATGAAGATGTACTTCGTGCGAAAAAACTAAGGGAGAAAATAGGGCGTAAAAAGATAATACTGTACTTTGGTAGATTAGTGAGATATAAAGGTGCCAGCTATCTCATTAGAGCATTTGCTAAATTGTTAAAGGAAAGTGATGACATCTTCCTGATTATAGCGGGCGAGGGACCAGAGAAAGAACGTCTTAAAAAGTTGTGTAATGAATTGAAGCTAAAAAATATACTATTTACGGGCTATGTAAAACATAAGGATAAACCCATGCTTTTCTTAGCATGTGATATTTTTGTACATCCGGCTACATATGAAAAACCTGAAAAAGCGCCTGAAGAATGGGGGTTAGTTATAAATGAGGCCATGTCTGTAGGTAAACCGGTCGTCATAACCACTGCTGTGGGCGCTAAAGAAATAGTAAGACAAGGGGTTAATGGATTTATTGTGCCTCCAGCGAATGCGGACGCTTTGTATAGAGTTATTAAAGTGCTTTTAGAAGATGATGAACTCAGGATGAGAATGGGAGAAATGTCGAAGGAAATTATAAAGTTTTATACACCTGAAGTTGTCCTGAAAAAATATGACGAAGCAATAATATACCTACAACAGAAAGAATTTGAAAAGAACCATTCTTTTTATTGATGCCGTACTTCGCAAATTCATTTGTGAAGAATTAAACAAAATAGCAGTTGTGCATTCACATGGTCACTAATCAAAACCGCTCACAACTTGGTGGTTATGCATAATTAGCTAAATGGCTAGCAGGCGATGTTAAGATGGAGCTTGTTTACGAGTTTTGAGCATGATGATATTGAATGGTTGGTTGCGAGATCCTTGCTGGTTCCCATTATCACATTCTGTGGGGCGTGGAGTAAGCGAAGCAAATGTCGTAATTTATGTTTCTAAAAGGCAGGCTGAGATAATCTCAAGTAGGGCTCCTAGATCAGCCACCTAAGATTAAGGTAATGTTTAATTCGCTATCAGAAACCTCACTTATAGAGGAGGAGATTGAGAACCCCACATTTACATGTACTGATGGAGGAAGCTATGTTAAGGGCTTCCACGTTTATATCGGGTCTCACCAAATGTGGTCATAGAATTTACGGCTATGGAGGACTATACCGATAGCCCTGAAGATTGGTAGTATACCTAAAATGGTTCAAGGGATCTATGCAAAGAAAAATGCTATCCACACTAGGTAGGTGGCCACTATGATTAAAGACATTCCACCAGTAAAACCTTATTTCCCAGCCGAAGACATCGAGGAGATAAAGTGCTGTGTAGAAAACATATTAAGGTCTGGAATGCTTACACTTCATACCTACACGAGGGAATTCGAGGAGAAGTTTGCGAGTTTCGTCGGAGTTAAACATACTGTGGCTGTAAACTCTGGAACCGCCGCCATTGAAATAGCTCTAAGATCCATGAGGCTAAATCCCGGCGATGAAGTGCTTGTCCCAACGAATACATTTTCAGCTACGGCAACGGCTGTGATATTTTCCGGAGGAAAGCCGGTGTTTACTGATATAAACCCAGATACGCTATGTATGAGCGTTGAAGACGTACAGGAGAGAATAACGAGTAAGACCAGAGGTGTGATAGTAGTACATATAGGCGGGCTCATATGTCCAGATATTAAGGAAATTAGAGAGCTTTGTGAGGATCATAAGATATTTTTGATCGAAGATGCCGCTCACGCGCATGGATCAAGGATAGATGGTCAGCATGCGGGTTCCTTAAGCGATGCTGGAGCATTCAGCTTCTATCCGACGAAAGTGATAACAACTGGAGAGGGAGGTATGATAACAACGAATAGCGATGAAATTGCTAGAATATCTAGGATTTTGAGGGATCAGGGGAAGGAGAGTTTCGCGAGCAATAACATAGTGGAGCTGGGCTACAATTGGAGGATGGACGAGATCAGCGCAGCAATAGGGATTGTTCAGCTTAAAAGACTGCAGGAAATAATAGAGAAGCGAAACAGAATAGCAAAAATATATGACCATGCATTTGAAAGAATTAGTGGGATCAGGCCATTGAAAATTCCATCAAATATTCTAAGCAATTATTATAAGTATATAGCAGTCTTGGACGATGATGTTGATAGGGAGAAGGTGAAGGAGAAGCTTAAAAAGAAAGGTGTAAGATGTAGCGGTGAAGTATACTGGCCCCCACTACACATGCAACCGATATATCAAAAACTACTGGGCACGAAACGAGGAGATTTCCCGAAGGCGGAGAATATTTGTAGAAGAATTATATGTCCGCCGATATATCCCGAAATGAGTGCTGAAGATGTTAAATATGTAGTGGAGAGGTTTAGTGAAACGCTGTCAGAGGTGTAGAGTTTTGGTAGTCTTAGTAACTGGAGGTTCTGGATTCATAGGAAGCCACGTAGTGGACAAGTTAAAAGAGAAAGGATATAGCGTACGTGTATTCGACTTAGTTAAGCCGCACAGGAAGGACGTAGAGTGGGTTAAGGGAGACCTATTGAATAAGGATGACGTGATTAAGGCGTTTAGAGATGTGGAATATGTCTTTCATCTTGGGGCAATAGCCGATGTAAACATAGCACTCTCAAGACCGGGGCTGTGCGTTCAAGTAAATGAGATAGGCACACTAAACGTTTTGCAAGCGGCTAGTTCATTAGAGACTGAGCGGATAATCCTAGCATCCACGACATGGGTTTATGGAAGGGCTAAAGGAGTTGTAACTGAGGAAACGCCAATACCCCCACCAGACAACCTATACACGGCGACAAAAATAGCGCAGGAATACCTAACAGTCTCTTGGAGCAAACATTATGGGCTACCGTTCACAATATTAAGGTACGGTATACCATATGGACCGAGGATGAGGTTAAACATGGCGATAGCGTCATTCGTAAGGAAAGCGATGAGAAAGGAGACTATAACAATATTTGGAGATGGAGAGCAGGGAAGGTGCTTCATATACGTAGAGGACCTGGCAGATGGGAATGTAGCAGCGTTAACTGAAAGGGCTAAAAACCAGATCATAAACCTTGCAGGAGAGGAATTCGTGACGATAAACAAGGTGGTTGAAGAGCTGAGAAAAATATTCGGCGAAATAAGTGTGAAATATGAGCCACCAAGGCCAGGGGATTTTAAAGGGGTAGTTGTAAGCATAGAGAAGGCTAAAAGTCTGCTGGGTTGGAGGCCGAAGACTAAATTTAATGAGGGCTTAAGGAGGTATGTTGAGTATGTTAAAGCGGGGAGAGCTAGGAATGTATTTTATTGAGCTTACAGCTTAAAATTGCAGAATTACTCTTACGATGTTTTAGTATTCGGAGCTTATGGTCAGGTATGAGAAGGTATCTAATTGTGGATTCTGGCAATTTATTATCTTAATTATGTATAGGAAGCGGAGTGATTAGATCCGTCAGTGTGCGCTAGGTACAAGTTAATGGAGTGATATTGTTGAGTAACAACCTTAACCTTTTGGTAATATCCGAAAAGTATTATCCATACGGCGGGGCAGAACTCGCTATACACTGCATACTGAGGTTATTAAGAGATATGGGCTTTAATATACTTGTCATAACGGGTGCAAAGAATATAAAGCCTTTAGATGGTGTGGAATATCTCTATTCTCCATTACTCAATACATCAACAAAAATCAATTTATGGAAAAATATATTAGTTGGAAGAGATCATTTTGACAAATTTATTAAACAAAGTGATATAGTCTATATTCCTAGAGTTGCTTATCCGATTATTCCACGAGCTAAGAAATTTGGCAAAAAAGTTATTGTACACTTATTTGACCTTCAGCCTATTGATTACGATGCAATAATTTACCACCCATATGAGAATTACAGACGTAACTTGCTTTATAAAATAAGCAAATCTGCATTATACGAAATCTTAGAGAATCAGAGTCTCTTTAGAGCCATAGTAAGCTCTCTAATGACACCTCTAAACTCTCTCATTCCGATATGGCTTTCATACGCAGATATAATAGTATGTGAATCCAAGAGACATGCATATATGGTAGCTAAAGAAGCTCCAAATTTAAGCAGTAAAATAAGAATAATATATGATCCATTACCCAAAGTTCCTCTATTCACTAAGGTGAAAGATAAGTGTAACAAGTTCCTCTATGGTGGTGGATGCAAATTTAGCAAAGGTATACATGTTTTAATTAATGCATCACTTAAGTTGATAAAGAGGCATATAAAGACTAAATTTATAGTAACAAGAGTTAAATCTACAAAATTAAAATCTTTACTTAATAATCTGAATAAAAAATTTAACAATCCTTACATCGTTCTTGGAAATATCGAACATAGGAAGTTCTTAGAATTCCATCGTAAAGTTGTTGCTTTAGTGATGCCTACCCTAATAGAAGAGCCTCTGCCGAGCATCATAATAGAATCTATGCTTGCTGGCACGATACCAATAGCATCAAAAACAGGAGGAATTCCAGAAATAGTTCGAGGAACTTATGCTGAGAAAATGCTTTTTACACCAGGCGACGCAGAAGAGCTTACCGATAAAATGGAAGCAGTTCTTTCCTTATCTGAAGAGCAACTTATAAATATAGGCATTAAGCTAAGAGAAGCCATACTTAAGAAGTTTGATGAAAACATTATCAAGAACCGGTTGCTTGAAATCTTTACCGATTAATAGTAGCAAGGTATAAAGTTAAGTGAGAGTTTGTGAGGATTAAGTGAGATTCGAGTGAGTATTAGATAAGAGTTGAGAGAGATCTATGAGGATAAATCTTTTGTACATTATAATATTTTAAGGTGCTAGTTAGATGAGGTCTGACACTAGGAGGAAGCTTGATAGGGTTAAGAATCTGCTTAAACAAGGTCATTCACTTAGTAAAGCTATAAGGGAAGTTAGAATTGGTTGCAAGACATATTATAAATATGAAGACCATATTCTTAATGATCTTGATCCCTGCAGGATTTAGCATAATTTGCTTTCATCCGTTTTCAATAGTGATTATGCTCACATCGTTTTTCAGGTTATGGATAGTTCTACCTAAATTAAGAAAAAAGCCTTTCTTTACTTATGTTGTTGCTGATATTATCATCAGCTACGTGGATGCTTTTATATGTATCTAATATTTTTATGGGAACGCTGTCAAGAAGTTCATTGAAAATGTAGTAACATATCTTGATTCATCAAGTCGAGGCAAGGCGATTAAAACAGTACATGCTAGTTTCAGCATAAATCCATATTATTGGTTTTCAATATATCGATATGTATTTTATGCATTTTTATTTTGTGCAATCATTATAGCTTTATTACGAGGCCACAAGGATTTATCTATCAAATGCTTGTTTGTGGTGTGGATCGGCATCGCCTTATCTTCTCCCTTACATGCCTCTCTTCAGGCTATTAACTTACTGGAGTATACCATTAGCGATTGTTATTTCATCATACTTATTAAAGAGTTATCATCGGCTATTAAACTATGTTTTCCCGGCCCTTTTTGTGATTTCAATGCTTTCATTTCTGTCTGTACCGCCAGTCTATACTATCTTTTCATCCGATCCAGTAGAAGTCGATACTGCAGAGAATATTTACGATAGGCTTCCAGATAATTTTTTATTGTAGCCCCATCGCACTTTTATGACTACTTCTTTTCCCCTCCTGTTCTCTCTGGAAAGGGTTATACAGATGCCATAGATTTTGATAATCCAAGCTTTACGAAATCTAGTGAGGTTCTATATTCTCACTCATTTAAGAAAGGGATATATAGCATAGTCACGTTACATGAAATAGCCTACTTATATAGTACTAGCATATTCTAACTTTAATGGACTATATATTTGCCGATAAGAATTTCATTAAAGTAAATAATTTATTAAAATGGACCGTAAACTAATATTTAGAACCGATGTAAACAAGTCTCATTATTTTTGGTTTGCATAATATTTATAAGGAATTTGGCTAAAAGTATTAGAGGTAAATATGTTCACAGAATTGAGTAAGAAAATAAGTCGATTAAGGTGGTTAGTTAGCACTACTAGAAACTTTTATTGCCCTATATTAGTTTACTTAGGTATCATCAGGAGGTGTACCGCTAAATTATCTGATGGAAGTACGTTTGATGTTACTAAGGAAACTTGGTATAATTACTACCGTAGAGTTAAGGCACTTTACCTAATGAAGAAAGCACGAAATTTAATAAAGAAAATGGGACTTAAAACCGCGAAGACTCCCCTATTAGAATTTAACTTTAAAGGTAGAAGGCTTAGGTTTAAGGTTCCAGAGATAAGTGATAGGCCTTTAAAGTCCGTGAGAGCGGTATTTTATAAAGAAACATATCGGTTTCTAGATGTTAAAGATAAAGTAGTTATTGATGTTGGGGCATGGGTTGGAGATTCATCTGTATACTTTGCTTTGAAAGGCGCTAAGAAAGTTATAGCTATGGAGCCTCACCCCCTACTCATTTAAGTTACTTCGTAAGAACATCAATATCAATAAGTTGGAAGATAAAATCTTCTCTATTAATGACGCGCTAGGTAATATACGTGAGGAAGTTCCCATAAGCTTTCTACCCATTGACACATCGCAGTTAGATTTAGATAGTTATGCTACAAACTTTGGTAATACCATCTACTTTATCCCTAAGATAACGTTAGCCGATGTAATTAGCTTAATAGAAGAAAATGGGTTAATAAATCAAAATGACAAACTTGTTCTTAAAATAGATTGTGAAGGCTGTGAGTATGATGTAGTTCCACAGATGAGTGAGCTTAGGAGATTTGATGAAGTAATACTCGAATACCACGGCAACCCATATCCTTTGCTTGAAGGCTTAACTAAGGCAGGATTTTATGCAGAGATTATAATCCCACGGATGATTTACGCAAAAAAGCTAAAAGCTAGTAAAGATATAAAAAAGAAATAGGGTAGAAATAACTATGATTTAATTAAATAATGAGAAAGATATAGGAGAGCTTTGAGTAAAATTTTAGATATTAGATGCGGCTCTGATCCGATGATTTGCTACATGGATAAGGGTGAAAGAATAGGTTTAGATCCTCTAATGGATGTTTTCTTTAAAGAGTTTGACTTTCCAAAGAATGTCTCTTTGATAAAGGGAGTTGGAGAGTACCTACCTTTTAGAAATGGATGTTTTAATGTAATACTATGTATGAACGTTTTAGACCATATGCGTGATCCAATTAAGGCCTTAAGCGAGATCAGCAGAACTATAAAAAAATGGTGGAAATTTCATGCTCTACGTTGATTGTTATTCTCCTTTCGTTAAATACTACAGAAAGATTAAAGAAGGATTAGGGATTGGAGATATATTTCATCCATTTTCATTTTCTGCAGAAGAGATATTAAAAATCATGACAGCTTTTAACCTTCATATAGTATATGTTGATAAAGAACCAACAGGATGGTCAAATAGATTGTTTTACTATTGGGAGAAAAGAGATATAAAGGCTATTGTTGGTGTCGCACTAAGAGCCATCTTATCCTTATTTTGGAGGGGATTAGCACGTATAATGACACCTTTAGATGATGATGGAAAATTCATCTTCATTGCTTATAAAAAATAAAGCAACTTAAATATGGATCTAAAGTTAGCAGTAATAAGTCATCAATCCTTTTCAACTTTAGGCGGGATATCAGTTCATATCAGACAATTGGCGGAGGCAATGGTTAAACTAGGTGTAGATGTTGAGGTCATAGCTCCAGCCTATAGCAAAGTCGCTGATTGCTCCTCATATCCGTTCAAATTAACGCCGATATTAGTAGGTAGCAGATTGCAGACTATGAGGACTTTAGAGTACAGCTATAAGGTCTACAAGTATCTCTTAGAAAATAGGAGGACATTTGATGCTGTACATGGAAGCCAGTGGAGCAATTTGTTTATAGCAATTCATAAACAAGAGCATAAACTGCCAATAATAACTAAAATGCATGGCACTACATTTTATCTGTTAAGAAGCGCACTTAGATATAGACCTCCGCGTATTTTCGACGACATAGGCTGGCTCGCCATTTCTCCAGCCTATTTTCACTTTGAATACATTATTTTAAAAAAGAGCCATGGCACTATATGTATAAGTAGAGCGGTCAAGAATGAGGCAACTTCTCTTGTAGGCAAAAGTGAGCAAAATAGGTTTGCTGTTATCTATAACGGAGTTAATCATAAGGCGTTTCGCCCTCTAAGGAAAATAACAGAGATCGGACAACATATGAAACTAGGCGAAGGTAATAAGTGTGTCTTATATGTCGGTCGCATAGAGCCAATGAAGGGATTACATTATTTAGTAATTTCTATGAGAAAATTACTTAAGGCTTTCCCAAAGTTAAAACTTGTTATAGTAGGTGACGTAGATGAATATCCTAGATACACTCATTATTTACACAAACTCATAGGATCTATGAAAAATATTATCTTCCTTGGAAAAGTTCCTCATAGGTATTTGCCCGTGATATACAATATAGGCGATGTTTGTGTGATACCCTCCTTCTATGAGGCTTTAGGGAATGTAGCCTTAGAGGCTATGGCATGTGGTAAGCCCGTTATTGCAAGTGCAGTAGGCGGGCTTAAAGAGCTCATTAGACATTGCGAAACAGGGTTCCTAATTAATCCTAGCTATATGAGGGAGGAACTTATAAAATACCTTAGCATTCTACTCTCTAATGACAAGCTCGCAAGAAGTATGGGTAGAAAAGCGCGTGAATTCGTGATTAAGAACTTCGATTGGATGAAGACTGCAATGCAAACAGTAAACTTCATTTCAAAGCTGATATCGCAATGACCTCTAATCTAAAATTTAAAAAAGTACTTGTGGCAGGTCTAGGACAGGTAGGTTTACCAACCGCGGAGTATATTAAGGGAAAAAATCTATTTGTCTTAGGTTATGATATAAGTGAAAGAGCTGTTTTAAGAGCTAAGAGCAGAGGGATTAAGGCCACTACAGAATGGAGAAATTTGCCTGATGATATAGATGTTTACGTAATTTGTGTAAGCACATCGCTGTCTAAAGACATGGAACCAGATTTAAGTTCAATTTTTGATGTGTGCGAGAAAATCTCAGAAAAAGCTATGGATCACTCTCTAGTATCAATAGAATCTACAGTAATCCCAGGAACTTCTAGGAAGGTCTACGAAGACATACTAGGGCGAAGATTAACTCTGATTCATGTTCCTCATAGGTACTGGTCGGGAGACCCTGTAAATCATGGAGTGCGTCAATTGAGAGTGATAGGCGCTATAAATGACAAAAGCCTGGAAGTTGGACTTGACTTCTATAAAGATGTCCTAGATATACCACTTTATGTAGTATCACCGATCGAAGTTGCAGAGATGTGTAAGATTGCCGAGAATGCATATCGGTATGTATGTATAGCTTTCGTCGAAGAGCTTCGTATGATATGTGAGGAACTAGGACTTGACTTCGATGAGGTAAGAGATGCATGCAACACCAAGTGGAATATCGATATGCTTGAAGCCCGTAATGGCATAGGTGGCCATTGTCTGCCGAAGGACATCCGCTACCTTGCCAGTCTTACAAAACATAACTTGCTACTTAAGAGCGCAATATCTGTAGATAAGCAATATAGGAGATGGCGATTAAATCAGAATAAGTTACATCCCAAACGGAATAGATAAGCAGAATGTGAAGACGTTTCATAACCTATACTTTGAAGGCTACAATTAGAGTTCTTGGACAATGGTAAGAGCCTGCTTAGTTAGCTTGCATTACACTTTAACTTAATGATTGCTAGCGGCAATATTATTCTCGCTAGAGAATTAGCAAGATGTGCTAGTAAAATAGCTGAAGTTACAGTAGTAGCTAAAAGGGAACATCCAGATCTGATATAATTCTCTTTCTATTTTGCAACATCAGCTAAGGATATAGTCGATCCGCCTATAACCCTCCCTGAAGCTACGTTATGTGTTAGAATAATTATTATACAAGGGTCCAGTATCCCCTCAACAATTAAGATTTTTAATGGCTTTCTTTATGATCTACCTGATCACATTTATATTTATGAATCCATCAGGAAGGCGCAGTTAATAAATATATTATCGAAGAAACATCATTGGTAGAATGGCGTCCGTATCAATATACTCCATGGATGAAGTAATTCTGAAGTCTGTGAAGGGTAGAAAAGTGCTCGATGTGGGATGTGGTTTAGGTAAATGGGGTCATTTGATAAAAACCCATTATGCAACTATTCGGAGAGAGGAACCAGAAATTATTGGCATAGATGTCTCATTAGCGTATTTACACAAAAGCGCCATCATATACGATGACGTTGTTAACTGCTCAGGTACTCATCTTCCATTCCGTGAAAACTCCTTCGACACAGTGCTTGCATCTGAAGTTATTGAGCATATTCCCCGTCATGACGGCTATAAGCTGATTTTGGAATGTGAAAGGGTAGCAAGAAAAGTAGTAATAATTACCACGCCCTCCCCAAGAACGGTATGGTCGTCGCCCGAACATATTTCTCTGTGGAGACCTAGCGACTTCAGGAAATTACGCTATAAAGTTTATGGTGTTAGAGGCTATCCTAGGCTAGCATCTAAGAATATCCTCATACAATTGCTGATAGCATTTGTTGTTGGACCACTTTCCCTATGGTTTCCGGAAATCGGCTCTATTACTATAGCGGTGAAATTTCTTTCAAGTGCGCGCTAAAGGTTAATAAATGCGTATTTGCTTCATAGGTCACAATATACACTTCCTATCCTCCGCGAGTGGAAGCGCTGTGCTCCCAAGGGAGACTATTAAATGCGTGTATAAGAATACCGAGATATCGCTTATCACCACCGAAGATTACGATACTCTTAATCGTAGACTTTACGAAGAACCTTTAAAGGAATTTCAACCTATCTTAAGACGATTTAATTCTGTACATAGGGTTATAAGAAAGAGTTCTCTACCTCTTTATGCAATTACATCCTATAGCGAGTTGAGTAAATTTGTGGAAAGTTTACATGTTGATATACTCCATCTCTTCGAGCTACATCCTTTGACTCTTCCATTAATTTATAAGCTCGCCCACAGAATTGGAGCTAAAGTTATTTATCATGCTTACATGCCCGTTAACGATATTATAGGCAAGGTAAAGACCTTTTTCTTAAAGAGATTTACTGATGGAATCATAGTCAGTTCGCCTCACGTTTTAAGATCATTTGTTGATCTAAAAAGAGTGAAATTAATGCGTATTATACCTCCACCTATAGATACAAATGTGTATAGACCAACTGGCCATGTAGCTAGCAACGAGCATGTAATGCTCTACATAGGTCCCTTGGATACTAGGCGGTTTCCTATAAACTTGATGATAAAGCTTGTTAAGCATTTACAACATAACATACCAGAATTGAAATTAACTGTAGTAGTGGCTCCTAGATTTAGAGATGATCTGTTAAAGCTCAACTTACTTCTAAGAATGGCGTTCAGGGAAGGCATCGAGAGAAATCTACAGATAATTTACACAAGGTTATCCACCGAAGAAAAGGTCTCACTTTACAGTAATGCCGACATAATATTGTTTCCATTCTCTAAATCTTACAAGGGTGCCGTGGATCCACCTTTAACTCTACTTGAGGCTATGGCATGTGGAGGACTTATAGTAGCAACGAATGTGCTAAGCATTCCTTGGATAATAAGAAATAGGTATAACGGCTTCATTTGTCCTGATCATGCACAAATGTTTAGTACAATCAAAGAAGTACTCATGTTAACTGATATGCGTAAAAGCTTAATTCGTAATAGGGCGGTAGAAACCATTCAGAAACGCTTTTCGTCAGCTGTGATACGTAACCAAATATTATCCTTTTATAATAAAGTTATTACAGCTAGGTAGGTTATTTTGAGTAGCCTCCTAACTTTGATTCATAAATTTACTTTGCGGAAGATGTCTCCTCCCGTTATAGGTTTCATTGATAATGAATCCATCTCTAGAAGTTTATCAAGGTATCTATTTGTTACGAAACATGTTCGTGGTTTAGTTTTAGATATCGGATGTGGATCATGCTACGGCATAAGTATTATAAAAAGAATTGGGGGAGATAAGGTATACACTATAGGATTAGACATCGATGTCGATCTTTTATCTTACGGAAGGCTCATATACGACGTCGATGATCTAATAGTGGCTAGTGCTGAGTTTTTACCCTTCAGAAAAAGAAGTTTCGACTCCGTTATTTGCTTAGAATTAATAGAGCATTTATCCAAAAAAGGTCAAATAAAGCTATGTCAAGGTATAAATGCCATCTTAAAAAGAAATGGTTTTTCTATTTATCTCAACTCCAAGTAAGCTCTGGTTCTCTCCATTATATAAATCTCTTAACCCTGAGCATATAAGAGAAGTTACTCTGAACGATCTAATTAAGCTTCTTAAATATTCTGGTTTTAGTAGCTATAAAATATATAGTATGGGTATCTAGTGAACGTAATTAAATATATTTTTATGCGATACTGCCAACTAGTTTATTAAAAGTGATTCATTCATTCATTTTTCTCTAAGCGTGATAGAGAGAAGTCCGTTGACCCAATCCCTAACTATCCAATACGAGAGTTACAAAGTAGTGCCTGGAGATTTAGATGGTTTATAATATGGGCACTAAAACAATCCAATAAAAAGCTCGCTTATAACACGATATAATCTCTGTTTTGGAGAAAAATATAGATAACAGCAAGACTGTTTTGGTGATGGGGCTAGGATATAGATAGTAGTACCACCTCAGTAATGGGGTTAGGGTACGTCGGTCTCCCGACGGCTGTGATTTTTGCCCCTCATGGTTTTCATGTTATTAGAATAGATGTGAATGAAAATCAAGGTTATTGAATGTCGGCAGGTGGCGGTATGGCTGTTAATAAGGCTATTATAACGGCAGCTGGTCTCGGTACGAGGTTATTACCTATGACTAAGGAAGTGCCTAAGGAGATGTTGCCTCTATTCTCGGCCTCTAATGGTTCTATATGTCTTAAGCCTGTTATCCATATGGTTTTTGAGAGCTTAGTTAATGCTAGTATTAGTGAGTTCTGTTTTGTTGTTGGCAGGGGTAAGCGTGTTCTTGAAGACTACTTTACACCGGATAGCAGTTTCGTTCAGCTATTTGAATCTAGAGGTCTCACTTTTATAGAAAAATCCATGGAGATAGATTACCTCCTATTATTAGGACTAGTATCGTGAATGCTGAGTTGATAAAGTATGCCGCAAATACTTTCCTGGCTCTTAAGGTTAGCTTCATAAACCTAATTGCGAGAATCGCCCAAATACTTCCAGGAGCAGACGTAACAGTAGTCGCTAAAGGTATTGGTCTTGATCCAAGAATTCGTGAGGCGTTTTTAGGTGCAGGACTTGGATTTGGAGGCTCATGTCTGCCTAAAAGATTTAAAAGCATTTATTAAGTTCGCAGAAGAGCTTGACGAAGACGCCATATTGTTAAAAGCTATTCTTGATATAAATGATGGACAAATAGATAATGCAATCTACTTACTTAAGAGGGGTTTGGGTAGAGAGGATCTAAGGAATGTTACAGTAGCTGTTCTAGGTCTTGCATATAAGCCTGGCACCGATGATATTCGTGAGAGTCAATCGATTAAGTTAGTAAAGAAGTTAGTTGAGCTGGGTGTTAATGTAAAGTGCATGATCCAAAGGCACTTGAAGGAGCAAGAAAAGCACTCCGCTCAATGGTTAGGTATTGTAATGATATTTATGAGTGTATAAGAGATGTAGAGGCTATCATCATAGCGACCGATTGGCCAGAGTGTCGAAAACTTGATCTGGATAGGGCTAAGAATTTAGTGCATACACCACTAATAGTTGATCGCAGAAGAATCTTGATACCCGAACATGCAAGAAGTAAAGGATTCGAATACCTAGGAATAGGCCTTTCACCAGAATATTGAATGAGAATTAATTCATGCATTTTATTTCGGTTCAGCACATTCAATTATTTCTCAGTATTATAAGGATCATTGTTTTGAAGGATTGTACGCGGGATTAAGCTTAGCTTTAGTAGGATTACTCGGAATTATGTTATTGATTTGATATCTATATGTTTTTGGATCATCTGTAAAGATTCTAAATGACTTATATTTGAGGCAAGAGTTGTTTTAGAACTTATAGGTAGGCTAATTATAATACTCGGGGTCTTCATTGCAACTACGACGTATAATGAGCGTGAGCGTATCTGTCCTTTTGTTGAGCATGTTAGGTGTGTTCTCAGGGATGTCGAACACGAGACTATTGTTGTGTATTATTCTTTGCCTGACGGTACCTATAATGAGGTAGTTCTCGGAGATTCCTCTAGAAAGCAGTCTACTTGTAGTGAAAGACCATACTGTTCGATTCATTAGATTAAAATATTAAAGTTAGTGCATTGTGGAAGGTTCGTTCGATGTCCTCACCGAGTCTAACAAGGGTTATTAGGGGCGGCTTATGGCTTTATCTTAGAAGCCTGGTTAATAACTTGTCGGGCTTCATTTACTGGATGGTGATATCGGCTGTAGGTGGAGCTGAAATCGTAGGTTTCACAAGTGCTACTGTTGCGTTGGCTGGCATGGTGACAAGCGTTCTATCC
>Ga0116200_10000273_pt1 | contig 15721 bp, 12 predicted proteins | sample Mar14436cmmetaG_FD_94478 | JGI IMG/M metagenome (GOLD analysis project Ga0116200, IMG submission 94478) | Marine hydrothermal vent microbial communities from Guaymas Basin, Gulf of California to study Microbial Dark Matter (Phase II) - Marker... ... | reverse complement strand
TTTTGTAAGGTTTATATTTACCATCTCAACTTTTAATTAATCTCATTGTGTTATCTACTATAGGTGGTGTCATAAATGTGTGCTACATCTAGTGATGAAATAATAAAAGTTGAAAATGTGTCTGTCAGCTATTATGGACGAAAAGCAACTACGGTACTTGCAGTTGACGATGTATCTTTCACTGTTAAGAAACAAGAGTTCGTGAGCATCGTCGGACCTAGTGGCTGTGGGAAAAGTACACTATTAAAAGCAATAGCAGGTTTGCTTTTACCAACTAAAGGAAAGATTTATGTAAACGGAAAAGAGGTCACAGGTCCACAGAGAGGAATAGGTATGGCCTTTCAACATGCAAGTTTACTTCCATGGCGAAATGCTCTAAAAAATGTTCTTCTGCCAATTGAAATTCTTGGGTTAGATCCTGAAAAATATTTAAAGAGAGCTGAAGAGCTTTTTGAAATTGTAGGTCTTAAGGGCTTTGAAAATAGTTTTCCATGGGAGCTTTCTGGTGGTATGCAGCAGAGAGTGTCTTTGATAAGAGCACTAATATTTGATCCGGAAATTTTATTGTTGGATGAACCATTTGGAGCTCTGGATGCCTTGACACGAGAAGAGTTAAACCTTGTCTTGCAAAAACTATGGGTTACTGAAAAGAAGACTGTTGTTTTTGTTACTCATGATATACCTGAGGCTGTATTCTTGGCGGACAGAGTTATTGTTCTTAAATCTAGGCCCGGAAAAGTGATTCATGAGGAGGTAATCAATTTACCAAGGCCTAGAACACTTGATATGAAGCTTTCTGATGAATTTCTTGAGCATGTAAAAGTGATTCGTGATAAATTAGGTGTTGGGGTGAATGTTAAATGAGTAGAACTCGTGAGATTACGCTAAAAGAAAGAATAAAAGACTTAATTGTTGGATATCTTCTTCCAATAATCACACTAACGATCATTGTAATTATTTGGGAGACCGTGTGTAAGGTCTTTAATATACCACTATGGTTATTACCTGCGCCGTCTGATATTATATATCAAATGACACGTCTAACCAGAACTTTACTCTATCATTCGTATATTACCTTCTACGAATCAATTATTGGCTTCATTATCGCTGTAGCGCTTGCAGTTCCTATAAGTATTGCAATTGCATATTCAAAAGCTCTGCAGAATACTATTTATCCAATACTACTTGTATTTCAAACAGTTCCTAAAGTTGCTATTGCACCTATTATTGTACTTTGGTTCGGATTAGGTCTAGAATCTAAGGTGGTTGTAGCTTTTCTGGTAGCATTTTTCGTAATAGTTGTAGATTTAACAACTGGTTTCTTGACAGCCCCTCCTGAACTAATTGATATTGCAAGGCTTTTAGATGCAAGCTCAACTCAGATATTTATTAAAATTAAACTGCCATATGCCATGCCATTCTTCTTTAGTGGTCTTAAGAGCGCTGTAACCCTAGCAATTGTAGGTGCTGTCATTGGAGAGTTTGTCGCATCAACTCGCGGGCTTGGATATCTGATATTGGCTGCAACACCAACTTTGAATACAGACATAGCATTTGCTGCAATAGTAATGCTAGCTATTATGGGAATAGGTCTTTTCGGGTTAATGCATATCCTTGAAAGAATGCTTATACCATGGGCTTTCAGAGAAACCTTATAAACTAACTTTTTCATTATTTTACCAAATGAATTGTAGATGAAAATAAATGACATTTGAAATAGCTTAAGAACTTGGTTCGGTTGGTGGTTATATGAGTTATATTACAAAACTTGTTTGCTCGCATTGTAATAGAGAATATGAGCTTGACGAAAAGGTATTCATGTGCTCAACAGAGGGATGCCGCGGTAGGATAAATATATACTACGATTATGAAAAGATTAGAGAAAAAATTACGAAAGATGAACTTAGTAAGAGAGCACCTGGAGTATGGAAATATTTCGAATTACTTCCTCTAAATGATAGAAAAAACATAGTAACCCTAGGCGAAGGAGGGACTCCTTTTCTAAAATCTAAGAGACTTGCAGAAAATTTAGGCCTTAAAGATCTGTATATGAAGGATGAAACTAGGAATCCAACACAATCTTTCAAAGATAGGCCAATGACAGTTGGTGTTTCCAAAGCTGTTGAATTTGGTGTAAAAACATTGGTAATTGCTTCAAGTGGAAATGCTGCTGCGGCTATGGCAGCTTATTCTGCTAGGGCTGGACTAACAGCTTATACCTTTGTTCCTGATTTTGCTCCTATGGGCAAAATTGCCCAATTACTGTTACTTGGTGCTAGGGTAGTCAGAGTTACTGGATGGGCCGGTGGTGTAGATCCAACAGTTAAGTTGATGGTCGAAAGTCATAAAAAATATGGATGGATTCCATGCCCGAGCTTTGGCCCGTTTAACCCGTGGCAGTTCGAAGGCAATAAAACACTGGGATATGAAATAATTGAGGATTTAAACTTTGAAGTCCCAGATTGGCTTTTTGTTCAAGTTGGCGCAGCTGGACTACTTGGAGGCTTATATAAAGGCCTAAGAGAATTCAAGGAATTAGGGCTGATAGATACATTACCCAAAATAGTTGCCGTCCAGTCTGAGGGTAACGCACCTTTTATAAGAGCGTTTAAGGAGAACATGGATCCTAAAAACATAGTTCCATGGGATCATCCTGAAACCGTTGCAGAGGGTTTGGAGGATCCATATCCTTGGGATGCTGATATAGGCTTAGAAGCAGTAAAGTCAACTAGTGGAGATGCTATTGCTGTTCCAGATTCTCTCATTTTAGAGGCGCAGAGAAGGATTGCAAAGTATGAAGGGCTTTTTGTTGAGCCATCTGGCATTGCAGGATTAGCAGGGCTTATGCAAATGATTGATGAGGGGAAAATAGACTCGTCAGATAAGGTAGTAATACTCCTTACTGGTGGTGGATTAAAGGATCCTGAGGTTGTTCAAAAACAGTTTGAAGTACCACCAGTGATAAATCCAAAAATAGAAGAGTTAGAAAAAGTATTTCCGGATTTGAAAAAATAAAAAGTATTTTGCTTTTTATTTTCTTCTAATATAAATCTCTAAGGACTCTCCGACTTTATCGTATTGCTCAATGTTCTCAGGCTTACCAAAGTTTAACTTTTCTATGTGATGCATTTCTTTCAGATCCTTTTTAAAGATACTTAATTCCTCAGGCATCCAAACTTCAGATAGACTCTCTTTAAGTGACATCTTATGTTTCTTTTTGAATTTCCAGATCTCGCTGTTTATCTCTATTATCTTATTAGTTTTCTCGATGAGATCGGTCTCCCAGTCCTTTACTGGTGTGGGAAATTGGGATAGATGAATGCTTTCTCCCTCGTCATGATAAAGTTCTAAGTATATTTTCTCCGTGATCATAGGGATTATCGGAGCTAACAGTTTTAAAACAGTTTTCAGAACGGTATGGAGAGTGTACCAAGCTGCGTTTTGCTCTTTTTTATCAAACTCTCCATTTCTATTATAGGCTCTTGGTTTAACCATTTCTATATAGTGATCTGCAAAGATGTTCCACACAAAATTTCTAACTTCAACTGCTGGTATGTGGAAGTTGAGATTGTCATATCCACTTTTTGCCTTCTTTATAACCTCATTAAGAAGCCCTAGTATCCATTTATCAGTTGGTTGTAATTCATAAGAACTCTTTTCCTTAGGAATCGAGAATGCTGATATAAAACGTGCGATGTTCCACAATTTGGTTAGGAATTTAAATGCGCCTCGCAATCTATCTTCACTATAACGAATATCCGATCCGAGGCTAGCTTCCAGACATCCAAAGAGACGAAGAGCATCACTTCCGTACTTTTCAATTAATGGTTTAGGCCATACAATATTACCTTTAGATTTATGCATAGCTTCTCCTTTTTCATCAACAACCATTCCACTTATCCAGACATATTTAAATGCAGGTCTATTAGTTAGTTGATATACCCTTAAAAGCGTATAGTATAGCCAAGTTCTAACGATATCCTTACCTTGGGGTCTTAGTACATTTTGAAATGCTTTTCTAAAGAGTTCATCGTCCCTCATGTATCCAATATATTCAATTGCTGTTATAGAGCTATCCATCCAAGTATCAAAAGTCCTCCACTCTCCCTCAAAACCGTCCGTAGATCCACAATATGGGCACTTATCAAAGGGGGGTTTTTCCCTCCAAGGTTGATAATATCTGCCCGGCTCTGGAAGTACAGGCTTTCCGCAATTTTTACAATACCAAATTGGAATCTCTGTTCCATAATATCTTCTTCTACTAATAGGCCAATCTGTAGAGATAGAATCTAACCAATTTAGTAAGATCTGTTTTGATTCTGGAGGTAAAAATTTTATTTCATCAGCTATTTTCCTAATATCATCAACAAAGTCAATCTGCTTAAGATAAAACTCTTTCATAGGAATAAACTCTATGGGGTCTTTAGAACGCCAGCATATTGGAGTTCTCTGTAATATTTTTTCTTGCTTGATGAGAAGACCTTGTGATTTAAGATCCTCTATAATTCTTCTTCTAGCCTCTTCTACTGTCAGTCCTGCATATTTTCCTGCTTCTTCAGATAAAGTCCCCTCAGGGGTTATTAAAACAATAGGTTTTAGCTTTAATTCCCTAAATAATCTCACATCTGTATAATCTCCATATGAACAGATCATCGCAGCTCCAGTTCCAAATTCCATTTTAGCTTCTTTATGGGGTACAATCTTTACTCTCTTATTATAAATTGGAGTTATTGCATACTTACCATGTAGATGTTTATATCTCGAATCGTCCGGATGAACGATAACTGCAGCGCAAGCAGCAAGCAATTCTGGCCTAGTTGTTGCTATTATAAGATCCTCGTCACTATTCTCTATTTTGAACTTTATATAGTTCAAATAAGTTTCTCTCTCAATATATTCAACTTCCGCGTCGGCTATTGTTGTTTTGCATCCAGGACACCAGTTATTAGGTCTATAATCCTCGTAAATCAAACCTCTTTTCCAAAGTTCTATAAATGTGGCTTGTGTAACTGCTCTATACTCTGGGCTATCTGTTCTTATTATGTTATCAAAATTATGACAGCTTAACCCTAAACGTTTTGCTAATTCAAGAATTTCCTCTTCATATTTATCAAGAAACTCTTTACATAATTGTATGAATTTATCTCTCGGTGTAGAGTGCATAGCAATGCCGTATGCCTTCTCAACTTGAACTTCTATAGGTAATCCGTTTCTATCAGTTGCCATCGGAAAATGGACTTCATATCCAGACATTCTCATATATCTTGCGATCATATCTATTTGAGAATAGTGTATTGCTCCGCCAATATGCCAGGCACCACTACAGTATGGGGGAGGAGTATCTATTGCGAAAACTGGTTTCTTTGTGTCTTTATTAAACTTAAATATTTTATTTTTAAACCAGTAGTCTATTATTTCCTCCTCTATTTTTGGCGTCCATTGTTTTTCTTTAAGCTTAGAATTAGAAATCGACATGTAACTCACTCCTTTTAACCATAAACTATTATTTTATACAATGTTTAAGAGTTATTTGCCTTATGGAAACATTGGAAGTTAAATCACGAAACACATTTAAATCTTTTTTAAGTAAACAACTATTAAATTTTATTTGCAAAAAAATTTAGCTGGTGATTTTATGGACATCACAGAAAAACTAAAAGAAATAAACTCAAAACTACTTTGGCAGAGAACACATTACTGTGGTGATATAACTCCTGAACTTGATGAAAATGAGGTTGTCTTATATGGATGGGTTCATAGAATCAGGGATGTTGGCAAACTTAAGTTTATTCTCTTAAGAGATAGATCTGGAATTATTCAGCTTGTAGTTAAAAAAGGCGAAATTAGCGATTCTGAATTTTCTCAAATTAAGAAGTTGACACCGGAATCCGCTATAATTGTAAAAGGACATGTTAAGGCAAATCCCAATGTTAAAAAAGGAGTCGAAGTTTTAGTTAATGATCTTAATATTGTCAGCCTATCTGCTACACCATTACCTCTTGATGTCACTGAAACCGTTCCTGCTCTTTTTGATACACGTTATGATAATAGACCAATAGATCTAAGAAAACCAAGAAATCAAGCCATATTTATGGTAAGGAGTATTCTTGTTAACGCGCTGAGAGAATTTTTCATTAAGAACGGTTTCATAGAGATTCATACACCAAAGATAGTAGCTGAGGCAACCGAGGGTGGCGCAAATGTGTTTAGAGTAAAATATTTTGAATATGACGTATACTTAGCTCAAAGTCCTCAACTATATAAGCAGCTAATGTTAGTTGCTGGATTTGATAAAGTATTTGAAGTAGCTCCCGCTTATAGAGCAGAAGAGCATAATACTCCCAGACATCTTAATGAGTATATAAGTATCGATGCTGAGATTGCATGGATAAAATCCCATGAAGATGTAATGCAAGTTCTTGAAAATGCTGTTGCATTTGCAATTGACGAAGTTATTAAACATGGTAAACAATACCTTGAGCTCTTAGAGGTTGAAGTAACTCGACCAAGTTTGCCATTTAAGAGAGTTACTTACTCTGAAGCACTTGATTTGTTATCAAGTGAGGGTAAAGAAATACCTTTTGGTGAAGATATAGACACCGAAGGTGAGCGGTTACTTGGAAAAATAATGAAAGAAAAGTACAATGTTGAGTTTTATTTCATTACTGAGTATCCTGAAGCTATACGGCCATTTTATACTATGCTCAAACCAGAGGATCCCCGTTTAACTAGAAGTTTCGACTTAGATTATAAGGGTTTAGAAATAACCACTGGCGGGCAACGTATTCACGATTATGACTTCTTGGTCCAAAGGATAAAAGAGAAGAACTTAAATCCCGATAGTTTTAAGTTTTATACGAAATTCTTTAAATATGGAGTTCCTCCTCATGGTGGTTTTGGTCTGGGATTAGAGCGCTTTACAATGCAACTACTAAATTTATCCAACATTAGAGAAGCAACTCTTTTCCCCAGGACTAGAACTAGGGTAACTCCCTAATTAGGAGGCAATTCTTATGTTATCGAAAGATGAGTTGCGAAAAAAGTTTTCAAAAGATTATAAGATTCATTATGAGGTTGACTTCTTTAAGCAAGAAGGTTTTATCAGAAAGAAATGTCCCATTTGCAATAGATATTTTTGGACTTTAGATCCTGATAGAGAGGTTTGCGGCGAACCACCCTGCGGAAGTTACGAATTTATAGGCAATCCTCCAACTAATAAAAAGTTTGATTATATTGAAATGTGGCGATTTTTTGCGGATTATTTTAAAAAACGAGGCCATACTGAAATAAAACGATATCCTGTAGTTGCACGTTGGAGAGATGACCTATATTTCACAATAGCTTCCATTAGCAATTTCCAACCATTTGTTGTGCGAGGTGAGGTTGATCCTCCAGCAAATCCATTAGTAGTCCCTCAAGTTTGCCTAAGGTTTGGTGATCTTTCAAATGTAGGTGTTACTGGTAGACACTTTACTTCATTTATAATGGGTGGTCAACACGCATTTAACACAAAAGAAAAGACAATTTACTGGAAAAACGAATGTCTTGAAATGAATTTTATATTTCTTACAAAATGGCTGGGAATACCAAAGGAAGAAATTGTCGCAAAAGAGGATGTCTGGGTGGGTGGAGGTAATTTTGGTCCGTCAATGGAATATTTTATACGTGGCCTAGAGGTTGTGAATCAAGTATTCATGCAGTATGAGCAAACACCAGAGGGCCCAAAAGAGCTATCCACTCGTGTTATTGATGTTGGATGGGGCCACGAACGGCTAGTGTGGATATCTAATGGGACTCCAACATCATATGAATGCGTTTTTGGTCCTGTTATGGAAAAATTAATCAAGCACGGAAATATTGATATTGACTGGGATTTATTTAGTAGGTATGCTAAACTTGCTGGAAGTTTAGACGTTACTGAAATAAAAAACATTAGTAGCACATGGGAAAAAATTGCTAAGCAACTTTCTGTAGATGTTGATTATCTAAAGTCAACAGTAGCTCCTATGCAAGCTCTCTATGCTATTGGTGACCATGTTAGAACACTGGTTTTTGCTCTAACCGATGGTGCAATACCTAGTAATGTTGGCGGTGGGTATAATCTCAGGGTCGTATTAAGGAGAGCGTTAAGCTTTCTTGATAAATATAACTTTGACTTTACCTTAGAGGATGTTGCATTATGGCATATAGACTACTTAAAAGATTTATTCCCCGAGCTTGAGGAAGCTTACGACGATATTGTAAAAATTTTCAATTTGGAAGCTGAGAGATTCAGAAAAACATACTCAAGAGCAGTGAATATGATAAAGAATATTCTAAAGAGAAAAAAGGAAATATCGCTTGAAAAATGGCGTGAATTGTATGTAAGTCATGGCATTACTCCCGAGATAGTTCAAGAAGTTGCGAGCAAAGAGAATATAAAAATAGATATCCCTCCTGATGTCTATAGTGTTATTGCCGAAAAAGATGAATCTGTTCCAAAGAGAGAAGAAAAGAAGGCCGAAATAATTATAGATTTGTCTCAAGTTGAAGGTCTACCTCCCACGAAAACTCTTTATTATGAGGACTCCTATATCAAAGAATTTGATGCCAAGGTGTTAAAAATTTTAGATGGCAATGGCAAAAAATACGTTATTTTAGATAAAACTGCGTTTTATCCTGAAGGAGGAGGACAACCAGGAGACACTGGCGAAATAAATGGAAGAGCTGTTATTGATACTCAGAAAGTTGGTCAATTAGTTGTTCATATTATGCCAGAGGTTGATTTTTCTGAAGGTGATATTGTTCATGGTAAAATCGATTGGGAGCGAAGAATTCAACTAATGAGACACCATACAGCAACGCATATACTTTTAGGATCGGCTAGAAAAGTTCTTGGGAGGCATGTATGGCAGTGGGGATCTCAATTAAACCCTGAAGTGTCACGTCTAGATATAACTCATTATCAGTCGCTTACTTTAGATGAAATAGAGAAAATAGAACGGCTCATAAATAGAGTTATTATGGAGAATCGTGAAGTGATCACGAAATTTATGGATAGACGAAAGGCAGAAGATACATATGGATTCAGACTTTATCAAGGTGGCGTGGTTCCAGGAAAAACCATTCGTGTCCTTGAAGTAAAAGATTGGGATGTAGAGGCATGCGGCGGGACTCACGTCAAAAAAACAGGAGACATAGGCCTTGTTAGAATAGTCCGTGTAAAAAGAATTCAAGATGGTGTGGTTCGCATTGAATATGCAGCAGGAGAGTCAGCTCTTGATTTTATGAATAGAGACAGAAGACTTCTTACTAAAGCAGCTAATATCTTACATGTTGAAACAGAGAAACTTCCTGATACTGTGCTACGATTCTTTAATGAGTGGAAACAATATAGAAAGGAATTAGAACGAGCTAGAATTGAACTGGTTAAACTAAAAATTAATCTACTGCTTCAAAAGAAAAGACTCATTAATGACGTTTACTTCATTGTAGACTGCGTGGACGTGGTGGATCAAAAAGAGCTTTTAGAGTATGGAAATCAAATTTCTAATATAGTTGACTATCCACTATTCGCAGTCTTGATTACAAAAATTGACAGATCAATAAGATTCTTAGTAGTAGGCAATTCAGCTTTTTGTGACAAGGGATATTCAATTGAAGTAATTGCTAAAGAAATAGCTAAAATACTAAGTGGTGGCGCAGGAAAGGTATCATCCACTATATATCAAGGTGGTTCTAAATTAGTTAGCGATATCGATAAAAAAATACGCGAAATATCAGAATATTTGGAAAATAAAATATTTAGAGTTTAATTTCTGGTTTTATTTGATGGTAGCTAATCATAACCTCTACTTTTTTTATCCCCATCGCTTGTCTTATATAATCTAATGTCTCCCTGAACTCCTCTGGGTTATCCGCTGTAACCTTACACAAAATGTCATATTCCCCGGTTACTTCATGCATTTCAACAACTTTTTCATTTTTTCTTATATGTTCATAAGCTGGTTTAATTCTTGATACCGGTTCTACCCTTACAAACACAAAACCTATTATATTTGGTAATTTTTTAGCTCGTCTGGTTCGTCTCATCTATATCACCGGTTTTTCGAAACTGAAAACTTGGATCATAGTCTCTGTTTTCATAACTCCTCTAATTTTACTCATTTTCTCTGTCAGTAAATCCTTTAACTCATCGGTACTTGTAGCTACAACATCTAATATGTAATCAAATCTCCCTGTAACTTCAACAACTTTGATAACATTATCTAAGTTTTGAAATTCAGTTCTAGCATCCGCAGAATGTCTGGGGTCTATAATGACTCCAACTAAGGCTCTAATAGGATATCCTATCTTTGTATAATCTATATCGATTGTAAATTTCTTTATTATTCCCTTTTTGATAAGTTTTCTTACTCTATTATATGCCGTTGGTACACTAATTCCTATTTTTGATGCTAGTTTTTCATATGTGCAGCGAGAATCAAGAGATAGTTCTCTTAAAATTTTCATATCGATTTCGTCAACCATTTTTCTCATTTTTCTCACCGGGATTTATACTGTTTAATATTTTTTCATTAGGCATTAAAAAATTTTTCACTCTATAAATGTTTTTCCTAGTGTAAATTGTAAAATATCCAATAAAAGTATAAAAATGAGAGAAAATGAACTTCAAGTTTATAATTTAAGTTTCTTATATAATACTATGGTGATGTTGAAAAATTTTTATTTTTCTCTAAAATATTTTTCAGGAAAACGATAAAGAAAAATCTTCAGCTATATGTATTTTTAAGGTTTTCTAAGCAATTTTAGTAACTCAGTCGGTATTTCTGAGTATTTACTAATCTTAACGAGCTTTCCCTTACCCAGTTTAGCGATTTTTTTGCATACATGATTACACCATTCATTATGGCTGGGTAACTGTATTACATGTAATTTTGGATATCTTGTAGCTATTGGTAACGGGTCGGATCCTTTGTTATAACATCCGTCTGTAATCAAAATTGCCCACCTTCTGGGGTCTTTTATCTTGTTAAGTTCTTTTAACCCTTTCTCTAATGCATCGTCTAATCGAGTGTATCCAACCGGCTCTGTATCCAAAATCGTGTCTATAACCTCTTGTATATTTTCTCTTTCATCCATTTTCTTCAGAACAGTTGCAACATTATTAAATACTATAATTGCGTATCGATCATGTCTCATATGGTATGCAAGCGTTGCTGCTGCCAACGCCGCGTTTAATATTTTATCTCCATGCATACTCCCAGATGTGTCTAAAATTAGAACTCCTGTCTTTCTCTTTCTTTCTCTAATAATAGTTACAATGTCCTCTCTATCTATTACATTTTTTCCTATTATATTCTCAAGAGTGTCTTCAATGTCGAATTCGGGACTCTCTGGTGTGAATTCTCCTTTCCGTAGAATAGATCCTCTGATTCCTTGACCCGATATTCGTAAAGACATCTTTAATACAGCACTTCTTACAATTCGTCTGAATAGTTTTCTCTTTGTGGGTAGCATTTCTCCTTTAAGATAAAAGTACAACCGAGGGACAATAGGAGAGCTCATTTGCTCTTTTAACAGTTTGTCAAAGTCTTTACTTGAGGCAGCTCTAGCAACAGCATGTCTTTTTACTCTTGCTAGGAAGAGAAGAGCCTCCAAATTACCATATCTGATTGCTGTCTCTGCTAATTCCTTTACGTCATCAAAATTTAACTCTCTTGAAAGTTTATTTATATCAAATCCAATAGGTTTCTGACCAAGCTTAATTATTTCCTTAAGGACCTCTTTTTTGGATACTTCTCCAAACAATCTTTTTCTGAAATCATCGGCTCGAAATGCGGGAGCCTCTTTCATCAAAAATTTTTCGACAAGATACTTCTTACTATCTCTTCAATTATTTTTTCTACAGGCCTTGTAGAGTCTTCTGATATTTCGATTCTTTTTCCAATACTTGCAATAGAAACTTTTATAGCAGTATCAACATCAAACTTGCCCATATAATGTATCATCTGAGCGATATCTATTGCTCCTCTTACAGAAGCTCCTCTTACAATCTCTGGATGTTCTCTAGTCATTCTGACAACCTTTACTGCAAAATCAATAATTTCTTCTATATCACATCCACTTTTAATACGCACAATCTCTTTTTCTTCCTCTTCAGATTGATATCCAAGCTTAATCCATATGAATCTATCTTTCAGAGCTTCACTTAAGACACTTGTGCCTACGTATTCTTCAGGATTTTGAGTTGCAATAACCATAAATCCATCTTTAGCCTTTACCTCTCCAAGTTTAGGTATCTCAACTATTCCTTCATCAAGAGCTGGAAGTAAAGCATTTTGGGTTCCTTCAGGCAACCTATTTATCTCATTAAGGAATAAGATGCCTCCATTAATCATTGCTTGAACCAGTGGGCCTGGAACAAAAGCATCCCATGTCCATCCTTTTTTAAGAACAATTGGAGGATCAAAGAATCCAACCATTTTAGACTCTGTAAATCTCTCGTCTCCATCAATTCTGATAAACTTCTGATCAAAATATTTTGCTAAAGCTAGTCCAATTGTGGTTTTTCCTACACCAACTGGTCCTTCTATTAGTACATGCTTTCCTGCAAGTTTAGCTACTACTAGCTGAATTAATTCATCCGTACGACCTACTACACCATAGGTTCTTTGTATCTCCTCAACTATTCTGAGTACTTCCTGATTTCCGCTTAACTTACTGATTTCCGCCTTCATTATATATCACCATATCCTGTTTTTCTATCAAGACAATAGAACTTAGGTGTTTGCCGATGACAATACACACCAGTACCTAATCTTGATTCTCTTGTAGTATATCATTTAAACTAACAGCAAAAACGTTATAAATTTATCTATTCTTTATTTTTATAGCAAATCTGTTTACTCGTTTGCGGGGGTAGCCAAGCCTGGTCAAAGGCGCAGGATTCAGGATCCTGTCCCGTAGGGGTTCCCGGGTTCAAATCCCGGCCCCCGCACTAATTGATACCAAAAACCTTTTATCTCATAACTATAAAACAAAATTATGAGAAAGTTAGGGGCGGTCGTCCAGCTTGGACTAGGATGCTCGCCTGGGGCGCGAGTGGTCGGGGGTTCAAATCCCCCCCGCCCCATTAAGAATTTAAATCGAAATTTCTACTTTTTGTTCACGAAGAAAATTCTTTAGATCATTCAGGTATGGCATAGCCTTTTGCGTTCCAATTTTTTGAATTTTTAAAGCTGCTACCGCATGACCTAAGAAGGCGCAATCTTTAACCTCAAGTTTATTTAAAAGTCCAAAAATAAAACCAGCCGCATATGCATCACCTGCTGCTGTTGTATCAAGAATATTCTTTATTTTGAACGATGGTATATGATACGTTTCTTCACCGTTGCTAACAAAAGATCCTCTATCTCCGAGCTGGACGGATAAGATAATATTCAATTCTTTGGCGATTTTATGAACAAGGTCTTCTGTCGGTTCTGATCCTACGAATGCTTTAAATTCTACTCTATTTATGAAGAGTAAATCTATATTTCTAAAGAGATACTTCAGCTTATCATATCCTATGAGGAGTGTAGTCTTTCCTGGATCAACACTTAAGAGTATCCCTGTTTTTTCCTTTACAGAAACTGCTTGTTCGATAACTTTTTGCTTAATGCTTGCAAGATGTAAAATTTTTGCTTTACTAATATATTCCACCATATCCTCTGTAATAGATAATTCATTATTCGCTCCTCTATAAGTATACATAACGTGCTCTCCTTTTTCAGTATTAAAGATTAAGGTAAAGCCTGTGATATAACCACTTAGGATTTTAAGGAATGTTGTATCTACACCCTCACTTCTAATAGATTCTACGAAGAACTTTCCGTTTTCGTCATCGCCTATACATCCAATAAACCCTACTTTTTTTCCTAATCTAGATATGCTCACTGCGAAGTTTGCAGCTCCTCCTCCTGCAAATCTGATAAACTTTTTAATCGGAACTTTTTCATCTTGCTCAGCCAATTTCTCGGTTATCACTAAATTATCAATATTAGCATTGCCAACAGCGATGACATCCATACATTCACCATCCAACTAAGTACAAATCGAGGAAAATTAAATTAGGAGAGAAAGTATTGCTTTCTGGGCATGCAGCCTATTTTCTGCTTGATCCCAAACAACACTATGTGGTCCATCTATAACATCATCTGTTATTTCGGCCCCTCTATGCGCAGGTAAGCAGTGCATTACAATGACGTCTTCTTTGGCGTAGCTTAAAAGTTTACTATTTACTTGAAAGGGTGGAAAGATTTTCATTCTCTCCTCCATTTCTTTTTCCATGCCCATAGAAACCCATACATCGGTATAAATAACATCGGCGTTGTCAACAGCCTCCTTTGGATCATGTACAATCTCTACCTTTGAATTTGATTTTTTGGCATTTTCAAGTGCCCACTTCATTATCTTCTCATTTGGCAAGTACTTTTCTGGAGTGCCTATAGCTATATTCATTCCTACTTTTGTTGCAGCAATTAAAAGAGAATGCGCTACGTTATTTCCACCATCACCAACATATGCTAATTTTACATCCTTAAACGTACCTTTTTTTTCTCTTATAGTCATCAAATCAGCAAGAGCCTGGCATGGGTGTGTAAGATCAGAAAGTCCATTTATTACAGGAATGTCTGCATATTCGGCTAAGGTTTCTAAATCACTATGAGAGTAAACTCTTGCCATAATACAATCCACATATCTACTTAATACTCTCGCGGTGTCTGCAATGGTCTCTCCTCTTCCAAGTTGCAATTCATTCCAACTAAGATATAATGTAAATCCACCTAATTGTTTCATAGCAACCTCAAAAGAAACTCTTGTTCTAGTAGATGGTTTTTGAAATATTAATGCGAGTGTTTTTCCTTCAAGAAGTTTATGTGGTTCGTTTCGTTTTTGTTTTCTTTTAAAATCATCTGCAGTATCTAACAGAAATAGTATTTCTTCTGTTGTAAAGTCTTGAAGTGTTAAAAAATCTCTTCCCTTTAAACATACCATACTAATCACCGCATAATGTTATCTTTTTTCTTTATTATTTTTTCATATATAATTCAAATTATTAGCGCCAATATCTTCTAATATTTATGATGAAAAATATTTTTCTTTAGAGATATACTTATTAAGTCAGATATTTCATATTTTTAAGGGTTAGAAAATGTCTAGCTCTGACGAAGGCATTGACGAACTTTTTAGAAAACCAATATTTGACCTAGAATTTATTGAGCTAAAACTTGAGATGGGGTTAGTCGAGGTTCCTATAAAATTAACTGAGAAAAACGCAGATATAGTAAACTACTTACAAAATATAGGGTCTTTTGATGAGGAGAGTGAAACTTTTAATGTTCCTCTCTTTATAGCGCATGTTCTTCTCAAAAATAATTTATGTGAAATAGATATTCCATATTTCAAGAATTTGTCACTTGCACTACGTTATATACTTCAAGAGCAAAACAATCCTACATTGCAAAGTTTGCCAGAGAACTTTTTATCTTTACTAAAAGAAAAATTAGAGTTATTAAAGTATATCAATAAGAGTAATCCTACACCCTCTACTGTAAAGGATGCTCAAATGTTAGAGCTTTTTTTGATGGATCTTATAGACGTGCGATTATCAAAATTGTTTAAGATTTTAAGAGCAAAAGAGGTTCGTAATTTAAAAGATGTATTAACCAATGAAGAACTATTACTTTATATCTTACTC
>Ga0116200_10000272_pt1 | contig 15723 bp, 11 predicted proteins | sample Mar14436cmmetaG_FD_94478 | JGI IMG/M metagenome (GOLD analysis project Ga0116200, IMG submission 94478) | Marine hydrothermal vent microbial communities from Guaymas Basin, Gulf of California to study Microbial Dark Matter (Phase II) - Marker... ... | reverse complement strand
GGCTTTTACACTTTACAATTCGACTAATTAATCCTGCAGATACACCAATTTGCCTGGCCAATTCTGCCTGGCTGATTCCAAGAGGTTTCAAAAATTCTTCCTTTAATATCTCGCCAGGATGAACGGGTTGCAATCCTTCTGCTATCAAAACTTCTCCCCATATCGAATAAAAACTTATAGGTAACGAATAATCCCGACAACCATTATTTCCCATAACTCCCGGGGAAGCCAGATTTTGCCAGAAGACCGATACAAACGACGCAGATCTTCTTTAAATTCCCTCTCCTCCATAAAATTTAAACCGGTTTGAGTATTGTTTTCCCCCCGAAAAGGGGGGAAACAACGTTGGAGACTCTCCCCTCATCCCCAACGGCTCTCCCCCCCCTTGTTAACCAAGTTGATATTCTTATAACACCAGGAGGTTACAAAAAGGTTACAAAATTGAAGACGTTTTTATCTCTCATATGGCGAGTTAATATACTGGAACTACTGATAAAACTATAGAGCGCTGGAAAAAAGGACATACAAGAAAAAAATTTTTTATTAGAAATGAAGCTTGGAGCTATCACGATGCTTCAAGTTCGAGAATTTTAGGGTTAAAAGAGAACTCTTTTAAGGTAAGACCATTTTGGCGGTCATATTTTTAGCTCGATCCGTATCCGATATTTCCTGGAAAACTCAGATAGAGCATACCGAAATGTTTATGAACCTTTTTGAAAGCTTCCACGAGCCCATTTTTTATTTCAAAGGCACCATACTCCGGGTCAACATAGCTATTGGCCTTTTTTATCATCTTAACGAAATTCCCAACTGCCAGCTTAAATTCCACAAACTTCTTCTGATACCCTTCCCTGTTTGTCACCCCAGCAGGGGTTGGCTTGAACTTTTCCAGCGTCTTTTCCATTGTTGGTATTAACATTTCCAGTTCCATGTACCTTCCCTGTTCGATTAACGGTTCAGCCCTGTGCAGAATACCATTGTGAAACCTGATCATGTAATCTTCGGGAGTAAGCAGGTTGTTTTCCTCATGTAATAGATACAACTCGGTTCTTAGAGGCACAGAAAGCTCTTTTGCACATTCCAGCTTTCCTTGCATAATCCTGGCCCTTGCAAGGAAAAGCATTGATCTTATGGCTTCTAACCGACCTTTAAGTTCATCCGGACTTTTATCGAAATTGCTCACCAAAACGCTAAAGCTGTCGATGGCATGATTGATAGCAGCCACGGCCTTTTCTTTTTCTGGTTTTACTTTTAGAGCCGCAATATAGCGCTTGAACCAATGATTGAATGTGATCATTCCTCTACTATCGAAAGAAAGCATAGACAGATCCTGGCAAAACCCAATGACGCAGCTATTTAACATGAATACACAGCAAACCAGCGCTAGCAATATCTTCCTTGATTTACTCATAATGTTCCTCCAAACTTGAATTATTGAGTTTCGTCCCTCGATACGATGCTTCGCTTCTACTCGGGACACCGCCCTTCGATATGACTGGCTTCGCCAGTCTACTCAGGGCACCGCCCGGGGAATTGCTCTTCCATATGCTTTGCTGATCAAGACAGCTTGGCTGGAATCACTTCTTTAAAGTTTAAACCTAGGCCAGAGTAGCCGCAACCAAATTTAAACCGCAAAGTCGCAAAGGACGCAAAGATAGGATTTGTTTTTGTTGATCAGCACGTAACTGATCAAGAAAAGGGCCTTGCGTACTTGGCGTCTTGAGCAAAGCGGGCGATTCATTTTTATATAGCCTCGGGAAGCATAAAATCTATGACACGCTTATCGAACAGTAGCTCCGACTAAAACGTTATATGTTCACAGGTAAGTATTCTAAAAAACCGTAATAAAAAATTGCAACTCGCTGATATTGAAGCTTACTAATTTTTGACAGCTGTTTTCCGTGGGCTGTAAAGTATATTGGGGAATAAGCTAAAAAGGGGCATGAAAAGTCATGAGATTAAAAAAAATCGCTTTCTCAATATTTGCATTGGTCCTTATCATCACCTTCACAACATTTCTTCTGGTACCCAGACTGGATCTCAACAGATACAAATCGACAATAGAAAAAGTGCTTAAAGACAAAACAGGACGTGAAATTCTTATCCGTAGCGATATCAGGTTGAAAGTCTTGCCATCCGTATCCCTTGTTGTGAAAGATGTAACCATACAAAATGCTAAGTGGGGATTGACGCCTGAGCTGGCGCACGTTCAGCGGATGGAGATAGAGATTTCTCTCCTGCATTTACTTGGAGGTTTGATTAAAATAAGACGAGCTATTCTGGCAGGCGCTGACATTCATATCGAAGTCAACAAAGAGGGCAAACTCAATTTCATCACAGACAGCAAAAGAAAAATAGAGGACGAAAAATCTGAGGAAAAGGCTTCTATACCTGACTTTTCCGTGGGGAATCTGGAAATAACAGATGCGCACCTTGATTTTAGGGATAGCAGAACAGCCAGATATTACAGGGCTAAAATAGATAACTTAAAAATTTCGGCAAGAGATTTCTTCGACCAGATAAAACTGGACCTGGATGCTACCATAGATGACGTACCAATCCACGCGCAGGGAACCCTTGGTGGATTCAATACACTGTCTGATTCAGCGAAGGCAACATCACTTGATATTAGACTGCAATCCCCAAATATGTGCCTGAGCTTTTCGGGATCTGTTCTTGATATTTTTAGAGCCAAAGGGTTTAACCTCAAGGTAAATGTTCAGGGAAATTCTGTTTCAAAGCTCTATCAACTTTTTAGGTTCCAAAATGATCGGCCTGACGTCCCCTTTTCTGCTACCACAAAAATCTCAGATCCCTCTCCGAAGACTTTATTACTGGAAAACTTGCATTTAACGTGCGGAAATAGCGATCTTGAAGGCATCGTAAAAGTATTATGGGGAAAGAAAAAACCACAAATTCAGGCAAGTCTTTCTTCAAATACTCTTGATCTGGATGAACTTCTAAGTACTGCCGACAAAAATACCCCATCGCGAGCAAGACAGACACAAAAGATTTTCTCACCTCATCCCTTGAATTTATCTTTCCTGGAACTGTTCGATGGTAGGATTGGCCTTAATTGCGAATGTTTGAAGTTACGAAATTTAACGTTTCAGAACCTGAAAATTGATGCTCTTCAGGAATATGCCAAGCTCACAATTCACCCTCTAAAAGGTCACTTCTGCGGTGGTGATATTGTCTCAAATTTAAAGTTACGGAGAAAAAAATCAAAGCTGCAGGCGCTTTGCAATGCAAAGATTACCGGGCTTAATGTTCAACGATTTGAAAGAGCGGTGGGTTGCAATGAAATTGTGCAGGGGAACCTTAATACGGAAATTAATGTTTATGGGAGCGGAAAATCAGTAGCAGAAATTATGGGAAGGCTAGGGGGGAAGATTGTAATGATAATGGAAAAGGGAAAACTCAACTTGAGATATGTAAACCTGATTGGTAAAGACCTGGCATCATCCACATTGAGACTTCTCAGCCCTGGCAAAAAGACAAAGACCTATACTGATATAAACTGTTTCGTAACTCGCCTTGACATCAAAAACGGAAAAGCGTACACCACAGCGCTTGTGTGCGATACTGGTGAGATGACAGTCATTGGAGAAGGCTTGATAAATTTGAAAACCGAACGAGTGGATATTACTCTGGAACCAACACCGAAGAAAGGAGTTGCCGGAGTTAGTTTATCGTTGAATGAACTGGTCAAGCCTTTCAGACTGGGAGGTACCCTAGCCCATCCCCGCTTGGTGCTCGATTCTACCAGAGGCGCTATGGTAATTGGAGAAACTCTGGGTGGTGTTATTCTTTTCGGACCAGTCGGAATAGCTACAGCCCTTGTGAATACTACCTCTGACCAACCCAACATATGTCCCCTCGCCATAAAAGCCGCAAAAAAGGGAATGAAAGTATCCATGAAAAGGAAAAGTAAGTCAGAAGCGGCAGAGTCCATCGCAAAGAACGCCAGCAGGAGTATAAAAAACACCATACATAGCATTGGTAATTTTTTCAAAAGAGTGGTGAAAAGGTAAAATCTGAGCGACCGATCAGATATTCGTGTTACTCGCGATTTACGAAAATCCCGAGTTCAAACGAAAAAAGAGAAATAATTCTGCACAGGCAGTGCCCGTGTTCAGAAAACTGGCTATAATTAAAAAATCTTTACTATGCAATACAACCTGAGAGGAGACAATCATGGGAATTTCTGAATCTTCTAGCAATGACGACGATACTACCAGGAGCAACCAAACGGAAGTAAATCTTCCAAATGCACGCTGCCACCATTACAACATGGTACACTATGCGTTACCAGTAGTAGCATTTGAAGACCCTCTTTTTTTCATGAGAGTAATAGCATCGCAGCAATCCAAAAAGTTTCTATCAAATTTACTGGATATGGTTTCAAGGGCGTGTAAAGACACCGAACCTGTGTGTGAGTTTACGGTGGATGATTTCGCAGTCTATCCCACCCGCATCGGATCATATCCCTGCGCAATCATTGAAATGCCTCCCCCTCGTGCTGTTCCTGAGGCCTTTTTCGCGGCTGCAGTTCTGCTTGCAACTCCTGACGATAATCTACCCTCTGACCACGGAGATATTAAACTACGCTATATAACCCTGGAAAAAGGGGTCACCCCCGATGATGGCCCTTGTACGGTACTCTGCGAGTGGACTTCGGACAGAACTCACCGTAACTACGGAGACGGCCCGGAAGCTAAACTGGACGTATTTGCCACTGCTGTCAAAGACTTATTAGAAAGACAAGTATAGGCATAAGGCCAAACGGTTCACCATTACGTGTGGCCTGATTTAAACAAGCAGTGGCACTTCCTGCCCGCGTGGAACACAAACAGACTAGCAATGTATAAGAGAAAGTCGTCACCTTTTTCGGGAAAACTGAACCTAAAAAATGACAGTTCTACTGAGTTAGCGTTATCTTAGGCGTATAATCAGATATCTTCCCCTTTTTGTCAGCCACTCCAATCAAAAACATAGTTCCACCCGGGAAATGACCATTGTTTGTTGAGCCCCATTCTGCGTGGTCATGAACTGCCCACCATCCTGGAATCTTGGGTTGAAGAATTAGATCCTTCGTCTGCCCTGGAAATATTGGTACGGTATTCAGCTCTATTGGATTCACCAAAGTGTTTCCATCCACGGCCACTACCAGAAATTGCATGCCATGAAAATGAAGATAATGAGGTATGTTACCGGCATTGATGAGCCGCAATCTTACCGTTTCTCTCACTTTGGTCTTGATAGAAGGCGTCAAAGGATAAGGATGTCCGTTTATAAGGTGATACTTGTATGTAGGTTTTGGTAAGGGTTCCAAATAGGGACTCTTGTAACCTTCTTTCTCAACTGCGTTAACAAATTCTTCAGGACTGGAAAAAAGCCTCTCACCACTCATCTTGTGCATCTTCATCTTGGCGCCGGCTTTTTCTTCCATGGCGTGCATCTTTTCCATCATAGTAAGCATTTTTTCCTGCCACTCTGGATCAATACTGTCAATCACAAAAGTCCTATCCTGCGACACGTTATATTTTTTGTTTAGATCCTTCGATGAATCTTTTGGATGTATAATTAAGGAACCGTACATACCTCCACTTATATGCAATAGAGTACTCCAGTGGCAGTGCCAGAAACGCGTTCCCGCAGGATAAGCGACAAAACGATAAGTAAAACTTTCTCCTTTTTTGATCGGATCCTGGGTGACATATGGGACTCCATCCTGGTTATTGGCCAGCTCAAGACCATGCCAGTGAATGGTGTGCGGTAGGGGTGTGTTGTTTATTACTTTAACTTCAACAATGTCGCCCTCTGTTACCTCGATTTTCGGACCCGGGATCTGGTTGTTGATCATAAGTGATTTTACAGCAACATCAGGCAGAATTTTCCATTTACCGATAGTAATGTTGAAGGTATACTTGTGAACCTTTTGAGCAGCACTAGTAACTGACGGAATAACGAGGCAAAAACAGATAAACAGGATTAGTACCAGACGTCTCATTTTTCTCCCTCCCCTTACATGTTAGACGTAATAATCTGTATCATAGCACGCCTCAGACATTTAGCACACTGACAAAACTTTTGTCCTCACACAAAAAAACCCAAGAGATTCTTTTCAAAACTTACCGAATACTGGCTTTCATAGGAAACGGCATATCAAGGGAGTAAAGTGTAACAGCCTTTTGAAGGGTGGTCACGAACTCTACTTCACCGGTACCACCTGCCAGCCACCGGGAGTTATTTTTACTTTAGCCTTAATATGAAACTTTCCGGAAAAACTTGGTGAAACCGGATATAGCACTCGAAGGTTTCCATCAGTAAAAGTCCCGTCATTTCTGCTGCCATAATTCCCTTTTGCAAAAGGAATCTTTTTCCCTTTAAGTGCTTCTGGCGGTTTTGCCATCCAGCCCCATGCCCAACCGTCTATTTCAACAATTTTTCCTGAAAATCTCTCGGGATTTCTCTCAACCTTTAGAAGAACTGACTCTCCGTTAACACCGGGAGATTGGGTGGTTGATCCGGAAGCTTCTGCCAGCGCATGAATCCTGAGACTGTCAAAATCCGAAACCACAAGGGTGTTTCCAGCCAGAGTTGCATCCAGGACAGTGGATCCAGCCAAACAAATTTTCTGTTTGGTCTTGAGATCACTCAAAGCTAATACACCGAGACACATTCGTTGACGCCGCAAATACTTATTTTTATAAGACACAAGCCCTTTCTCCGAAACGAAAGCAAACAAATAATGCTTACTTGATGATAAGAAAAACAAGCCACCCCTGTCTTTCATACTGCCTGTACTGACAACTAATTTACCATTTCTGGTGTCAAAGATAGTTAGAAAATTACCCTCCAGGTAAACCACATGGGCATCATCGGCCGCAAACTTACCCTCGTTTAGCGGGAGCAATTTTCCTTGAAGACGAGGAACTATTCGGGAAAGCAGTTTCCCAGTTTTGTAGTCCCAGAGTTCTCCCAGATCGGTAAAAATCCACGGATGCTTATTTCCAAAAGATATAAAGCGGCCTCCGGATTTAACTTTCAATAACAAATTGCCGGTAAAAATACTTCTAATCTCATATGCACCTTTAGTGTAAAGAGCAATTACCGGCTGGTTTTTCGATATTACAAATCCAGGATGACTAACTTTCTTACCAAAAATCAGCCCAGATCCAGGATCAGTAAATCGATAATGATGCTTGGTTATTTTCTTATCTTTCAAATCAATAAATCGTACTTCCCTTTCACTGAAATTTTTTGAATTGACGTAACATCCGAAAGCAAGCATATGGGCGGAAGGAACAAGAGCTACGGATTTTCCGAGGTTCGCGAAGATCCAGCTGTACATCCTTTTCTTCGAATGAAGATCAACAAGAGATATTTCTCCCAGCAAATGGAGCCGGCCTTATTTATCTTCGAAACTCATGTCGGTTAGTACAGCTGCCAGGCGACCATCACCTGAAACATCCATGGAAACCACAGGAGCATTAATGCCAAGAGGCACCTTTGTAACTCCTCCCCACCCATCCACAAAAACTATTCCAGTTTCCCCAACATTCCCAATTGGTTCCCTCGCAGCCTCAGGATGCGCTTTTACATAGAGCATTGCCCCTTTTAGGAGCAAGGGTACGGATTCTTTGACCAATGAGGGCGGGAACAATATCTTCAGCCACGGCGGTGCCTTTTCACTGGCACTCCGAGAAGCTTCAACCCCGGCAGAACTGAGCTGCCCGTACATCTCGCTCCAGCTACCATAACCTTCCTTTACACTCCTGTCTATGACAGAAGTTATTCGCTCTTTTTCTCTCCTAATTTCACCTTCAGAGGGAACAACCTTGCTAACATAGCCAAAAACAGCATACTCCGAGGAAGATGCGGAAGGGGTAAAATAAAGCGCACCCGGGATTTTTTCTATTTTATAAAGTTTTAGACCTCTGCCCGGGAATAAGACAGAGCAAGAAAGACAAACCACAAAACAAGGGAAACAACAATTTTCATTATTAATGTCCTGATGGAAATAGTGTAGTAGTTTAACACTTACTCAACGACCCTTTTACTTCTTCAGCTTAATTTCCACTCTGCGATTCTTTGCCCTTCCTTCTTCCGTACTGTTATCAGCTATCGGATCGGCTTTTCCCTTACCTTCAATTTTGATTTTACCAGGGTCAATATTCTCACAGTACATAAGGTAGTCCGTCACAGACTGGGCCCTCTGGAGAGAAAGTTTGAGGTTATATTCGTCGCTACCGATGTTATCCGTGTAGCCGATTACCTCTACCATTTTATAATTCCCATCTTTGATAACATCCGCAACGACATCCAGAGCTTCCTTTGCTTCCGGCTTGAGAACAAACTTGTTAAAATCAAAAAGCACTTTTTCAGGAATCATTAGCTCAGCACCAGTTTTTGTTTCTTTCACTTCGATGCTCAGTTTTTCCGGTGTAGGTTTTGCTTCTTGTTCACTATATTTGGCTATTTTTATGTTAGAAATTAACTCACTGTACTTCCCGTGGAGAGAAAACCCAACTGAAGTCACGTTACCTTTAAAAGGAACCATCACTAGTCTTTTTCCGTTGAGAAAAAGTCTCAACTGTTTCCTTCGCACCTGTACCGCTACGTGCAATTTCTTATTTAGACTCTTCCACCTGGACCTATAAATTCTTCCAAGGTTTCCCATAAACACGTAGACCGCTTCTCCAGAGCAGCCTGGACCAACCCTAACTTCGTAGGGTAAATCACCCTCTCCAGGCTTCTGCCCTTTAAATAATTTCAATGATACCTCTTTACATTGTCCTTTTAAAAATAGGAGATCATACTCTATGGAAAATTCGTCATCACCAAGTGCTACATTTTTGTAAAACTTTGCTTCGGTGATGGAAGAAAACCAAATTCGATTATTGTACTTCACACATTCCCCGCTTCCGTCAAATCGGTCAAATCCCACAGGGATTTCACCCACGGGGCACTTGGCAAAGTCCTCTGAGTAAAGCACTTTATCTCCCGGAACAAACTTAACATTCTCTCCGGTTACCAGGCCACCCGCAAAAACCGCACTTACGAAAACCAGAACAAAGCAACTTGCAAGAACACATTTCTTCATTCTCATGCACCTCCTGAAAGCCCTGTGAATTAAACTCAAATATTACTAAAATTTCCTTTCTCTAGCAATTTATCTACTTAATTTGCCCGAATCACCAATGTAACTGACATCAAAATAGCATTCAGGTTCACAGTTTAAGTATCAGACAAAGCAACATATACATAAGGACACTACTCCACGTAACAGCCACCGCCTCGCATAAGGTTTTACCCTTTCTGCTGTAATACACAACAAAATTTCCATGTTGCCAGTCTTCCTGTTGTATGATAAGAGAGCCAACAAATTATGTCCCATACCGGAACGATCTCAGACAACTCTGCCCGGGAGTCACATCCACGGAGACATATCAAAGAGTCATCACAAGTAAAAGTGTGGCATGCTGGTTCTACGATGCGCTGCGTGTAAAAAGAAGCTCTGGCGGTATGACAAGATTGGCCCAGGGAAGGTCCTGCGATGCCATAAGTCCAGAATAGACAAATTTTATCATGCATACGAAAAGGATGGCCGAATCTTTTGTTCGTGCGGCAGGTCAATTGGCATCGACATGGGAAGTTACTACAAAATGATAGCTCGAGCCTTCACGTATCGTGGTACCAAAAGAAATGCCTGAGAATTGGTTCTGACAAATGCAAAACCCATCGAGTAACAACAATTAACGCCGTGACTGGTTCTAGAGTCCAACCCTGTAGTTTATAAGAGAAATACCCCAGTTTTCCTCAATCTTTCCAGAACTCGCTTTGGAAATGGTGGCATCTGACATGCGAGCTGCAATCTTATCCGCGGTGATCCGAGAATCGGACGATGTTACCACAACCAGCAACCTTTCCTCTGTTGGCTCGTTTGCAACGAAAATAGCATTGTTTTCCCTATCAGGGATAGGAAACGCTTTTCCTGCGATTATGGCATGTGATGTGACAGAAACAGTTTCCGGCGGATAAATAAGCGCCGGCTTACTTTCCTTCGGAAGATCATAGATCCACAAGTAACCATTGCCGGAGGATTCAATTTCAAGTTGCAAGGGACTGCCAGGGGGTGGCTTTGGAGTCTTGTTTTTTACCGTTACGTGAATCGTCCGATCCCTTTGCTGTGGTACGAGAATAATTTGCCTGTCTCCAGCTTTCAATATTATTTCCTGTTTGAAAAATACTTCATTATTCGCTGATAATACCAGACGATAAGCCCCCTCCTTCATTGGAATCCAGTCAAGTGCAGCTTTTACTGAAGTATCAATTGCCGATCCGCTGCTTCCTGCACCTGTATTTTCTATGTGGAGTTTTCCAATTTTCCTGAGGTACGGATCTTTTACTTCCAGCCTAATCTTGGGAGGAGGCTTTACAATATTCATTATTTTTCCGTGGTTCAGGATGAAAAAAGCCAGAACTGCACCAATGGTAGAAAGAATGGCAAGGAGTCGCTGCTGTTTTAGCGTCCGTATTTGCTCCTCAAGTTCGGCTTTTTCCAGCGCGTGCTTATCCTGTTCTGTCACCGAATCACCTTTAACATCGTTCATACTTTGTCTTTCCCTCTTAAGGTTTGGTAACGAATACCATTTCACCTGGACCCTTCAACCGACCGATCATGGGAGTCTGTGCTCCTTTTGTTTTTTTGGCTACGTTATAACGAGTATAAAGGAGCAGTTCAGTCAAGGTCACTATGTGGTCTCCTGTGTAATCGGCCTCACCTTCAATCCCCTTGGTAAAATACCATGTGAAGGTGCTCATCTGGCGCTGTACATCCATTTCCGCTTCCTGATCGGCAAGCCCCGCTGTTATCATGTGAGCACCCGGTTCAACAGCTACGTTAAGTTCCTTGTATTCCGGGCTCTTGGTTATTACACCCAACCCAGCAGAACAGGTATCAAGTACAATCAACAGATGACGTACGGGCAGCTGAATTGCGCGATTGAAAATATCTTCCAGACTTTCAAGAGAAATGCAATTAAGCGCAGGTCTATCGGTATCGCAGTCGGCTGCCGCCAGATAGGCTCTACTCTTTATCACCTTATCCTGAAAACCATGCGTTGAAAAATAGACAATTACACGGTCGTTAGTATCTAACCCCGCAAGAAAATCTTCCATGGCAGAAATAATCTCGGCTCTGGTTTTTGAACCGACAACGGTGGTAACTTCAAATCCCTGTTTCTTCAGCACCTCTTTCATCCGGCCTACGTCCTGTTTTATAAATGGGAGGGGAGACAGATTCTGATCGGAAAAATTGGAAACACCGACAAGCAATGCTTTACTTTTGGTGTAGAGGTTCTGAAAATCGGGTATCTCCGTGGGGGCATCTGGCTGCACTTGGCCGCCACTGGCTTTATATATTACAGGGCGGGAAATAAAGGGATGTTCCAGGTAAAAACTGTAATCTGAAACCGGAAGCAACTTCCAGGCCCCATTTTCGTCCAGGTAGCGAGTCTCAACCGCAAAGGTGTGAGAACCCATTCCCAGGAAAAAATAGTTTACCTGAGTTCGTTCCCCCCACGGCGACCAGTCGCTGTCAGGATACAGACGATAACGGAATTGAACTTTGCCAATTTTAGGGTGAATATGCCACGAAAATGTGACAGGTTTCTCTGATTCACCCGGTTTGATCCTCGTTTCAATATTGGGAATCCCGTTATTGAGGCGCAGATAAGTTGCAGTTGGGGCCACATTTTGAGCACCTGTGGCAACGACCCTTATAGTTGCAAGTTCCGCTGGCAAGTAATTTCTGAAAAGCTTCTTGACCATTCGCTGCTCATTAATGTTCAGTACAATCAATTCTTTCCCGTCTCGCTTGATCTCGGTTCCTATCTTGTAATCAAGAATAAGCGGCGCATACGAGTAGTAAATCCTGTACGTTGCGATTTTTCCCGGTGCCTCAAAATTCACACAGTCTTTAATATTATAGTGACCACCGGTCCCCTCAAAGGTTTTTCTTTCCTTGTTCAGCTTGACAAAAAATCCGTACGCCGCCTCCACATTTAATACTCGCAGGGTTTTTCCCTTAACGTCAATACGACCGTCGGGCGTCTGGTCACAAAAAATGCGCTGAAAACGTTCGATGGCTTCGTAAAGCTTTTCATCCGCAATACTGTCTACCATACCGCGGTAGACATCAATACTCTTTAGAAGAGACTTAATTCGCTTCACATCTCCGGGAATGTTCTTACCACCACGTCCAACCGAACCAGCAAGCTTGATTGGCCGAGCTATCATGAACGGAACATAAGCATAGTTATTTCCATGACCAGAGAACAGATATTCGGTAATATTGTAGCACAAGGATACGAGGCTATTCTGTGGAACCCGAATATCATCGTGCAAACCATTAAAGGTGGGATTCTTAAGATATAAACCCCCGGAGTAAACCGGTATTCTTAAAACGAGCAAAGAGCCAAAGATGATAGCAAAAAACAGAATTCTATTATTCTTCATTTTTTCTTTCCGGAATGAAACATGGAGTTGTAGGGCACACAAAATTACATGCCTGGTTTTTCCTATGGGCTTCTTTTGGATTTAGCGTGGGAACTAGAATATTATGCGTGAATCATCAAAAAATATCTTTAGCGGATCTGCCGGTATGCTCCAGGAATCTGTGTAGAGAAGCCGCTTCAATCTTAAAAAAGTCTAGTTGGGATAGGTTTACGAGTCAAGAAAAATCTGGTTGCGGGGCAGGTTCAGTTTCAAAAAGCACCTTCACCTTTAGGATCATTAATTGGACTGCTATACACGGCCATCTTTGGGCTCATACATTTAGCTCGTAATATCAGCGGTGTGGACATCAGATTTTATGAAGTGCAAAGGACAATTAAACAATCAATAAAGAAATCCAAACAACCACAAGGGGATCACATTGCCATAGCCAATCTCAATGTCGTCCCTTACTACATAAGCATTCTTTTGCCCCCTGATCTGCTTTTTCCCCTTGGATCTTCCTCCTATCTCAATAGTATACTTGTCTTCTACAAGGAAATCAGACATGGCAGGGATTGATATTCTGTAGCCAGCGCTCTTGAGCTGATGTTGAAAGAAAGTTTCCCTTAAGGTGCCCCGTGGATCGTCAACCCTAATCTCACCACTTATTGCTTTGAGAAGGTTTGTGTTATCAATATAAAGCTTTGCGGGTTTACGAACCAATCTGTGCCCTCTGCCATAGGGCATGACTTTGGCTATAAGACCAGATCTTTCAAGATATTCCAAATACCCGTAAAGAGTTGGCTTAGAAACACCCAACGATCTGGATATCCTTTCCATATTGGGCTCAAAAGGCTGGGAAGTAGCCACAAGCCAGAGAAAGCGTTTGAGTATAAAAACGGATGAGGCACGCGTGTTCGTGGTTGCCACTATGTCCTCAAACAGGATTTTTTCTATTATGTTTTTTAATTTCTCTGGGTATTCGTCAAGTCCCTCCATAAAAAAAGGATATACACCATAACTCAGATAATCGTGAAAATGACCCAATATCGGCCCCCTTTCCATGACTTTGGTAGCGAGCGTCATGTGGTCATTTATTAACTGATCCAACTTCATGGGAGAAAAGTTTCCGTGACCAATGAAAGAAAGGTATTCGCGAAATGAGAGTCCAGGAAGGTTATAAAAGATAGCTCGTCTCGATAAATCTGTTTTTCCCAATTGAAGGGCAAGTGTGGAACTCCCCGAAAACCTAATGCGAGAGTCAGGATAGGAGTCATAAAGATTTTTCAAAATTTGGGGCCACTTGTTGGATTTGTGTATTTCGTCTATAATCACTTCTCGACCGCCAAACTTGAAATAGTCGGATACGATCTCGTATAAGCCTAAGCCTTCAACTTTTACACTGTCAGCTGAAAGATAAAGACATCTTTTTGGATCAGCATTTTTACTTGCCGCAAGATATTGTAGAAGTAAGGTGGTCTTGCCTGTACCCCTGCACCCAACAATTCCAAACAAGCGGCTGGACCAATTTATATTGTTATATAGGAACCTTGATGTGCGTTTTGGTACGAGCCTGACAAGATTAGTTTGAATAGAGAAAAAATCGCTAAGATCAATCATATAAAGCCCTGAGGTAAAGCCGTTAAGTTAGAAACCAGAAAAGCGTTAAATACATTAAACGATTATATAGGATAATTGTCAAGTATGTTTTACGAATATCCAAAACCGTTTATTCGTTCCCGGCCTAGCCGGTATTTCCAGGGCAAGCCAGTATAGCTGTAATATTGTCCCTTCCGCCTCCCTGGTTGGCTTTTCTGATTAAGAGATCACATAGCGTGTTCAGATCCGAGTGTTCCAGGAAAAGCTTTTCTGTTTCTTTTTTTGGAAGCATATCGGTTAACCCATCAGTGCACAAAAGTATGGTTTCTCCGCTGTAAAGGATGGATTGAACTTCTGCCTCCACATCTTCTTCAAGCCCAATTGCCCTGTTTATGAGATTTGAGCAGGGATGAACACGGCCCTCTTCTTCCGTGAGTTTTCCCTGTATTACGAGGCGAAAAACATTGGAATGATCATCAGTCAGTCTTTTCAATCTGCTCCCATCAAAGTAATATGCCCTGCTTCTCCAACGTGAGCCACGAGAAAACTGTCTCACTTAACTATTCCAACCACAACTGTTGCACCCATGGTAACGCCTTCTGCTCTGGATGCCTCGCAAACCACTTTATTGGAAATTCTTATAGCTTTTCCAAGATTGCGTTCGTCAACTTCTTCCAGAGGAACAGATCTCAGGTATTCCCTGATTGCTGCTATACACAGTTTACTTGCTCTGGCACCCGATTTGTGTCCGCCCATGCCGTCAGCCACAATAAAAATACCCTTCCCTGGATCAACATAATAGGCATCCTCATTTACTGATCTTTTTTGGCCGATATCTGTTTTCGCCACCACTGAGAACATTCGTAGGCCCCTCTATTTTAAAGTCTCTGACAGCATAAATTCCCTATTTTTTATGCTGGGTACTTACTTTCTCTTCTCCAGCCACGGCCTCTTATCATCACCCCAGGCTCTCGCAATCCTAGCCCTAATCCCGTCAAAGGGCAGATCATCACAGGGAGGGTACTTTTCAAGATACTCAATGTATGGTTCTCCACGAAGGTCCTTCTTAGGAAGAATGGCATCCGATCTGCCGTCGAATTCTACAGCAGGCACACCGAGACTATCGCATAGAGCTTTATCAAAAGTGGGTGCCGCACAAACCCATTTTCCGTCAATATAAAACTGAGTATATCCATGGTCTTCGAATATATTATCCTTTTTCCACTCGAGAATGTGAGGTGGAACTTTATAATTCCTGATTCGAGCGAAAAGTAATCTGCTGGGAATCCCTGCCGCTCTACCCAGCGCCGTGAGGAGAACAGCTTTTTGCACACAATAGCCCTTTCCCCACTTAAGAACCCCCGACGCTTTAAAGTCTTCTTCAAAAACCGAAATCATGTACATGTTGTAGCGTATCGAGTCTCTGACAAAATAGAAAAGATTTACTGCTTTTTCTCTATCACTTGAGCAACTATTCGTAAGCTCCCGTGCACACTTAATTACCCTTTCATGGTCACAATCTATCGTAAAGGTCGGTCTCAGATATTTTTTAAGTTCAAAGTCAGACATTTCCATAATTTCTCCAGCACCCTGCAATCCTCTTACGATTCGATTATTTTC
>Ga0116200_10000266_pt1 | contig 15817 bp, 6 predicted proteins | sample Mar14436cmmetaG_FD_94478 | JGI IMG/M metagenome (GOLD analysis project Ga0116200, IMG submission 94478) | Marine hydrothermal vent microbial communities from Guaymas Basin, Gulf of California to study Microbial Dark Matter (Phase II) - Marker... ... | reverse complement strand
TCAGAAAATCCGAAACAGGTGGAAGAGTACAAAGGGGGCAAGACAAAACTGCTGGGATTCTTTGTAGGTCAGGTGATGAAGAAAACCCAGGGAAAAGCTAATCCCAAGCTGGTAAACGAAATACTTCGAGAAAAACTTGATTAATAAATTCCAAAGCGGGGCTGAATTGCCCCGCTTTAAACGTCCTATTTACAGAATAGGTGCAAATACTTCTTCTTCGGTAAACTCAGATACAGGAGGAGCCTTTCTGTAAAGTTCCATTTTATTCAGGCCATTTACGAAAGCTTTGGCGCTTGCCATAACAACATCTGACTCAATCCCTCTACCCATAACGATCAGATCATCTTCCTGGAGCCCCACAACCACTTCGCCCAGAGCATCGGTACCAGCCGTTATGGCATTTACCAGATAACGGGTCAGTTTTGGTTTACGTTTTACAATCTTTTGAATTGTCTTAAATGTTGCGTCCACGGGACCCCGGCCAAAAGCTGCGTCCTGGATTATCTTCCCGTCCACTTCCATCTGAACCGTGGCGTTGGGGACGGAAATGCTACCTGCAGAAACGCTCAAATAGAGAAGTTTATATCGAGCAGGTACCTTGAGAACTTCTTCGACAACAAGAGATTCAATGTCCTCGTCAAATACAGTTTCCTTTCTTTCTGCCAGTTCTTTAAAAGCCTCATAGGCCCTGTCCAGTTCCTCAGGATTAAGGCTAAGACCAAGTTCAGCCAGTTTCTCGCCCAGTTCTTCCTTGGTAGCATCCTTTTTCAAAAGTTCAGGTTCCTTCTTTATTCCAAGCTCATCGGGGTCTATTACCTCATACGGCGGTTTTTCTTTTACATCAGCCACTTGAGGAACAACCGTTTCGTAGATGAAGGCATTAGCACCGACAATTGGTTTTCCGGGAGGTATCAGCACACCCGTAATCTGACTTATCATCCTGCATGTGGGATAGATTTCACCAAGATCCACAGACGTTTCACATCCATAGAGGTCTTTACGTGTTTCGAGAATCATCACAATTTCTTCCAGAGCTGTGTTACCCGCACGCTCACCAATACCGTTAACAGTACAATGCACCTGGTTTACTCCCTTTTCGATAGCCGCAAGAGAATTCGCAACCGCAAGCCCTAGGTCATTATGGCAATGGATACTCAATGTAATATTGTCCAACCCTTTTACTTCCGCGTTTATCCGATCGACAAGATCAGCAACTTCTCTCGGCGTAGCATACCCAACTGTGTCGGCAAAATTGATGCTCGTTGCTCCACTATCCACGGCCATTTGACCCAGATTCACCACATACGCGGGATCAGCTCTCCATGTGTCAACCAGCGAGAATTCAACATCATCGGTATACTTTTTCGCATAGCTGATTGCTTCTTCACCTATTTTCAGAACTTCTTCCCTGTTCTTTTTCAAAAAGTGTTCTCTGTAAGCGTCAGACGCTGGCACAAAGGTGTGGAGGCCTTTATTGTCTGCTTTTTCAAGAACCTTTCACGCCGCTTCAAAGTCTTTTTTACTGGTAGGCCGAGCCAAACAAACAAGTTTAGGGCCTGATACCGTGGCCACAATTTCTTTAGCCGCTTCGAATTCACCTTCCGATGCTCCCGGGAATCCTACTTCGAGAACATCAACGTCCAGTTTAACAATCTGCTTGGCAATTCTAACCTTTTCGTTTAAGCTCAGCACAAGCCCTGGAACCTTCTCCCCGTCCCTCAGTGTGGTATCAAATATCAAAACCTTCCGAGCGTCCATCAACATACCCCTTTCAGAATACTTTTAATTATTCAGATTTCTACTTCCCGAAGCCCAAACAAACTCAAGAAAAAACTCACATACTTAATATATGAAAACTTGCTAATTTGCAAACGGGCAAAATATTCTTTTCTAACCTTCGCTATTGGAGTGGTGTTTTGCGGCCAGAAGAATCGAATTCTTTATAGAGCTGATCAAAATATTTTATTGCTTTTTCCAGTAAGACATCTCTGTCGCTGTGATTTCTGGTAATTATATCCATAATGTCTCTTTCTACTTTAAGGCTCTCTTTATACTTTTTTCGTCCCCAGGAATTGATTTCAATGTCGTGGATTACTTGTCCAATTTTTTTTAATGCAGGATCATTTAGCCGGTAATGTTCAAGCAGTACCTCGAAACTTGATTTCGTGGCATTCCTCGACAAATTACCATCGGGAACATCGAAGGGAATTCCTTCAGTTATGTGAGTGCCTTTGGGATGAAATTGAAACATTGCACTTGGATCAATAAAGCGCTTTATGAGCCAGATTGAAGCACATTTGTCGACCTCAAATGAATCCCATGTAGCAAAAACCTGTCTACCGCCACAAAAAGAATTGGGAGTCATCGACCAAAGACAAGCGACAAACATCAAAAACTTATAAACTGTTTTCGTTTTCATTCAGTCCTAGTTCCCCCGTTTAGCTATGCAGATAAACTCTAGAAAAAACAAAACACTTACATAATAACTCAAAGTACTCTTATAACGAACAAACTATCCAAAATTTCTCCCCATGTCTTTTACAATCTTTATACCATTCGTCGGCAAAAGTTTAACACTTCTCCGCGCAACAAGTATACAAAACAATCATTACCAAACAACTACAGATATCACTTTTTGAGCGTAGTATTCGTCAACCCTTAGGGGCTTGAGCAATTATATTCATTTACGGAATTCTCTCTCGGATAGTGAGAACATTGATGCCCACAAGGGATAAAAAATTTCCCATTTATTCTAAAATTTTACTCCCTGATAATTTATCATCACCAAACGATAAAATATAACTACTTCTTATTATTAGACGAACATATTTCCCTAATATGGTACAGATTTTGATACTAATCACCTTGGATATACTATATAATGCCGATGTCTCCAGATGCACCATGACCATTTTTACAGGATTGAACCACTGAGGTAACCGGCTCATTTCCTGTAGATTGCTCGTGCGTCGGAGACCCTCTCTGGTCGATCCTTCATAGACTCAACAGTAACCTAGAGAAGTCTTGAGGTGCTTGTTATGAGAAAAATCTTACCTTTCATAATCATTCTCGTATTTCTATCGCCAGCAGTTTTTGCAGGTTCTGTCAACTCCCATCTGAAGAAGGGCCACAATTTTCTGATGAAAGGCTCAGCCTGGGAAGCTGAACGGGAATATCTCAGAGTGCTTGAGAAAGACCCCAAAAACGGTGAAGCATACACAGAATTGGGCACAATTGAAATGAAGAGAAAACATTACGGCAAGGCAATAGCTTACTTCAAGAAAGCAATCTCTTCGGGAACCGTCACACCCGAAACATTCATAAACCTAGCTTATTGCCAGAGAAAGCAAGGGAAACTTCAAGAAGCGGCAGAGACCTACCAGAGCCTGATAAAGATCCATCCAGAACTGGCAGAGGCCCATCTTGGCCTGGGAAACATTTATCAGCTTATGGGTAAAACCGAAAAGGCCGAGCAGGAATACTCAATTTACCGTAACCAACAGTAAACGGACACAGACACAAACGTAAGAGAGTGGAGCATATGAGGACAAATTACAGACTACTATTTATTCTTTGCTTATTCTGTATGTTTTTCTTTTTTTTAAACGGCACTTCCCTTGCCGACGAGACATTCCACTTCTATCACGGTGCCAATTTTTTTAATTACCCTGTTAGTGTATCTGAAAATTATCGGGCTTACGATTTTTTGGATGATCTAAACGACTCGGCCTCCGTTTCGAGTATTCAAAGATATAACCGGGATACTGGCGAATTCGAAACGTGTTTCTGGAACGAAGGGGGACCGGCAGGTGTCAACTTTACCATAACCAATACCGAAGGTTACATCGTAAACGTAGAGGGAGACAGTTTTGACTTCGCGTTTACCGGCACAAGAGCTTGCGACACGGTAGATTTGAAAAAAGGATTTAATCTTGCAATTTTTCCATGTGCTCCCGCTGACTACTCCTCTTTTCAACTTATGGAAAACCTGGGCATTGAATACATATCAAGCATCAAAATCTATGATAATTCTACAGACACAATGCTCGAGACCTACTGGGATGGAGGCAATCCCTCGGGAGACAATTTTCCAATTGTTCATGATTTTTGCTACATCGTAAAAATGACCGCAGATTCCACGTGGTCTCCTCCCGCACTTCCATCCGTGCCGTGCAATTTAGCAGCTTATCCGGGTAATAACCTAATTATTCTTACCTGGGACGATGAAGCACCAGGGGTTCGCGGGTTCAATATTTACAGAAGCACAACGCAGGGTAGCGGTTATGCCAAGATAAACCATTTCCTTTTATCTGATAACAGTTTTACGGATTCGGACGTCGAAAACGGTGTAACATACTATTACAGAGTCACATCAGTTAACAACTATGGACAAGAAAGTGAGTATTCGACCGAAGTAAACGCCACACCAGCGTACGCAGGATCAACGACAGTCGACTCCGACATAACAACTGATACGATCTGGCTCTTATCACACAGTCCTTACATTGTGACAACAAGTATTGAAGTAAGCTCAGGTACTAGCCTGACGATTGAACCCGGGGTGGAAGTAAGGTTTGATACGGGAAGCTTTGATATTAGAGGAAATCTCATTGCTGAGGGTACCCACTCAAATCCAGTCATTTTTAAATCCAACAATCAAACTCCTGCCCTTGGTGATTGGAGCGGGTTGAGATTCCTTGGATCAGAAAGTGGTACATCGAGACTTCTTCATTGCGTTATTCAGCACGCTAGCACAGGCATTTATTGCGAAGACAGTTCCCCGGAGATCGCTTCCTGTAGAATACTTGGAGACACAGATTCTAGTAATTTCGAATCGTTCGGAATCCGGCTTCTCAGAGCAAATCCACATATTCACCATTGTACCATTGCCCATTTTAATAACACTTCATGGTATAAAGACAGAGCTATTTATATGAGGGAATCCTCCCCTATTATCGAGTACAACCACCTATATGACAACGAATATGGAATAGAAATGTACTATGGAGGAAATCCTCAGATTCTTCACAACATAATTGAAGATACCAGGAAAGTGGGCATTGTATGCGATGGCGAATACAAAGGGTTCTCCGCCCCTTTTCCCACTATTAACTACAATACTATCCGTACCGCTTTTGATACCACTGATACGTTTAACATGTCTGTATATCGCTATAATACGAATACGTACCAAACCAATGCTGCTCTCGTGATTGACGCACGTTACAACTATTGGGGTACAACTTCACCTGAAAAGATAGCAGCTCTTATCTATCAGTGGCCAAATTATTATGATTCAACACCTTTTGTGGATTTCAGAGGTTTCCTCGATTCACCGAATGGGTATCCGGTACCGGGTCATTATATCCCGGCTGGTAAACTTCCGTCAGACGAACTTCATTGGACTCCTGCAGCAGGTCCCTACATCATACTCGGCCACACATTTGTGGAACAGGATCAAACACTCGTTATCGATCCGGGAACAGAAATTCGTTTCATCGGAAACAAAGTTGTTATTGGAGATCAGGACAGATGGGTAAGAAGTTCTCTCAGAATAAACGGAAAACTCGTTGCCCAAGGACTGATAAACAACAAAATAGTGTTTACTTCTAATGAAGTTCCTCCTGCTCAGGGAGACTGGGATTCTATAATTTTCTATGATCAATCCGACGACAGCTCGATTATTTCGTATTGCAAAATTGAATACGCATTCAACGGGATATGGTGCATTGGTTCGTCCCCGGTCATCACTCACAATGAGATCTTGTGTGTACCGGGATACCATTACCATGATGTATTTTATGGAATACGTCTGGAAAATGGCTCAAATGCCTTAGTTCAACATAACCAAATCTCAGGATTTCACAACACATACAATACTGTTACTTTCGGTGGAATAGCGATCAGGATATTGAACTCATCACCCGACATTTCTATGAATTCAATTGAAGAATGCTCCACTGGAATTCAAATTATTGGGGACTACTATGCCTCTACCAATCCCTCTCCAAACATCACATACAACTCAATAACGAATTATCACTTGTACAGTTTTTTCATTAATGGGAATAACAATGATGACCGAAACCCTATACCTGTAATTAACCACAACAATTTTTCTTCCCAATATATTACAAATAACACTTTCTACACAGCTCAGTATGGGATTTCCAGTACTATTGCCATAGACGCAACAAACAACTGGTGGGGTACTACTGATCCCAGGAAACTCACAGATATAATCTTCGACTGGAACGACACCAATTATGCCGCTGTGGTAGATTATAGATACTTTCTCGATTCACCAGACGGAAATCCTTTCCCAGGCACTCAAATTCATTCTGGGGTCCTAACTGGAAGCGATCTCCATTGGAAATCTGAAAATAGCCCATATTTGATATTTGGTGGAGTTAGGGTTGCTCCTGGAACCACGTTGAAGATTGATCCTGGCACGGAGATCCAATTTGTTGGTCTGCTTTCCGGTAACAGTGCAATAGAGGTCTATGGCACACTCGATGCTCAGGGAACAGACACTCATCAGATTAAGTTTACATCATACGGAGCAGAGCCTTCCTTGGGTGACTGGGCAGGCATAAAGTTTATTGGTTCAGAGAGCAGCGATTCGAAGCTTGTTTATGGCCTTATTGAATACGCAAAAACCGGTATATACTGTGAAGATAGTTCTCCCGAAATAGCCAATTGCAAAATTGTTGGGGAAAATAATACAGGCAATTTTGATTCGTATGGAATCTATTTACTGAGGTCAAACTCACATATACACCACTGTACAATAGCCCACTACAACAATACTTCTTGGTACACAGAAAGAGCTATTTACATGAGAGAATCTTCCCCTTTAGTTGAATATAATCATCTATACGACAACGAGTATGGTATAGAGATATATTATGGAGGATACCCTCAAATTCTTCATAACGTTATTGAAGATTTCACCAAAATTGGAATCAAATGTAACGGCGAATACAGAGGTAGTTCTGCTCCCTTCCCTACTATCAATTACAACACAATCCGTACTGTGTACGATACTGTTGATACCTATTATCTGTATGTATCCCGATACAATAATAATATGAACGACACAAACGCTTCACTTGTAATAGACGCAACATACAATTATTGGGGTACATCGTCGCCCGAGAGAATAGCAGCATTAATATATCAGTGGCCAAATTATAACGCCGCTAGTCCTTTTGTGGATTTTAGAAAATTTCTCGATGCACCAGGCGGAAATCCAGTACCTGGTCATTATATTCCAGCAGGGAAACTCCCTTCAGATGAATTGCACTGGACCCCAGATAATGGACCATACGTCGTTCTAGGGCAAACGTTTGTCGAAAACGACCAGACCCTTACTATTGATCCAGGTACAGAAATTCGTTTCATTGGGGGTAAGGTTGTAGTCGGAGATCAGGACAGATGGGTGAGAAGTTCTCTAAGGATAAACGGAAAATTGGTTGCTCAGGGTGATGAAAACAACAAGATTTTATTTACATCCCACGAAGAATCCCCGGCTCAGGGAGATTGGGATTCCATAATCTTTAACGATAGCGCCGACGACAATTCGATTGTATCATATTCCAGAATTGAATATGCCTACAACGGGATATGGTGTCGAGGAGCGTCGCCAACAATAAGTCACAATGAGATCGCTTGCATTCCTGGCAATCATTATTACGATGTATTTTACGGGGTACGACTTGAATCAGGAGCTGATGGGTTAGTTGAACATAACATCATATCGGGGTTCTATAACACGTATTCCGATTACTATCACCAGTATGCTGGAGTAGGGATCAGAATTTACAACTCTTCTCCGACTATCACAAACAACACCATTGACGAAAATTCCACTGGAATCTGGATAGGATCGGACTCCCATGCAACAGGTCAACCAACGCCACAAATCACTTACAACAGTATAGTAAACAGCCATTTGTATAGCTTCTTTATTAACGGATACCAATACGATGACAACTTGAGCCCCAAACCTGATATTAATAATAACAACATATTTTCGGATCATGTTGTCGCAAATTCCTTTTATACCCAAGACTATGGAACTTCCAACATGATTGAAATTGACGCAACCAAAAACTGGTGGGGAACCTCCGACAAAGAAGAAATAGAATCCATTATTCGTGACAAATCAGACAACAGCTATTGTCCAACTGTAAAATCCAGCAATTACTTGAACAGCGATATAGGTGCATTTACCATTTACGGAGCAACACTTAGCAATGACTATTTTTCACCAAATGGCGACGGAGAAAAAGACTCTGCAGTGATCAATGCCAAAGCCACAGAAAGCGCAACCTGGCAAATAGAAGTAAAAGATTCTTCTGGTACAACTGTAAGAACAGTATCGGGAACTGGAGCAGAACTGGATTGGACATGGGATGGAACGAATGATTCAAATACGTTATGTGCTGACGGTACTTATTTTATATATGTCACAAGTACAAGCGGCACAAACTCAATAACCAGAAAGTTTACTACTCACATTGACAATTCCTCTATCGACACCTTAAACATCGATTATCCCACAAATGGCGGTACATACTCAGGAATTCTGGACGTAAGATGTACTGTCAATGATTCTAACATCGTAAGCTACAAACTGGAACTTGGTGCAGGTAGTTCTCCCAGTCAGTGGCGAACTCTGGCATCCGGATCGTGTAACATCTCAAACATGATTTTATACCACTGGATTACCAACGATGCCACCACCGACGATATCCCTACAGATCATTATATTACTTTTAACAACGGACCATACAGTCTCAGGCTGAGCGCTACCGACAAAGCAGGAAATACATCACAGGAAACAGTCGTATTAAATCTGGACAACCTCTTTATTACAGGAGTGAACAGAACCGGATCAACCATTGACCCGTCGAACTCGGAAACTTCATCGATTAGCTTTAATATCAATAAGCCCGCTACTATTCATCTTAAGATTTATCCTGAAAAAGACGGAGAATCTGGTGAGCTTATCCAGGATATTTCACGAACTTATACAACCTCCGGGACAAAAACAATTTCCTGGAACGGCAAAGACAGTTCCGGTGAAATTGTGCCCAATGAGGCTTATATTTACATCATTGAAGCTAACAACGGCACTCTATCTGATAAGTATTCACCACCTCGCTCAACCGACTCGGGATGGGGCATGGGAGAAGTTCCTGCTGATTATAATTTCTACACGAATGATTTCTGGAAAATGGACTATACCATGGCAGAGAACTTTCCAGCAGGCAGAGTGAGCATGGAAGTTACTCCTCCCGGCGAAGTAACATTCAAAGTGATAGATGGAGAACCACATGAACCAGGCGAAACTTTCACAGTTATATGGGATGGTAGAAGGCCAAACGGAACACTCGTGGAAGCTGCTTGTAATATCTACTTCCCGGCACCGGTTCGCTTGTATCCAAACTACATAATCGTCAAATCGCCATCTTCTAAACCGGTGATATCAGGACAAGGACCGTATATTGAGGTCAAAGCAGATCCCTATCTGGTTAATTTCAGTTACGGTGAATACATAAAGCTGCTTTACAACATCGACCGAGATGCTGTTGTAACGATAAAGGTATTACCGCCAGGTGTGACTGATTCGGAATCACCGAGCGCCCTCACCGTAGTGGATCATGAAAATCAAACCGCTGGCGATCCCACGGTTACGTGGGACGGAATCATCGAAGGAGACTCCAATAACATCTTCTTAAAACAAGAAGGTGTTTATACGTTTGTAATAGAAGCGACAAATGCAGGAAAAACTTCTGAATGGAAGGGGTTTCTTAACTTATATAGATAGGAGATTTTGATGAAACTTAAGTTTTTTAACAGCATACTCTTGTTCATTGTAGCAGTTCTTTTACTGTTTAATCCAGAGCTTGCACTTTGCCACGATTTCGGGGGTCCAAGTGTGCCAGGTGGGCCTCCAGGAAATGCTCTCAATCGTGATAAACCAAGAAATCAAACAGCAGGTGGGGAAATATCTCTTTTTGATGGAAGTGAATCTTTCACTACTGTTGACCTTGTAGTTCAGGGTATATTTCCTATTATCATTTCAAGGACGTACAATTCTCGCTCTACTTACGATACCCCTCTCGGATATGGTTGGGATCATCAATACAATACTAAGCTATTCACCTATTCTGACGGATCAGTTGTAATTCGATGGAATACGGGACTCAAAACGAGGTTTGTGCCTTCCGGAGGAACTTTTGTAAGCGCAGATAATTCGCCAGGCAAACTGGTTAAAAATGCAGACCAATCATTTATTTTTTTCACACCTACTGGCAGAAAATTTCACTTTGATCTTAGAGGATGTTTAGATCGTGTCACAGATACTAACGGGAACTACCTGGCATTCACATACACAACTGAGAAAAAGCCTCTTGTAGGAAAGTCCCCTTTTTCGGTCGATCCTTCAACATCCCAAATTATTTCATACGAGTATCAGTTGACCAAAGTTGAAGAAGGGACAATCGATGGATTAACCGGCCGTTTTGTTAGTTTCTCTTATGACTCCACATCTGGCAGATTGCTTTCCGTCACTGATTTCTCTGGAAGAACCATAACGTACCAACATGATAGCAGCGGTAACCTTATCCGTATTAACTATCCTGAAAATCTTTTCCATTCTTTCACGTACGAGGATACAAATGATATACATAACATTACTTCATTCTTGAAAGGCCATCAAAACGGTGACACGGATGTTACTACAGTATTGTTCGAGAATACTTATGATGACCAGGACCGTGTGATTCGACAAGTTCATGCCGGTGGTAGCTTGGAAATTGAGTATACGATACCGCTAGCAAAAACCACTGTCACAAGAACGATAAAAAACAGTGAGGGAACAACTCTTCACAATTTTCAGAACACGTATGAATTTAATCCTTCAGGCTATCTAATTAGATATACGGATGACAAAGGGCATATAACCGAGTACGATCGGGATGCGAATAATAATGTAGTTCGGAAAACTATCTGGGAAAACACTGGTACTGTCTCGGCCCCACATCTCGTCGAATTTTCCTCTATTTACTACTACTACAACACCTCGCAAAAAATGGTGAGAACCCAGGTAACATTAGATGACGGTGAAATTCTCCAGTGGGCATTTGCATACGACCATGGCTGGTTGCAATCCTGTATTCTTAGCAGTAGCAAGTTCCCCGGGAAAGTACGTTCAGTGATCAGGGAATTTGATTACAACAACGAAGGCTACCCCCGGTACGTCAAAAAGCAAAGTATTCTAATAAGTAATACTGTCACCCCCCAATATCTTAGCGTTCAATATGAACACAACAGGTATGGTCAAATCACTGCTATCGTTTACGATAATGGTGACAGACAGGAAATCACCTATAGCAATGGATTCATAACCGCGGTGGATGGAGTTGAATATGTAAGGAGCAGTGATGGGAGAGGATACGTAGTTCAGGTAAAGGACACGACCAATAAATTTTCTACCATAAACTATGATGATCTCGGCCGGCCGGTCAGTATCACTAATCCACTAGGCGAACAGGTTATTTTGACTTACGAAGGATGGAATCTGACAACTATCGAAAAGGGTAAAACATCGACGTTACCCGGCCACAAAATATTTCTGTCTTATGATGATTTTGGGAGACTGATTTCGCGAACAGTCGATCTAGATGGCACACCTTCTATAGGCATATTTTATTCATACGATAGTGCCGATAATCTTCTTTCCGAAAAAGACGCCCTGGGTAATGGAATCCAATATTCTTTTGATAGTAAAAACAGACTAAAACAGATCTCTTATCCTACCTCCCAAACGCTATCATATGATTATGATGTTGCTGGCAATATCACAAAAATCACCGACCAGTTAGGAAATTACATTGCGTACGATTACGATAAATATAACCGCATTGTAAAAGTAAGCGATACGCTAGGAAATTCAATTTCTTATGCATATGAATTTGACAACATCTCAAAAATAACAGACACAAACGGAAACACAAGCTATTACCACTATGACATGGCGGGCAGAATGATATCATTCACCTCTCCTTTGAATGCCAAAGAATATTACGAATACGATAGCAAGGGCAGGGTATCACGGAAAATAGACGCGAACGGAGTCCAAAGTGATTACGTATTCGACAGCCAGGATAGGATAACGAAGATCACCATACATTCTAATCCTCAAAGAGTCCTAGAATTTACATATGAAGATAACAATCTACATGCATATACAGACAGCGCAATCTCGAGCAATCCTATCTACACTTACTCATATGACGCATTAAATAGGGTAATCCGATGTGATAACAATCTGATTAACAAGACCCTTGAATACTCCTATAACCGATTTGGAATGCGTGACGGACTGACTTTACGTGAAACAAATGGGGCAATCCTTTTTAGTTACAGCTACGGATACGATACGGCTGACAGATTAACCTCTATTACCGAGCAACCTTCCCTAGAATACACTCTTGGGTATGATACCCTGGGAAGACTGGCTACAATAGAATATCCAAATGGTATTACGGCAAGCATCACTTACAACGATTTTGCCAGAATTCAATCTCTTATATATAGAAAAGCAGATCAAACAGCAATTGAAACATACCAATATCAGTACAATGGAATGGGCATTCCAAACGTTACACAAGACAGTTCCGGCACAACAAATTATACGTATGACACGACAGGTAGATTGTTAACTGCTTCTTATCCGGTATCTTCAGGCCTTACTAACGAATCATATACATACGATTCTCTCGGAAATAGACTTTCATCAGAGACTTTTTCTGACTGGAGGTATAATGCAATTAATGCCCTCACCCACTACGGTAACACGGATTACACTCACGACATGAAAGGCAATACACTCAGCAAGACAACTGGCACGGGAATAACGAGTTATACTTTCGATTCCATGGATCGACTTACTCGCATCAGCAGCACCGGCCTAAGTGCATCCTACCTATACGATCTTGGAAACCGCAGAATACAAAAAAATGTAAATGGCAATATAAAATGGTTCATGTACGATGGGTATTTGCCCCTTGCCGAATTTGACGAAAATGGGGATCTTACCAGGCGGTATTGTTTCATACCCGGTTCAAATACTTTACTTTCTCTGACGGATGGAAACACACATTATCACGTTTTGAACGATTTTCTTAACGTGCCTCGACAAATTGTAGACGAATCACAACAAATAGTGTGGGCTGCCAAATATCAGTCATTTGGGTCGATGTACGTGAACGATGATGTTGATGGTGACGATAATCATGTCACTCTCAATCTGCGTTTCCCTGGACAATACTATGATCAAGAAAGCGGGCTCCATTACAACTTTTACAGATATTATGACCCCGAAACCGGTCGATTCTTATCCATGGACCCGGTGCAAAAGTCTGTTTTTTCACCCAGCAATCTGAATAGATATATATATGCTTACAATAATCCAATGTTCTACATTGATCCCGACGGGAGAGAGAACTGGTGGTCAAACTTCGCTTGGTACGCTTTTCAGGAGTTTACATCTCCTACCAGGACATGGAGAAACTTTAGCGATGCTATCCGGGGAAAAATGGGCGGTGCAGTCCAAGCCTCAGCCATTGTTGGTACAGTATTTCTCGCAACTTCTGGCGGATATTTTCTATTCACTCCGGGAGCTGCGGCAACAGCTGGGAACATCCTTCTAAATGTGGGTCGGGGAGCGCTCAGTCTGGGAGGTAGAATTGCGCTTTCCGGAGGCAGAGTGGCACTTGCTGGAGGCAGAGCGCTGGCGTGGACACTTCGAACAAGTATGTCCGGAGTCAGGGTTATCTACAATTCAACACGAATTGTGGGAGGGTATCTTACGAGGAGGGCTGCAATTTTTTATTACTCCTCATTCATACCTTTCCTGGCAGAACATTCTTATCTTCAACCCAATGGTATGCCAGGGAACCTTATCTATGACACTATTGAGGACTTTGCAAATCTCTGTGTCAATATCTATGGATGGGCATTCGGAGTAGATACCGGTCCGCCCGCAACCGGGGATCCTCGCCCTACTTCAACCATTCCCGGATTCCTAAACACAATGTTATTTGTTCTTCCCACTGCCCTCAAAAATGCAAGCATAGAGACAGATAAACTGTGGAATGCTGCTGGAGGTGCTGCCAACTGGATAATAAACCATTTACCCCCACCTCCATCTCATCCGTTTTCAACTGATCCTAACTCAAGAGGGTGGGCACCAACTTACGTAAAATGAGGATAAGAACCAAGATGTCTAGAAATCAAAGACTATTAACTGCACGTTGGGTTCTAGGATCGGTGATTTTAATCGTGTCACTTTTCTGTTCTCCGGATGTTGATCATAAGTGCTTTGCCTCCTCCGCGCAGTCCAAGAATTTAATAGCATGCGTATGTCACAAGAATTCATATTGGCAGGTGTTCATTGTAAAAGAAGATGGCACAAGTTTCAAACAGATCACAAGCTCACCGATGGATAAGGCTAAGATATCTTGGTCTCTTAAAAAAGATTTCCTCCTTGTAAACACGAATCTTGGAGAAATTTTTATCCTAAACTTAAACACAAGACAGGAAACCAAAGTAGACATCGGTATGAAAGGTATGACCGATGCCGTGTGGTCAAAAGATGGACGAAGAATTCTCTTTTCCCTTAGCACCCACGGAAGCATTGATAACAACGATATATGGATAGTGGACATTGTGTCCGGGAAGCGAGAATGTATCACAAAAATGAAACACCTGCAGCATAACCCCGTTTGGACGGCGTATGAGAGAAAGATAGTGTTTCTTTCCGGCCAGGGAGGCCAGAGCCATGATATTTGTGTCATGGATTTGAAATCAAGAGCTGTAAAACAGATCACGGCCGGACAGCTCTACAACTTTGAACCAGACTGTTCATGCAATAACGAAATAGCCTTTTCGTCCAACAGAACAGGCGATTATGAAATATGGGTGTGTGACCTGCAAGGCAAGCATCTGCATCAGGTAACCCATTGTCCCGGACTCGATTCACAACCTTCATGGTCACCGGACGGCAAAAAAATAGCTTTTGTGTCCAATAGAGACGGGCAACTGGCCGTATGGGTCATAAACAGAGACGGAAGCAATCTCAGGAGGCTGACACCACCTAACATTGCTTGCAGAGCCCCGGCCTGGAGTAAGTAGATATGCTACAGAGCTTAAGGATAATTATCCTCATTTATGCAATTTTTATGGTTGTCTCAGGAGCAGTAGCTTCAAAGCTTACTTTGAGCAACGTTCGAACTGATCGCCTTGTTCTGAAACCTGAAACCGGTGAAGAGCTCGAAATAAGATACCATATTTCCGCTCCTGCAAAGGTTGTAGCCAAAATATATGATTCGAGAAATATACTGGTGAGAAAATTCACCGACACCAGAAATAGTGGAGGGGATTATTCGTTTCTGTGGGACGGAAAAGATGAATCAGGCAACATCGTTCCGTCCAATTTTTATTATTATACCGTTTCCGCCACTTCACAGAATGGTAGAACCGTAACATATGATCTCACGGACCTTACTGGCGGAGAGGTCGAAAACGCTCAAGGGATAAAATACGATTCCGAAAAAAGAGAACTTCAATACGTTTTGCCAAAAGCATCCATTGTGAACATCAGAATTGGGTACGCTAACGGCGGGCCGCTTTTGAGAACCCTCATCGACTGGGTTCCAAGACCGGGCGGATTGAACGTTGAAAAATGGGACGGATGGGACAACAGTCATGTGGTTAACGTCAAAAACAGCAAAAATCTCCAGAT
>Ga0116200_10000265_pt1 | contig 15819 bp, 26 predicted proteins | sample Mar14436cmmetaG_FD_94478 | JGI IMG/M metagenome (GOLD analysis project Ga0116200, IMG submission 94478) | Marine hydrothermal vent microbial communities from Guaymas Basin, Gulf of California to study Microbial Dark Matter (Phase II) - Marker... ... | reverse complement strand
GTATATCTCCTGTAGAAATCTTTTTATAGCCATAATCTTTTTCTAATTTCTGGGCTTGTGTCCCCTTGCCGGCACCTGGTGGCCCCAGAAAAATAAGTTTATTTATCACCTTCTCCAACTCCTCAATCTTCCTTTCTTTAATAAACTATCATACTGTCTCATTATAAGGTATGACTCTATTTGCCTCATAACATCAAGAGAAACACCTACAATTATTAAAAGTCGAGTCCCACCAAAATAAAATGGTATTCTTAAAAGTTTATATATGTACCAAGGCGTTAAAGCAACAAGAGCATAAAATATTGCAGAAGGTAAAATTATTCTTGATAATATCCTATCTATATATTCAGCGGTTCTTGGACCAGGGCGAATGCCGGGAATAAAAGCACCTACCCTTTGTAAATTATCTGCCATCTCTTTTGGATTTATAACTACCGATGTATAAAAATAAGCAAAGAAAATGATAAGCAAAGCAAAAGGAATATCATAATACAAAATCCCTGGACGCCAATAAGCGTTTAAAAGTTCAGAAAATTTGCTGGGGAAAAAGGTAGCAACTGTATTAGGAAACATCAAAACACTTTGGGCAAATATTATTGGTATAATCCCAGCTGTCGCAGTTGTTAAAGGTAGGTAAGAAGTAGCCCCCCTATATATCCTTCTCCCAATCTGCCTACCAGCATACTGAATAGGTATCCTCCTTTGTGCCTCTGTAAAAGCTACCACAGCAGCAGTTAAAAATAAAGCCAAGGCAATAAATATTATGAAAGCAATCGGAGAAATTCCACCAGTTTTTAAAAGGTTTATTGTATTAAGAAAATCATAAGGAATACTATCCAACGAACCCACAAGAATTAAAAGTGAAATTCCATTCCCAACCCCATAGTCACTTATCAGTTCCCCCAGCCACATAGCAGCAACTGCCCCAGCACCCAGGGTTATCATTGTTAAAATCGTAAAACCAGGACCCGGATTTGGAACAATAGGAATACCTGCAGGAGACCTTAAACTCTGCAAAAACATACTTATACCAAAACCCTGTATCATTGCTATAACAAGCGTTAGATAACGAGTATACCTATTTATCACCCTTCTCCCATGTTCTCCTTCTCTATGCAATCTCTCTAAAGCAGGTATAGTGGTGGTCAAAAGTTGCATTATTATAGAAGCCGAAACATGAGGCATAACGCCTAATGCAAAAACAGCAGCACGAGATAAAGCACCCCCTACAAATATATCGTATAAACCAAAAACACTCCCGGCAAGTCTTTGCTTAAAAAATTCAGCTAAAGCCGCAGCATTCACACCAGCAATGGGAATATGAGCACCTATACGATAAATAATTATTATCCCCAAAGTAAATAAAATTTTCTTTTTTAATTCCTCTATTTTGAAAATATTCCCAAGACCCCTAACTTGTGCCATTTATCTATTTCTCCTTATCTTTCTTTTCTTTATCCCCTCTTATTTTTACCTCCCCACCCTTTTCTTTTATAACTCTCTCCGCTTTCTCTGAAAAAGCATCTGCTATAACAACTAACTTTTTGGTCAACTCTCCTTTCGCAAGAATTTTAATGGGTTTATCAACTTTTTTAATAAGACCCCTTTTCTTCATTTCTTCCGGTGAAACTACTTCTCCATCAGAGAATTTTTCTTCAAGTTGTTGTATATTAACTATTTGATAGCAAACTTTAAAAGGATTCTTAAATCCCCTTTTAGGAATTCTTCTATATAAAGGTGTTTGCCCTCCTTCAAACCATATAGGTTTAGCACCTCCTGAACGAGCTTTCTGCCCTTTATGCCCTCTCCCACAAGTTTTTCCATGCCCTGAACCTGTGCCCCGTCCAACCCTTTTTCTTTTTTTAGTCGCACCAGGATTAGGTTTTAAATTTGATAAAGTTATCATCTCTCCACCTCCTCAACTTCTATCATATATTTAACTTTTTCAATCATACCTAATATTGATGGCGTAGGTTTATGAAAAACTTCCTGATTAATTCTTCGCAAACCAAGAGCCTTTATAATTCTCTTATGATTTTTATTCTTCCCTATTATGCTCTTCTTTAACCTCACTTTCAATAGCTTCATGGAAAAATCTCCTTATTAGAGTTTTAATCGGCTTCCCTCTTATTTTGGCTATAAGCTTAGGATCTCTTATTTTTCTCAAAGCATTCATGGTCGCTTGTAAAGCATTTATAGGATTACGAGAACCATAAGTTTTAGCAATCATATTTCTATAACCTGCGCATTCAAGCACTGCCCTTACAGGTAGAGAAGCTCTCAAGCCGGTTCCAGGAGCAGCTGGTTTAAGCAAAACCTTTACTGCACCACATTTCCCCTCAACTTCATAAGGAATTGTCCCATTTATTATATAAGTTTCTATCATATTTTTAGCAGCCCTTTGTGTAGCTTTCTGAATAGCATCAGGAACCTCTGCAGCTTTACCGTGCCCTATACCCACTCTACCATTCCCGTCACCAACCACAACCCAAACCGACATCTTTAATCTTTTTCCTCCTGCTACTACTTTTGCTACTCTCTTTATAACCACTGTCCTTTTTTCCAAAGTTTCAATATCTATCGCTTGACTCATGGGCATCTCCCAAAAACCTCCTATTAAAATTTAAGCCCCCCTTCCCTCGCCCCCTCCGCAACCGCCTTAACTCTACCATGATATTTGTACCCAGCCCTGTCAAAAACTACCTCTCTAATTCCCATCTCTAAAGCTTTTTTGGCAAGTAATTTCCCAACTAATTTCGCTTTCTCAACTTTACCTTTAACATTTTTTAACTCTTCTCTCAACTCAGGAGACAAAGTTGAAACACCTAAAATGGTCCTACAAGGTTTACCAACTTCATCAATTATAAGTTGAGCATAAGTATGTTTCAAACTTTTATATACACATAAACGAGGTCTATCTGGGGTCCCAAACACCTTTTTCCTAACCCTCAAATGCCTCCTTTTCCTCCTCCAAACTTTTTCTTCCCTTGGCATCCCTACACTTCCAGCAGTCATTCAACGACCCTCCTTGATTTTTAACCAGCTGTTTTGCCAGTTTTACCAGGTTTTAAAATTAAACGCTCTCCTTTATACCTTATTCCATAACCTTTATAAGAATCTGGAGGTCTTATTCTCCTTATTTGAGCAGCTACCTCACCAACCCAATATTTATTAGACCCATATACCACTATATTTGTATCACCTTTAACTTCTATCTTTACACCAGATTCCGGTGGAGGTTCATATTCAACTTTTTTTGAATAACCAACACTCAAAATTATCTTATTTGTCCCTTTTTTCTGCTCTACCTTATAGCCCATACCGTGAATTTCTAACTCTTTTACAAACCCCTCTGTCACACCCTTTATCATATTAGCTATAAGTTGACGAGTAGTCCCATGCAAAGCTTTGTGAAATTTATCGTTAAAACGATTCTTAACCACTATTTTGTTATTCTCAATCTTCACCTCCATATCTGGATGAAATTCCCATTTTTCCTCACCTTTTGGACCTTTAACATATATTTGATTCCCTTTTATTTTAACCTCTACACCCTGGGGTATATCAACCGGTTTTTTTCCAACCCTTGACATCGCAATAAACTCCCTTCTTCACCATATATAGCCAATTAATTCACCACCTACACCAAGCTTTCTTGCTTCTTTATCAGTAACAACACCTTTTGAAGTAGATAAAATCGCAATACCAAGCCCACTTTTTACCCAAGGAATTTCATTTTTTTTAACATATATTCTCCTACCAGGTTTAGATACTCTCTCAATCCCTTGTATGGCAGGGATACCGTTATAATATTTCAATTTCACAATAAATTTATGGCCGGGGGGATTTTCTACAAAAACAAAATCTTCTATAAATCCCTCTTTTTTTAATATTTCCAATATAGCCCTCTTCAATTTTGAAACCGGTTCTATAACAACTTCTTTTTTCTTGACCATTAAAGCATTTCTTATTCTACTAAACATATCTGCAATAGGGTCGGTCATCATATTCTTTTCTCCTTTCCTTTTACCAACTGGCTTTTTTAACCCCTGGTAAAATACCCTTTGAAGCAAGTTCTCTAAAGCATATACGACATATCCCAAAATATCTTATATATCCATGGTCTCTACCACATATACGACATCTATTCCTTTGCCTAACTTTGAATTTCGGCTTTTTATAAAAAGCTTTTTGATATTGTGCTTTTGTTGCCACTTTTTTTCACCTCCTTTCAAAAGGAAAACCAAAAGCTTCCAATAATTTTTGAGCTTCTTCATCTGTCTCAGCGGTGGTAACTATTGCTATATCCATACCAAATACGAACTTCACTTTATCTATATCTATCTCTGGAAAAACGACTTGCTCGTCTAAACCAAAATTATAATTTCCCCTTCCATCAAAGGAAGAATAGGGTAACCCCCTAAAATCCCTAACCTTAGGGAGAACAAAATGAATTAATTTACCCAGAAAATCATATGCTCGTTCACCCCTCAATGTAACCTTTAAACCAATTGGCATTCCTTTTCTTAAATGAAAACCAGCCACATGTTTCCTTGCTTTCCTAACCACCGGTTGTTGGCCAGTAATCAAAGCTAAATCTTTAGCAACAACTTCTATAAGTTTAGGGTCTTGAACCGCTTCACCTAACCCAACATTTACAACTATTTTCTCTATACGAGGAACTTCCATAATACTTTTATAACCCATTTCTTTCATTAAAAGAGGCACAACCTTCTCTCTATAAAATTTTAACATTGTACTCATTATTTTTTCTCCTTAGGTCTATAAAGATAATCTATAATCTGACCGCATTTTTTACAAACACGAGCTTTGCTACCATCTTCAAATATTTTATATCCTACCCTTGTAGCCTCACCACAGTTTGGACAAATTAACATAACATTTGAAACATGAATGGGTAAATTTATTTCATGTATTCCAGGCTCAAGCCCTCTACGAGGAAATCTCAAATGCCTCTTTCTTACATTAACTCCCTCTACAACTACTCTCTCTCTATCTCTTAGCACTCTTAAAACTTTACCAATTTTCCCTTTATCTTTACCCGCTATTACTTTTACAGTATCTCCTTTCTTAATTCTCATTATTGTCCCCTCCCTCACCAAACTTCAGGAGCTAAAGATACAATTCTTAAAAAACCTTTCTCTCTCAATTCTCTGGCAACCGGACCAAAAACTCTTGTCCCTATCGGATTACCGGCATTATCTATCAATACAGCAGCGTTTTCATCAAATCTTATATGCGTCCCGTCATTCCTTCGCCATTCTTTCCTCAAGCGAACTAAAACAGCTTTAACAATATTTCCCTTTTTGATATTTGAATTTGGTAAAGCTTCTTTAACCGAAGCAACCACAATATCACCTATTCTACCATACCTTTTTTTTGAACCTCCCAAAACTCTAATAACCATAATTTCTTGAACACCAGTATTATCTGCCACTTTTAATCTTGAAAGAGTTTGAATCATGATACTTCACTCCTTCTTATTATTTCAACGAGACGCCACCTTTTTAATTTAGAAAGAGGCCTTGTCTCCATAATTCTAACTACATCACCAACTTTACTTTCATTATTTTCATCGTGAACATAAAATTTTTTTCTCTTTTTAACTTCTTTTTTGTATTTAGGATGTCTGAAAAACTTTTCTACAACAACTACACGTGTTTTATTCATTTTGTCACTAACAACAACACCAACAAATTCTTTCCTTTTTCCTCTTTTCTTTTCTTCTGCCATTTTTTATTTACTCTCCTCTTTTGGAAGTTCCCTTATTCCAAGTTCATCTTCTCTTAAGATGGTGAGAATCCGTGCTATATCTTTTTTTATTTGCTTAAATCTATGAGGTTGTTCAAGTCTACCAACACTTTTAAGCATCCTTAAGTTAAACAGTTCTTCTTTAAGTTCATTTAATTTCGCTATTAATTCCTCACGCGAAAGCTCTCTCAAATCCTTAGCTTTCATTATTAAACACCTCCATCCTTAAAGGATACAAATCTTGTTTTTATTGGTAGTTTGTGCGAAACTAATCTAAATATTTCTCTTGCTTCTTCCTCACTTACTCCAGAAAGTTCAAAAAGGATTCTACCAGGTTTAACAACAGCAACCCAATGGTCCACATCACCTTTACCTTTACCCATTCTGGTCTCAGCAGGCTTTTTAGTTACAGGTTTATCTGGAAAAATTCTTATCCAGAATTTTGCCTCTTTCTTTGCATTTCTTACTATGGTTAATCTACACGCTTCAATTTGCCTTGCTGTAATCCAAGCAGATTCAAGAGCTTTTAACCCGTATTCTCCAAAAGCAAGTTTTGTTCCCCTTGACGCTTTACCTTTTAAACGACCCCTTTGCTGTTTTCTATATTTAACTCTTTTAGGTTGAAGCATTTTTATCCTCCTGCACTTTCCTCAGCCAAAGCAGTCCTCTTAGGTACATCTCCCTTATAAATCCACACTTTAACCCCCACTGTTCCCCATTTAGTAAAAGCAGTTGCCTGAGCATAATCTATGTCAGCCCTTATAGTTTGCAAAGGAACTTTCCCACGAAGATACCATTCTTTCCTTGCAATCTCTGCTCCACCTATCCTTCCCTTTACCTGTATCCTCATACCCTTAGCTCCTGCCCTAAAAGCTCTATCTAATGCTTGCTTCATTGCTCTACGATGATTAACCCTCATCTCAATTTTCCGAGCTATATTTTTAGCAACAAGTTCTGCACATAACTCAGGATGGGTTATCTCACGAACATTTATATATATTCTTCGATCCTTGGGTTTTTCACCCCATTCTTTATCTATCCTTTTTAACAATTTTTCAAGCTCTGCCCTCAATTGCTCAACCTCTTTACCTTCTCTACCAATTATTACCCCAGGTGAAGGAGTATAAATAGTTATACTTATTCGCTCTTCACCAACCCTATCTATAACAATATCGCCTATGTCCGCTGTTACCCTTTGAATTTCCCCCTTACTCCGTCTTGTCCCTTCAAATCTTGCCAAAATGTATTCCCTTATTTTCAAATCTTCCCAAAGAAATTTAGGATATTGCTTTTTAGTAGCAAACCAATGTGCTTTCCAATCTTTATTAACCCCCAATCTAAATGCGTATGGATGAACTTTTTGCCCCATATTACATCACCTTCCTTCTTTTTCTTGTCCTTCTTCTCCAATTTTGATACCTTTAACTTCTATAGTTATATGAGAATACCTTTTCCTGATCATATTAGCACCACCTCTAAATCTTGGCCTATATCTTTTAAGTATCATAGCCCTATCAACTTTTACAGTAGAAATATGAACATCATCAAGAGGGTAAGATTTGTCACCTACTTTCTGCAAAAAAGAATCAACTGCAGATTTCAATGTCTTCTCTATTATACGAGCTGCTTTTTTATTGGTAAATTTTAAGATTCTCATTGCCTTTAAAACAGGTTTCCTTTTTATCAAATCAGCAACTATTTTAACTTTTTTAGGAGAAATTTTAATCCATTTACTAACACATCTTCCAACTACAACTGTGCCTGGCATAATTTTTATTTAACTCCTGTTTTAAGTGCTTTTTTCATCCCTTTGTGTCCTCTAAAAGTTCGTGTAGGTGCAAACTCACCAAGCTTATGTCCTACCATTTGCTCAGTTATATAAACCGGGATAAACTTTCTCCCATTATGAACTGCTATAGTAAAACCCACCATTTCTGGAACAATTGTTGAGCGCCGAGACCAGGTTTTAATTACTTTCTTTTCCCCTGTCTCTAACATTTTTTTAATTTTTTTCAAAAGCTTCGGATCAACATAAGGACCTTTCTTTAAAGAACGTCCCATAAATCATTAACCTCCTCTCCTCTTCAATTCTTTGGCTTCTCTTACAGTTCTCACTATAAACTTACTGGAAGGTTTACGAGGATTACGAGTTTTCTTACCTTTTGTAATTTTACCCCAAGGTGTTTTTGGTATTTTACCTTTATTTCTTCCCTCACCTCCACCATGGGGATGATCAACCGGATTCATAGCCATTCCTCTAACATGAGGACGCCACCCCAACCATCTGCTCCTCCCCGCTTTTCCCAAAACTATATATTTATGTTCAGGATTAGAAACCTCCCCAATAGTTGCATAACACTTTAAATTTATCAATCTAATTTCACCGGAAGGCAATTGAACATGTGCATATTTCCCTTCTTTAGCTAATATTACAGCGGAGGTCCCAGCAGCCCTGACTAACTGCCCACCTTTACCTGGAACAAGCTCTATATTATGTATAGGAATACCTTCGGGGATTTTAGCAAGAGGCAAAGCATTTCCAACTTTTAAAGGAGCATCTTCGCCTGAGATAACTGTATCTCCCACTTTTAATCCCTGAGGTGCTATAATGTATCTTTTTTCTCCATCAGCATAATGTAGTAAAGCAATTCTTGCAGATCTATTGGGGTCATATTCAATAGCAGCAACTTTTGCAGGAATTCCATGTTTATCCCTTTTGAAATCAATTATCCTATAAAATCTTTTGTGACCCCCACCTCTATGCCTTGCAGTAATTCTACCAAAATTGTTTCTCCCACCCGTTTTCTTTTTAGGAACTATTAATGATTTCTCTGGCTCAGTTTTTGTAATATCCGAAAAATCTGAAACCGTCATAAATCTCCTTGAAGGTGTATAAGGTTTAAAACTTTTAATACCCATATTTTATGCCCCCTCATAAATTGGTATTGTATCACCGGGTTTTAATTTTACTATAGCTTTTTTCCATCTTCTTGTTCTCCCAAGATTTCCTCTCCATCTACTACCACGAGGTTTTGGCTTAACATTAATAACCTTAACATCAAGAACTTTTACTTTAAAAAGATTTTCTATAGCTTTTTTAATCTCAGGTTTGGTAGCTTCTCTTGCAACTTCAAAAACATATTGGTTATATTTCATACGCAACATCTCAGCTTTTTCAGTAAAAATTGGCCTTATTATTATATCCCTCGGGTCTTTCATTTTCTCAACCTCTCCTCAAAAATTTCTATGCTTTTTTTAGGCATAATAATATATTCACTCCACAAGACATCATAAGCATTTAAATCCTTAGCAAGTCGATATTCAACCTTGGGTATATTCCTAAAGGAAAGGAGATTTTCTTCTTTAAATTTATCGTCAACAATTAACAGTTTCTTTCCTTCAAGACCTATTTTCCTTATAAATTCAACAGCTTTTTTCGTTTTAATTTCTGGCATTTTTAAATCTTCAAAAACCCATATTCTACTTTCTTTAGCCCTATCCGAGAGAGCACATTTTAAGGCAAGTCTTTTTTGTTTTTTAGGCATATTATAATGCCAATCTCTTGGTTTAGGACCATGAGCTACACCGCCTCCTACAAATATAGGAGCATATCTATCACCGTGTCTTGCTCTCCCTGTGTGTTTCTGAGGCCATATCTTCCTCCTTGAACCTTTAACTTCGCCTCTGGTTTTAGTAGAAGCAGTGCCTACTCTCTGATTTGCAAGATACATCTTAACATATTCCCAAAGTAAGTGTTTATTGACCTTAACTCCAAAAATATCTTCAGGTAAATCAATTTCACCAATTTTTTCACCTTCTATATTAAAAAATGGTGCTTTAACCATATCTTTTACTCTTCCTTATAAAAACTATACCCTTACGGGGACCAGGAATGCCCCCTTTTATCAAAATTAAATTTTTATCAGGTATAACTTTTATAACTTTTAGATTTAGAATTGTAACTTTTTCGGCTCCCAGATGACCAGGCATTCTTTTACCCTTCCAGACATGAGAAACACCCATCTGTCCTATAGAAGCAACTCTTCTATGAAACTTAGAACCGTGCGAAGCAGGTCCTCCGTGGAAACCCCACCTTTTCATACCACCAGCAAAACCCTTTCCCTTTGTCAATCCAGTAACATCAACTATATCACCCTCTTTAAATATGTCACTAACTTTCAAAACATCTCCTGGTTTATACTTGGAAACATCATCAAGTTTTATTTCAATGATTTTCTCAAGCGGATATCTTTTTTTCTCTATTTCTTCAACTTTTTTAATATCCTCCTCAGATATGTCCTCTACATCTTTGCCTTCTTTATACCTTCTTACCTTTTTTATTAGTTCAATGTTTATTTCTGGAAAAGCTTTTTTAAGTTCACCAAATTCTGGTAAAGTTAAATTTTTGCCCCGGGCTTCCCCAAAACCTATTTTTAAAGCATTATATCCATCTTTTTCCTTTGTTTTAACCTGAAGCACATAACAAGGTCCGGCTTTGACAACTGTAACTCCAACCATACCACCTGTATTTTCATCAGGAATTTGCATCATTCCAAGTTTTCTACCCAGAAGCCCCATCATGGCTACACCACCTTTATTTCAACATCTATCCCAACCGGTAAATCAAGTTGGGACAATTTATCAATTGTTTCCTTGGTAACATCTTTTATTTCTATCAACCTTTTATGTATTTTCAATTCAAATTGTTCTTGGGACTTTTTGTGAACATGTGGAGAACGAATTACTGAAAATAAAGTCCTTTTTGTAGGGAGAGGAATAGGACCAGAAACTTTGGCTCCTGTATATTTAGCAACATTCACTATTCGTCTTGCTGCTTTTTCAAGTATAACAGGGTCAAAAGATTTTAATTTAACCCTAATTTTCCTCTCAGCCATAATTTATTACTCCAAAATTTCTGTTACAACACCTGCTCCTACTGTTCTACCTCCTTCACGGATAGCAAATCTTAACTCTTTTTCAACTGCAACTGGGTACATTAATTCAACTGTAAGCTCAACATGGTCACCAGGCATAACCATTTCAACACCCTCAGGCAAAATAATTTTACCGGTAACATCGGTAGTCCTGAAATAAAACTGAGGGGTATAACCAGTTGTAAACGGTGTCCATCTTCCGCCTTCTTCTTTAGTTAAAACATAAACTCTTGCTTTGAATTTCTTATGCGCAGTAATACTACCAGGTGCTGCAACAACCATTCCTCTCTCCACTTCATCTTTTTTGATTCCCCTCAAAAGCAATCCTACATTATCACCAGGAAGTGCTTCATCAAGTATTTTTCTAAACATCTCTATTGAAGTTACAACAGTTTTCAAAGGTCTATCTCTAAATCCTACTATTTCCACTTCATCTCCAGGTTTTAATACTCCTCTTTCTACTCTACCTGTTACCACTGTCCCACGCCCTGTGATTGAGAAAATATCCTCAATTGCCATAAGGAATGGTTTATCAACTTCTCTCTTGGGTTCGGGAATATAATTATCCATGGCGTCAAGGAGTTCCCATATTTTATCAGCCCATTCATTTTGTCCACGAGGAGCAGGATTTTGAAGAGCTTTTAAAGCACTACCTTTTATAACAGGAGCATTATCACCATCAAATTCATATTTATTCAAAAGTTCTCTAACTTCTTCTTCCACAAGTTCAATCATTTCTGGGTCATCTACAAGGTCTATTTTATTAATGAAAACAACAATAGATGGCACACCGACTTGACGAGCAAGCAAAACATGCTCTCTTGTTTGAGGCATGACAGAATCAACAGCATCAACAACAAGTATAGAACCATCCATTTGAGCAGCACCTGTTATCATGTTCCTTACATAGTCATGATGTCCGGGACAATCTATATGAGCATAATGTCTTTTTTCTGTTTCATACTCAACATGGGCTATGTTCACTGTCAATATTTTAGTTTCATCTCTTCTAAACAATTTAGCATCTGCTTTTGCCACTTGTTCATATTCCATAGGTTGAGCAAGTCCTACAGTAGATAATACTTTTGTTATAGCAGAAGTCAGGGTTGTTTTACCGTGGTCTATGTGACCTATTGTTCCCACATTCACATGTGGTTTTTTTCTTTCAAACTTAGGTTTGGACATAACTTTTTTCCCTCCCTTTTTGTTCTATTGGTTTAAAGTATGCCAATCTCATCCAAAAAGTCCCTCTACCTTGTGTTAAAGATCTCAAAATTGTTGCATAACCAAAAATTTTTCTTAAAGGCATAATTGCTATTATTTTTTGAACTTTTTCTGTATAAACTTCTATCCCCTCCAGTTCCCCACCCCTCCCCCCTATATCTGAAACAACATTACCCACATATTGTTCAGGAACCATAATTTCTACCCTCACATAAGGTTCAAGTAATATAGGTTGGGCTTCTTTAAGGGCTTCTGTTAAAGCGTAAAATAATGCAAGCCGTGTGCCTATTAAAGTAACCCCTTCACTTAATTTTATCCATAGTATTTTCGCTCCCAAATCTATCAAAGGATATCCCGCCAACACTCCTGCCTCAAAAACCTCTTCCACCACATTTCTAACAAGTTCCTCATATTCAGATGGCAATTCAATGTTAATTTCAACTTTTTTGCCTTCGCCTTCCTTTAACGGATAAACTTCTACTTCCACCTCCCCCTTGTGCCTCTCCCCACCTATCTCTCTATCAAACTTATACCTTTTTACCACCTTCTTGGTAATTGTCTCCCTATAAGAAACCTGTGGTTTCCCTGTCCTCACAGGTAAATTAAATTCTCGTTTCAATCTATCAACTAAAATTTCCAAATGCAATTCACCCATACCAGTAACAATAAATTGACCACTCTCCTCATCCCTCTTCACAATCAAAGTCGGATCTTCAAGAGAAATATTTTTTAAGATTTCCTCAAGTTTTTTCTCATCTTTCAAACTTTTTGGTTCTATTGCTATTGAAACAAGAGGTTCTGGAAATTTCATCCCTTCGTATAAAATCGGTGCCCCTATTTCACTCAAAGTATCACCTGTTTCTGTATGCTTCAAACCAACAAAAGCAACTATTTCCCCTGCAGAAGCTTCCCTTAAAGAATTGTGTCTATTAGCTTTCATTAAGTATATGCGGGTTATCCTTTCTTCTTTATTTTTGTTAACATTCCAAACTTTTTGATTCACTCTCACTTTACCAGAAAAAACTCTTGCATAATAAAGTTTTTCCCCACCTTTGAACATCTGTATTTTAAATACAACTGCACTAAATTTGTCTGTATTATCAGGTTTACGAGTTAAAATATCTTTTGTTGAAGGATTTAAACCCTTTATTTCGCCCCTATCAACAGGCGAAGGTAAATAATCACATATTGCATCTAACAACGGCTGAATTCCTTTATTTTTAAGTGCTGAACCAAGTAAAACAGGCAAAAATTTAAACTCTAAAGTCCCTTTTCTAATAGCTTCTTTCAACCTTTCTGGCTTTACAACCCCTTTCTCCAGATATTCATCCATTACACCCTCATCTATATCAGATAATTTTGAAATAAGTTCTTCGTATGCCTGCTGAACTTTATCAACAGAAATTTTCTCAATTTTGTATTTAGCTCCTGTTTCATCCCCTTCCCAGATATAAGATTGTAAGTTAACAAGGTCTATAACTCCTTTAAATTCATTTTCCAGACCTATTGGGAGTTGTAAAAGTAAAGGTTCTTTTCCTAACATTTCTCTTATCATCTTCAAAACCCTGTAAGGGTCTGCTCCTATTCTATCAAGTTTATTTATAAAAGCAATTCTGGGGACTTTATATCTCTCTGCTTGATGCCATATAGTTTCGGATTGGGGTTCAACTCCTTCGACTCCAGAAAAAATTAAAACTAAACCATCCAATATTCTTAGGGACCTCTCTACCTCTGCTGTAAAATCCACATGTCCGGGAGTATCTATTATGTTTATTCTATATCCCTTCCAATAAACTGTAACTGAAGCAGCGGTGATACTTACTCCTCTTTCTTTTTCCTGTATCATCCAATCCGTTGTTGCCGTGCCTTCATCTACATCCCCAAGTTTATGAGTAACACCTGTATAAAACAATATCCTTTCAGTAACAGTAGTTTTACCAGCATCAATATGAGCAGCAAAACCCATGTTTCTTATTTTTGTCAAATCCATCGCCATAAAATTAAACTACCACCTAAAATGAGCAAATACTCTATTGGCCTCAGCCATTTTATGGGTGTTTTCTTTTATTTTTATAGCTGTACCAACTCCTTTATATGCATCTATCAATTCATTCGCCAATCTTTCATACATTCTTTTTTCTGAACGATTTCTTGCTGCTTTTATTATCCATTTAATCGCAAGAGAAAGTTGTCTATCGGGTGAAACCTCTATAGGTATCTGATAGGTAGCTCCACCTACCCTTCTGGGCCTAACTTCCCATTGAGGTTTTACATTTTCTATTGCTTTTAAAAAAACTTTAAAACCATCTTCACCTGTTTTTTTCTCCACCATTTCAAGCGCTTTGTAAAATATTTTATACGCAATTGTCTTTTTACCGTCCCACATCAAATTATTGATAAATTTCATAGCAATAGGGGAACCATATTTAGGGTCAGGTGGAACAGGTCTTTTAGGAGCTCTCCTTCTTCTCATTTTTTCTCCTCCTGCTTTTTAGGTCTTTTTGTTCCATATTTAGACCTTGATTGCATTCTTCCCTCAACACCGGCACAATCATAAACACCTCTCACAATATGATATTTTACACCGGGCAAATCTTTAACTCTTCCACCCCTAACAAGAACAACTGAATGTTCCTGTAAATTATGACCCTCTCCAGGTATGTAAGCTATAACTTCTTTCCCATTGCTCAATCTAACTTTGGCCACTTTTCTTAAAGCCGAATTTGGTTTTTTGGGAGTTGTAACATAAACACGGATACAAACACCTCTTTTTTGTGGATTACCTTCCAGAGCAGGGGACTTTGATTTTCTCTTTTTGGGTTTTCTACCCTTTCTGACAAGTTGATTAATTGTTGGCATATTTTATTCTGCCTCCTTTCTTTCTTCTTTTTTCTCTTCTGCTTCTTCATGTTTTTTAACTTCAACTTTTTGGAAAGCCCTGAAACCGGTTCCTGCAGGGATAATTCCCCCTATAATTACATTTTCTTTCAACCCTTTTAATCTGTCTTCTTTTCCTCGGAGTGCAGCCTCTATTAAAACTTTTGTAGTATCCCTAAAAGAAGCAGCAGCAATAAAGCTATCGGTAGTAAGGGCTGCTCTTGTTATTCCAAGTAAAATTGGTTCATACTCTGCTGGTTCTCCTCCTTTACTTAAAACTATTGAATTTTCTTCTTCCACTCTTCTTATATCAACCACCTCTCCTTCAACAAACCTTGTCTGCCCAGGGTTTCTTATTACAACTTTCATCAACATCTGTCTTATTATAATTTCAATGTGTTTATCATTTATCTTAACTCCAGACAATCTATATATTTTTTGAATTTCATCAAGTAAATAATCCTGAACAAAATCTTTACCTTTTATCTTCAACAAATCGTGGGGGTCTATCTCTCCGGAACATAATGGGTCTCCAGCGGAAACAGATTCACCATTTTCAACAAGCAAATATCTACCATAAGGTATCTCATAAACCCTTTCTTCACCACTTTCAGAAACTATTTTTATAATATGAACTCCCTTTTTCTCATTAAAATCTTCAAAAATCACTTTTCCATCAATTTCACTTAAAATAGCTTTATTCTTAGGAGACCTTGCTTCAAACAATTCCTCAACTCTTGGTAATCCAAAGGTTATATCCCTTGTCCTTTCTCCTCCCTTTGGAACCCTTGCTATTATATCTCCTATATCAACCAGATCACCCTCTTTCACAACAAGGTGTGTATTATTAACCAGATATCTTTCGTCAAGAACAGCCCCGGTTTTTGGATCAAGAATCTGCATCTTAGGGAAGTATCTTTTATACCTATCTGTAAATACAATTCTTTCAAGTCGGCCACCTTCACGACTTTCTTTATAGGTTATATTTTCCACCAAATCAATAAAATGGACT
>Ga0116200_10000263_pt1 | contig 15827 bp, 9 predicted proteins | sample Mar14436cmmetaG_FD_94478 | JGI IMG/M metagenome (GOLD analysis project Ga0116200, IMG submission 94478) | Marine hydrothermal vent microbial communities from Guaymas Basin, Gulf of California to study Microbial Dark Matter (Phase II) - Marker... ... | reverse complement strand
TCCGCTGAAAAAAATTATTAATATGAACATTAAATAATGTTAAACTTCTAAGAGATATGAGGAGGTTATTATCAAGCATTATCACAGGATGATGAGGTCTCTATGGGATTTTGGATTTTAAAATTTTTATGAAAAATGTTTTCATTATACAAGTTATATTTTTCTATAATATTTCTTTCATATAGTAGTTTCATCGTTCGGGTTATGTAAAAAATATATGTAAAAGATGAAACTAGATATAAGTAATATTTTAAATATGTTTAAATATCATAAATTACAATATTAACATAGTATATAAAATTTTTAGGTCTTGAATACATGTTAAATATATATGTATTTAAGGCCAAAAATTCTAAAACATTTTTAGCTATAGTAGTAATTTCAGTAATATTAACTCCTTATTACTCGTCTATCCAAACTTTTTCGACCTCTTATAAAACCATAAATCCTTTAACGATATTGGGTGACAAGACATTCGAGGCTTTGAAGAAATCGGGTTTAGTTAAGGGTAGCGGTACGGTTAATGATCCCTATATTCTGGAGTTTGTTGAGATAAATATAGTTGGACATGGAATAGACGTGAAAAACACTTCATTATATTTCGTTATTCGAAACTGTTATCTTCATGGTAGAGATAAGGATGTTGGAATCAATGTAAAAAATGTGAAGAATCTAAGAATCGAAAAATGTAAGATTACAGATATAAACCTAGGCATACAGATAGAGAATTCAAACAATATTAAAATATTGAATAATTCTATTCTCGACGCTAGTCATGGAATATCAGCGAGCCTCTCAAAGAAGCTTGATATTAGTTTTAATAAAATTTCTTCAACTAAATCTAGGCGTTCAGCAGTACACTTAACGAGAGTCACGGACTCTGTAGTTACCGGCAATATAATCGAATATAATGTTGGAGGTATCGGCATATATGAGTCACATAATATAGTTGTTAAAGATAATGTTGTTCGATACAACACTGAAGGAATCAGGCTTCAAGGGTCATCAGGTATAAGAATATATAACAACTATTTCGAGAATAAGCGGAACTACTTCGTAAACAATTGTCAAGATATTAGATGGTTTGTTGAGAAAAGACCAGGCAAAAACATCATTGGCGGTAGCTTTATAGCTGGAAACTACTGGAGCGACTATAAGGGTAGGGATCTAGACAACGATGGTATTGGTGATACGGATTTACCCCATGGTCCTGGCGATGAAATGCCTTTGGTGAAGGCTACTTTTGGCGGAAATGAGGAGTGTGGTTTCGATGTTCAGAATGGAGGTTTTGAGGATGGGATGAATGGCTGGGAGAAAAGGTATGAGGATATTATAATGAATAATAGAACAGTTGTACATCCCGGGTTTTCTCATGTCATAACTGTCGTAAACAATGGGTTTGAGGGTAGGAAGGCTCTGAGAGGCTTTGCAAAGGTTAATGCTCCACGGGAAAAGAGCAAGGATCCTAAGCTTCCCTTAGGTGAACATAGGTCTTATACATGGCTAATCTCTAGCTGGTTTAATCCAAACGGTTCATCTTCTATAGTCCTATATATGAGAGACATAAAGGTTGAGTGTAATGAGAAGTGGGGTTTTGGAGATTATATTTTAGTTGTATTTGAGGATAAGCACGGGAATGAATACCCTGATGTGAGAGGAGACTTTGAACATAAAAAAATCTATGAGTTATCTCTTTATGCCCATCATGAGGGAATGAAGGATAGAAATGCCTACATTTCAATAGAGAAAGGTGCAGATGGTAAAGACTGGTACAAGTATAGGGTATCGATTCCCGAAGATCTGAGGAGAAAATGTATAAGGATAAAAATACTATGGCTTGCACAGAACTGGAACAGTTGGGGCTCAAAATATTTTAACGGTATATCTTCTACCATAGATAACATATTTTTAGAGAAGATATCTAAAAAGGGCTCAAATTTAAGATTGTATTTAACACGTTCCGAGACGTATCTCGATGAGGAGGTTATTATTTATGGGAATCTTACTCCAAATATTAAAGCTAAAATATATGTCCAATACAGGTTGAAGCAAAAGGATCTCTTTTCTAAATGGAAAACGTTGGAAATTATCGAAACAGATGATGTTGGACGGTTTACTCTTGTATTTAAACCTAGGGAAATAGGCGTATATCAATTTAGGGCTTACTGGAAAGGAAACGAAGAGTATTCTGAAGCTATAAGCAAGGTTGTTACTTTAAAGGTTAGAGGAGTGGGATTTGATTTAACACTAGATAGTATCGATTACAGTCCTAAAACAGATATAATTCCTGGAAAAAGCATAACTTTGAAGGTAAGGTTCATTAAGGTAGGTGCTGAACCAGCATCGATGTTGAATGTTCTCAGGACAAAGCTAGAGGTAAAAATCTATGGCGTAAAGGCTAATTCAAAAACGCTACTTAAATCCTGGGTTATAGATCTAAAATATCCTTTCCAAAATAAGACGTTTGTCTTCAACTATGTTATTCCTATTGGAGAAAGGATAAGTTCCCTCCTCGTTCAGTCAAAAATAAGGCCATTGGAGAAAATTGAAAGGAATCTGGACAATAACCAGAAAACAGTATATATTAGGATAGCGCTAAAGCCCGATTTAGTCGTAGAATCAATCCAGGTTTTCCCGGATCCGATTATCGCCGGGCAACCATTCTATCTTATAGCTACTGTAAAAAATATCGGTAATTCTTTATCAGGCTCATTCAAGATTGGAACTAATCTTAAGATAGCTAATCAGGGAATGCCATTTTCATGGGGGTTACAGCAACAACCTCTGAATGCCCTAGATACGAGAAGTATTGTAATTTATGCTTTTAATGATACAATAGTTTCGAATTGGGTAAGAAGGACTGCGATTCAGAAAAATGTATACAATATTACTATTGAATGCAGAATATATGATTCAACTGTCCAAGAAGTAACTGAAGAAAACAATGTTTTAACCACTACTTTTAAGATTGTTCTAAATCAGCCGGACTTAACTGTATTTGATGTTAACTATGTATTATGTCCAAATGAGACCATTAGATATGGATTTACAATATTAAAGGTTACAGTTGTAAATAAAGGAACTATCGGAATAAGAAATTATGGGAGTTCCACTGTTGGTTTAGATATCATTTTTAAGGAAAGAGGAGGCGAAGTCATAAACAAAAAGAGGTTTGAAATAGTCTTTCCCTTCTCATATTCTACACCCGAATACATAGACACGTACATTTTACTCGGAAACGTATCTGATCTATCGATTCTTCTTGACAGAGTTCCGGGAAAATATAGGGGTATTGTAAGAGACATTATAGAGAATGGTAACAGCATTTACGTAAAAGAGCTCTTCTCTAGCGACAAGAAGTATTCGATACTTTTCAGAATAGACCCTGAAAACAGTATTGTTGAATTAGACGAGACAAACAATTACTATGTTTTAAGATGGGATATTGATTCTCTTATTAATGAAGAATGCATCCCAGACCTAGAAATCACTCCTTCTTCTCAACCGATATACTGTTCTGTCGTATATACTCCTGAATCCCCTGCAAGCCCCACATTGACCCCTAAGATAAGTTTTAAGATCAATTTTATTGTTGCTAATATTGGATATTCAGAGACTAATAATGTGTTTGTTAAAATAGCCTTATCGACGGGTAATGTGACAATACATAAAAATTTAACTATTCCAAGGCTTGGTTGCGACCAGAGATATTATGGGACTGTAGATGTGCTCTTGAAGGTAGAAGATGTAGGTTTAACGGTTCGTGTGGATGCTATAGTTGACCCCGATAATGAAATTGATGAAATTAGAGAAGATAACAATAGGTTTACAATATATAGAAATATTACTTGGCCTGACCTAGCCATCTCTATAACGGGGGTTACAGGAGATATAGAGCCAAGCTCAGACATTTCAATACTATATAAAATTGTCAATTATGGAGACGCTATAAATCCTGCAGATTTTCCAAACATAATAATATACGCTGAGAACAACTTAACCAGCTATACTACCCTTACCCTGCCGACAGACACATATAATATTGATAGTCAAGGAAGACAATATTGGACAGGAATTGCTAAAATACATTTACCATATTTCATTGAAGAAGAGTATAGATGTGTTCAAGTTACACTTAGAGTGTCTCACTATAATATACCTGATAGAAATCTGGAGAATAACTATGCAACTATCCTTCTAAATGTATCAAACATTCTCCCGGATTTATCGATAGAAGATTATTCTGCATATCCAGAAAAAATCAATGAGTCAGAACACATATTTTTCAGAATATATAACACAGGTAATTCATCGTTTACAGGACTAGCTAACATTACCATAATCTTCGGCAACTTCACATACACTGAGACGGTTAACCTATCCCTCTTATCTATTGAATATCCTTCTTGGCTTAGAAGAGAAACGTTCTCCTACGACTTTCCACCAAGTATATGGTCTCAAGTGTTGCAGAATGGGATTCCTGAAAATATTACGATAATTGTTTCCTCTAATGTACTTGAAGAAAGCTATGAGAACAATATAGTGGTTATACCTGTCAATGTCTCAATTGATCTACCAGACCTCCGGGTGGGAGCATATCCAAGTCTAGAATTCTTAAATTACTATATTGATTGTCCTCTAGATTTTGACATCTATGTCTGGAATAGGGGTACGGGAAACACAAGTAATGTGATGCTCCATATAACTATCTACAATGAGACAGGTATCATAAATGAAACCATTATCAACGTTGGAAGCCTGGATATCCATGCAACAAAAATAATACATTTCGAGCAATTTCTTTCTAGCCAAGAATACTCAGTCGGATCAAACTACACTATAAAAATCGAAGTTGATCCCGAGAACAATGTAAGTGAGTTATCAGAAGACAATAATGTTATCTCATATAACTTCGCTATCTTAAATGATTTAAAGCCTCAGATCGATGTATCGTTTGAATATCCTCAAGGTATAGGAGGAACAGACTATATAAACTTGAACATTAAGGGTCTCGTATTTATTATACCGCGGCTAACGGTTTCACTTGGTAGATTTGGGGAAGCAGTCTTTTCGTTGAAAGTACATGCGTATGATCCTGACGACGAGATAGACTATATTCGTATCTCCTATATTTTTAACAATAATGAATACTCTAGGTGTTATCCATATACAGGGTCTAACTATTGGTATATTCCAAGTTCACACTTTGCCTTCCGCCGACAAGCAGGAACATATGTCATCAATATAATAGCCGTAGATACGAGAGGTAGTGAGAAATCAGCCTATGCTGTCGTGAGAATTATAAATGAGCCAAACATAAAAATCAATGATATCAGTATCATCAATCCTGGAGATCTTTTCAATGCATATGATGTAGATCTCAGATCTATGAAGTTAAAGATCAGTGTCACTAATCTAGGTCAGAATAGTGTTAACGTCACATTTTTTGTTAAGGAAACGGGAACTATGATATCAGCTATACTGGACGGCGGCGAGACCAAGGAAATAGTATCTGACTACATTTGTATAAGTTCATGGGATGGTTTAGATGGCTGGATGATAAAGGGAAACCAGTCCTTTAATGATTGTTATTCATTCTTTACCGTGTACGGTTTTGTAAAGAATGTATCTGGCGGTTTTGTCGTGCCTATCAAGGAAATGAAGATTGTATACGAAATATGTAACGAACTTCAACCTATTTATAAAATTTTAAATGTCGAACTTTTATCAGATGAGAACAATAATACTGTCCTAGAAGGCGGCGAGGAACATACCTTGAGAATCTATTTCAAAGATATAAATGATAATACTAGAGAAAACTTCGAAATAACAAAAGTTGACGTAGGAGAATTTTATTCCAATAACATAGTTTATTGGGTATTTGCTAAAAACATATATGGTGATGTTAAAAACGTTGCATGGGTAGACGTTACATTCCCCCATATAGAATCTATCTTAGGTTATAGTGGTCCTGTGACGATATGGATCAGGGTTCAAAGAAAGGTTTATCTTCCTGGAGGAATCTACAGAATAAGCTGGACCATATCAAGATATCCTATGGAAATCAATGTAGAAAGCATTTATAGATTTTCTTTTGAAGACGTAACGTTGAACTGGATTAGTTCTAAATATGGGCTTGATGTTTGGACGTTAGGCTTGTCATATCGTTTAAGGATAATTAAATTCTCATATAGTAATGTTGAAAATACGACTGTTAGGCTGGAAACCTCCTACGATTCCTACATAGACCGTGTCCGTTCATGGAGGACTCCATTTTTTATATCATTCATAAATGAAAGGGATATCTTAGGAAAGAAGGTGTCCATTAAGGGTAGCGGAACCTATAATATTTCTTTGATAGTTGATTTCGCAGGCATGTGGCCTAATACCTTTGATATAATGATAGTTAATGATTCATCAAATAAACTATTGGCTAGATATACGGTTAACATTCCTAGAGTACATGTTACAAGCTATGTATGGAGGATTTATGGATTCCAATTTTCGAACTTTGGTGAAACAGGACACTGTTGCGCTATGTGTTTAACCAGTTATACTGCTTGGCATAAAGGGATTGAGCTTATAACTTGTTTACGTACAAAAACCGTGGTAAATCATATCATAGAAGTTCAAGATGATCATTCAATCGGCTGCTGGGCATTCCAGAATTGGCAATATCATGGACCTATAGATCCACAATCTAATGCTAAGAAAACCATTGTCAAAATGATAAACAGGGGCGAGCCTGTCCTTGTATGGCTTAGCAAAGGGTTCGCTGGTGGATGGGATCATATGATAATAATATCTTCGTATGCTGAACATCGGAACTATATATTCTTCTGGGGATATGACCCTAACGAAAACCTCGACATCAAAGAACCTTTTATTGACAGAATTTTTGGTGTAGATGGATTAAAGGATTATAGTTTACCTATTCTCATATATTACAAGAAGAAAAGTTGGGATGGTGGATCATTTAATCCGGACTATAAATTCAAGTTTCATGGTGAAGGCTTAATTTTCCTAAATCGTTGTAGCGATATATATGGTTACGCCACTTATGGTTACATTATTTCTCATTTTCCGGAAATATTTGGAGGTGGTGGATAAGGTGAAAAAGATAATAGTTATAATTCTATTCATTTTCTATGTTGTAACAGTACTAGGAGAGCCTGATGCCGACTGGGTGACCATTAGAGGAAATTATGAAAGAACAGCTTTTATAGATGTGAAGATAAATGAGGTCACTCCTCTAGATAAAGTTTCACTGGGAGATGTATTAAATGGTGAGACGATAATTGTGAAAGATTCATTTCTTGTAACCGCAAAAAACCATATCTATAGGTTTTCGCCGGGGAAGAAAGAATATGTATGGCGCAACGGGTTTTCCGACAAATTTCTTTCGATGCCAACATTACATAAAGGATTCTTATATGTTGGAGGCAGCGACTCTAAACTATATGTTGTCAATGTTAGTACGGGTAAAGTTGTAAAGAGGATAGACGTGCTGGGGCCTGTTGTTTATTCACCAATAGTAAAGGATGATAAAACACTCTTATCTTTGTCTAATAAATGGTTGTATCTTTTCAGCATAAAGGATAATAAAACATTATGGTTCTTCCACGCTAAAGACTTTTTATCAGAGCCTTGCCTAGTTAACAATACTGTTTACTTAGTATCAGGTAATAAGGTTTATGCCTTAGATTTTATGAACGGTAATTTATTGTGGTCGTATAGAATGGGTGGCAAATCTATTGTATCGCCAATATATTCTGACAATCATATATATGTGGCATCGCTAGACGGGAATGTTTATGCAATTAAAGTGTCAGATGGAAAGCTTTCATGGATGTTTAACACCAGTAATGGGTTGACTATTCCACTTGCACTAGATTCACAATATATTTATGTAGTTTCTAGAGATAAAATATTCCAAATTGAAAAAGGCGATGGGAAGCTCAAAGGAATAGTAAAGGGTTATGGTGTTATAGGAAGTGCTCCTCTGATATATGAGAATGCTATTTGCTTCATCGCGGGGTTAAAGCTCTTTATAATCGATTCTAAAACCTATAAAGAAATTTTTTCGACAGACTTACCTTTATGTGGTCAAAGTTTTATCAGTGGCGGGAAAAATTTTATAGTTGTGTCTAACAAGAAAAGTTTGTTCATAATGAAAATACAAGAGAAAAAACCTCTACAACCGCATTTAATACCGGTAGGAAGCAAAGTTATCTTTATCATCTCTGTTGTTATAGCTCTTATAATACTGGCTTTAATTATTATAATATATAGAAAACAAAAATATCAGAAATATAGTAGGTATTATCAGAGATACTAATTATCATACAAGAGACACTGTTCGAATCTACATATATTCGCAGAGTACAGAATAAGCTATCTATTCAATAATAATTTTGCCATATTACCTTTTTGGTAATTCCTTTGATAACTTCCCTTTATAAATGTAGGTGGTTAACATAGCTATGATCCCGATAATAAGGATAGCTAGGAGATATGTTATCCTTTCAAGATTCTTGTAGTTGTTCTTTAGTTCATTATATTTTTTAACGATGTTATTATACTCTTTTCTGAGCTTATTGTATCTTTCAACAGGTTCGGGACATTCACATATTGTCTCATTGTATTTGCCTATGCTTCCTGTATAATGGTAGCCTAAGCTTCAACACATCGCCTAAAAAGATATTTCTCTGAGTCATCTCTGTTACTAAAATTCATGGTCGGTATTTACAGGTATATCTATCCTATCATAAACGGTACCCCAGTTAGCATCTAAATCTGAATGTTGTTGTCAACCTAAGCTTCGGTAAACTATATCCCGAACAATATATTATGTTCAGAGAAGCATCTGTATGTAAAAGGAGTAAAATCAGGGTTTTCTAGGTACGCTAGAATAACCCGATTTTTCTAGGCTTTGCTCTTTTCCTTAATCTCGTCTAGAAACTTTTTACATAGAGTGTATACCTTTTCAGCCATCTCAACAGCCTCCTTACCCTCATTTCTATCTATTAGCTCGTCTGGGGAAAGAAGCTCTTCTTCTCCACCGTAAAATGCTATTTCTCTTTTAGAGGCGAGAATATACGAAGCCTTTGCCAGGAATCTTAGCTCAGACATGAACCATTTAGGGAACCTATCACCTACATCAAGTAGTATATCCGAAACATCGTGCACTTTCGGATACTCTATACCTACAAGCCTAAGCGATGCTTTAAGCGATAGCTCCACTGCTTCTTGACTCAGCCTTAAGGCGTACGGGTAGTTTTTGTCGTTTAAAGCGTCCTTAGCATCCTTTAACCGTGAGTATGCTTGTCGTAGATAAGCTGAAGCAAGCATTATTATCTTTGTCATAGCTCTACCACTTCGTAGGGTTTATAATCTGGTTTCAGATCCCAATACCATCCTTTCTCGGTTTTTACTCTTTTTGCTTTCAATAGCTTTTCTTTTAGTTTCAATAATATAAGCTCAAAAAATCTATCTTCATCGTAGACTATCCTTGCATCATCAACCATGTCCAAAAGTATGATAGGAAGTCTCTCTACCTCTACGGTTTTCAACGGGTAGAAGCTCAAACTAACATTGTATCCCTTTTTTCTAAGAAAGAGTATTTCATTCCTACAATGTTCATATACTATGTTGGCGAGCAACTCTATTCTCCTCCCCATACTCCCATGGAAGCTGTCGGAAACGACTAGTAGATCCAGGTCGCTGTTCTCCTTTGCCGTACCACGAGCCACAGAACCATAGACTACAAATGATTTTATCCTGATTTTCCTTCTGAGAACCCTATAGCATAAGTATATAAGCTCAAGATACCTTTCTTGCGGGATTTCAACCTTCCTAACAGTATCAGAGGCTAACATCATGAACGTGTCAGGAGACAAAAGCCTATATATCCTAGGCCTCTTCTTCTCAAATACAATTAAAAGACCATATCTATGAAGTTTACTGACAATAACCCTAGCCCTACCCTCGTCGATACATAATGTCTTTTCAACGTCCGACAAGGTAAAGGTCTCTAGTTCAAAAATTGCATAAAGCCTTGCATAGGATTCTCCCAACCATCTAGGAACCCACACATATAAATAAACTGTTAACGTTAATAAATAATTTACTTTATCTGTAGGAACGGTATAATATAATGTTAAAACTACTATGGTGAATGAATCTTAATAGGAGATCTATGCTCCTTAAGTTTTCTATTATTGGTAAGTGGTGGAGTAAGGAGAAGGAGTTTGATATAGTTTGTGTAAATAAGTAGCTAAAGAAGACATTGATAGTTGAGGTCAAATAGAGTGATTTCAACAGTAAGAACATAGAGAGAATTGTAGAAAGGATTAGAGAAGAAATCATTAATACTCCATTTGAGAATATGGAAAACCAGATTCTTGTTGAGGCAAAAAATGCTACTAGTCACGTCAATGCTATATTTTTCGATGATTTCGACAAAGAGTATATGAGAGAAATACCTAGTAAACCTTGACTTTTCTCGGAATTAATTTCGCATAAATACAAGTAATAAGTTACTTTATTAAATATTTATACCTGTGGTCATGGTCATACACTCTAAGAGATATTCGAGGATTTTTATATTAGTAGTATAATAATACAATAAACATTTTTTGCATCTGATAACAATATTTTTTTACCATTTTGCTTATATCTTAAGTTATGAAGATTGCAAGTCAAGAGGGTTTATTACCGGGAAAAAGTTTTGAGGAAAAAGTACAGAGTGCATTAAAGCTAGGTTTGGAGGGTGTTGAGCTTTCCGGGCGTGGGATTGAATCGAGGATTGATAAAATAAGGGATGTTCTTTCTAGCTACGATATTAAGATATCTAGTATCTGTTCAGGTTATAGAGGTGACCTTCTAGGTATTGAGAGAAAAGAGAGAACACTAGCTATGGAAGATATCAAGACGAGATTAAGAATATCAGCTGAGATTGGAGCTGTCGGAGTCATTGTTGTCCCCACGTTTGGGAGGCCTAAGTTGCCAGATCTTTACCCATTGTATTCAGATGTATGGTCTTTAGAAAAGGAAATGCTTGTTGAGGAGCTTAAAGAACTTGGAAAATTTGCTAATGATGTGGGTTCTTATGTTCTCTTAGAACCGCTTAATAGGTATGAGACACACTTCCTCAATAGGTTGGAGCAGGCTATACAAATCGTCGAGGAGGTAGGCTTAGAGTACGTGAGATTAATGGCGGATTTCTTCCATATGAACATCGAAGAGGCTGATATACCTCAAAGTCTTTTAAAAGCAGGCAAGTATCTGAAGCATATACATTTGGCAGACAGCAACAGGGTACTTCCCGGTTTTGGACATACAAACTTCGACGAACCCTTCAAAGTTTTAAAGGAGATTAACTATAAAGATTACATGGTTTTCGAATGTAGAGTGCCTGAACCAAGAATGGAAAACTTGAGGAGAAGTATTTCTTATCTGAAGGAGATAATAGATAGAACTTAGCCGCTAAATTTAACTACTTTATAATTTCTATTTCCATTACAGTTTTTTAAATTTAATAGGTATTCATACATAAGCTCATGGTTAGTAGTGTATCTTAACATCTTGCCTAAGCGTATAATAATTTCTCGCAAAGACGTTCATATTCTTGCTTTGATTAATGATCGTTGAAAAAGGATAAATGCGTAATAGGGATACGAGGATAAGTAACATGTGGTGCATAGGGGTATATTTTTAAATTTTATGTTTTCTAATATTTTTGACCGGGTATGGGTTTTAACATAATTGTTCCGATCAAATATGTTCCGGATATTGAGAAGGTACGGTTTGATGTTGAAGCAGGTAGGATCGATAGGAGTTCTGCTGAAGGTGAGATAAATCCCTTTGATCTTAATGCTCTTGAGACCGGTGTCCAGATTAAGGAAAAGTATGGGGGTTCGGTTACCGTTGTTAGCATGGGTCCTCCTCCTGCTGAGAAGGCTTTAAGGGATGCTTTGGCTAGAGGTGCGGATATGGCCATACTCTTGTCTGATGTCAAGTTTGCTGGTGCTGATACTTTAGCTACGTCATACGCTATTTCATGTGCTATAAGGAAGATAGGATCTTATGATCTGATAATATGTGGTGAGAAGACTGTCGACGGTGATACTGGACAAGTTGGAGCTGAGATAGCGGAATTTCTGGGGTTGCCGCATTCTTACTATGTTTCTGAGATAAGGGAGATCTCGGACGAGTATATACGGGTTGTTTCAGATTTCGGTGACGCCTATTACTTGGTTGAGTTGAGGTTGCCTGCTCTGATAAGTGTTACGAAAGATATTAATTTTCCAAGACTTCCCACATTTAAGGATAAGATGAGGGCTAGGAGGGCAGAAGTGACTGTGTGGAAGGCTGACATGTTAACTGACATTTGTGATGTTGATAGGTTCGGCTTTAAAGGGTCTCCAACAGTGGTTAGTAGGGTTATAATTCCTAAGGAGCAAGTTAGGGAATGTTGCTTTATAAAAGAAGAGGATGCTGTAGACAGAATAATTGAAGTTTTAAAGGATAGAGGTGTTATATGATGGGAGATATTCTAGTTATTGCTGAACACGAGGAAGGTAACGTTCATCCCATAACTTTCGAGTTACTGGGTAAGGCTCGTGAATTATCTGAGAAACTGGAAGGTAATGTTCGGGCTACCGTACTAGGAAGGAACGTTAGTGAGACAGCTAATGAACTAATCTTTTACGGTGCCGATATAGTCCATGTCTACGAGCACGAGAGTTTAAGGTACTTCAATGTTGTCCTACATAAGGATAATATAGTTAACCTGATAAGGAGGATTTCCCCTGATCTTGTCCTTATCGGGGCTACAAATAAAGGTAGGTCTCTAGCTCCTCGGATAGCAGCTTCCCTAAGGACAGGATTAACGGCTGATTGTATTGACATATTTGTAGAGGATGGTAGGATTATTCAGGTTAGACCGGCCTTTACGGGTAACATTATTGCTTATATATACACCAAAACAAGACCGGTTTTGACGACTGTAAGATACAGAACCATGAAGCCTCTTAAAAGGGATGTGGGGAGAAGAGGAGAAATAATAGTTGAGAATGTGAAAATTAGTGAGACTGGTCTGAGAGTTATCGGTAAGGTTAGGGAGAAGGAGTTGAGAATATCTGACGCTGAGGTAATCGTATCTTTTGGTAGAGGTCTTAGGAGACGTGAAGACATAAAAATGATAGAAGAATTAGCGAGTCTGCTAGGCGGTGTCGTTGGAGCGAGTAGACCTGTTGTTGATGAGGGATGGATCTCCAGGGAGCATCAGATAGGGTTTAGTGGCAACATAGTTAAACCTAAAATATATATTGCATGTGGTATCTCAGGTTCCCCACAACATTTAGCGGGCATGAAGGATTCCGAGGTTATAATAGCGATCAACATAGACCCATCTGCTCCCATATTCAAATACTCTAATTACTGTATAGTTGCTGATTTATATCACGTAATTCCTATTTTAATTAAAAGGCTTAAAGATATGGGTGTTACCGGTGGATAAAAGGTTACTGGAAGCTCTTAAAGAAATCGTTGGAGAAGATTATGTGACTGATGATCCTGAAGTTGTAAAGGGATATCTCTATGATGAGACAGCGTTGCCGGTTAGACCAAAAGCTGCTTGTAACATTATATTGGTTAGGCCAGGGAGCCCGCGTGAGGTTTCTGAGATTTTGAAGCTAGCTAATAGGGAGAAGGTTCCTGTATTCCCGAGGGGAGGCGGTACAGGGCTTGTAGGGGCTGTTATTCCCACTTCAGATGGTATAGTTTTATCTATGGAAAGGTTTGATAAAATTGAAGTGGATAAGGACAATTTGATGGCTATAGCTGAGGCAGGCGTGACTCTAAAGAGGCTAATTGATGAGGCAGAAAAAGCTGGACTGTTTTTCCCAGCACATCCAGGTGATGAAAGTGCACAGATAGGAGGTTTAGTAGCATGTAATGCTGGTGGTTCACGAGCGGTAAAGACTGGTGTTATGAGGAACTATGTAAGAGGTATAGAAGTCGTTCTACCTACGGGTGAAATATTAAGCCTCGGTGGGAAGCTCATAAAAGATAATGCTGGCTACGATTTAATGCAACTTATTATTGGGAGTGAGGGAACATTAGGAGTAATTACTAAGGCTATAATTAGATTATATCCTAAACCTAAATTCGCAGCTACTCTCATTGTACCATATGATAGGAGGGAGGACGCATTTAGGACTGTACCAAAGATACTACAAAATGGCATAATACCGCTTGCCATCGAATATGTAGAGAGAAAACTCGTCGAGAGAACGGCTGAGAGTCTAGGTGTGAAATGGCCAGCTACCGAAGGAGAATATTTTCTAATAATCATCGTTTCCGAACAGAGCGAGAATTCGCTATACGAAATATTAGAAAAGCTTGTCCAGATATGTGTAGACAATGGGTCTTCGGAACCTCTTATTGCCGACACAAGAAGAGAGCAGGATAACATACTTAAGATCAGAAGCGAGATATATACCTTCCTGAAGTCTGATAGTATAGATATCCTGGATGTCACTGTTCCTCCAGCGAATGTTTTAGACCTAGTAAAGAGTATCGAGGGAGTAGCTGAGAAGTATGGTATCGAGATACCTGTTTATGGACATGTTGCTGACGGTAATCTTCACCCACACATATTAAAGATTGATGGATGGGATATGGAAAAGTATAAACAGATTATAGAGGAGATTTATCGTGAGGCTATAAGGCTTGGTGGAACGATAACTGGTGAGCATGGTATAGGCGCTATACGGAAAGAATATCTACTGAAGTTTAAGTCAGATAAAGAAATTGAACTGATGAAGAGATTAAAGAGACTATTTGACCCGAACAATATTCTTAATCCGGGTAAAGTTATACCTTAGAGCTGGTATTGCGCTAGTTCCTTCTTTATCTTCTCTATCTCTTTTTCTGTTCTTTCTAGCCTTGCTTCATATGATGTGATGTTTCTCTTTTTGCTAGCCTCTAGTCTCAACTTCATAGCCTCATATCTCTTGTTTTCGCTTTCGATCATCTTTTTCAGTAGATCCGGTTTGTTAGAGTATCTTTCCTCTAGATTCGCGAGTTTCTCAATATGCCTAGCCTCTAGGTCTGCTAGTCTAGCTTCATAGTCCACCTTGATGCTTTCTATCCGGCCCCTCATCCTATCAGCGCTTTCTTCCAGTTGTGCAAGTCTCCTTTCCAAACTTTCCTTCTTTCTTCTCCTTTCTCTCTCCCTCATCTCCCTTTCACGTTTCTTTCTCATAATGTTTCTTCTTGTCTCGTCTACACTTCTAGCAATAAGCTTTGCAAATGAAATCTTTTCTCTCATACCTTTCTCATGACCCCTATATGCTCCAAGCGCACCTCCAGCGATGGCGCCTGCGATACTGGATTTCAACTGTTCTTCAGTAGCCCTACCCGTTATGATTCCGGCGATAGCGCCTAATCCTCCCCCCGTGGCTGCTCCCGTAAGGGCTCCCTTGAGCGTCTCAGGCCCACCATACGCTGTATATGATATTTGTATGTCGTCTCCCTCGGGGTGTATCGTCATATTGCCTCTTTCGTCAGTGTATATAACTGATAGGGAAATGAAACTGCCAGTAACTGAATAATTTTCAACGTGAACACCTCTTCTGGCTAGAATGCTCAAGAAATCTTCTACAAAATCTCTATAGTATTCGGCTCCAATATTTTTAGCATAAACAACGTATGGCATAATTAAATACTATTTTCTCTATATTTATTGTTTTTTACTATGCATAAACAGGTATATTAATATACTGATAAATTAATATATTAATTATGAAGCTCATATCAGT
>Ga0116200_10000261_pt1 | contig 15843 bp, 14 predicted proteins | sample Mar14436cmmetaG_FD_94478 | JGI IMG/M metagenome (GOLD analysis project Ga0116200, IMG submission 94478) | Marine hydrothermal vent microbial communities from Guaymas Basin, Gulf of California to study Microbial Dark Matter (Phase II) - Marker... ... | reverse complement strand
GTACCCCCTTGAGGGGTGAAAAAAACAAGAAATTGTAGGGAATGCATTCAGGATGTTCGGGTTTGGCTCATAGCGGCATTGGGTGCCGAACGAATCACACGATGTGATTCGCGGCACACACCTCGGAGCGGCACACGATGTGCCGCGTGAATGAGCGAGAGCCATGCCGGAACATCCTGATACCTTGATTTGGGTTGCGGGCGTTAAGCCCGCCTTGGTTATTATATTATGTTGATTATTGCAAACTTTCACGCAAAATAGTCAAAATATTTTTTACCACGAAGCTTGCTATATTGCCGATCTTGCCGGCTATTTTTAGCTGTTCATGGTCGGAAATAACGGTAGCTATGTCAATAAAAAGTTCTGGAATCCAGGATCGAAGATGGGTTCTTTAGATGGTTTTTCTTGACTGGATGTAAATGATTTTGATAGACTTGTAAAAAATTGGATCGCTTTTTTGAATGCTGTTGAAATCTTGTGGTAATAAGGCTTTGTGGCCGGTATCCATCAGGGGGAGTGTAAACTCATGAAGCATATGGTGAAAATTGTTTTACTGGTTGTTATCGGAATCCTGATTTTTCTGGGGATAAATGCTGCCGTTTATTTTTCTCCTGAGGTTAAGGCTCATCAACGGGGTGTGCTGGTGAATCTTTACGGGAAACATAAAGGGGTGCAGGCTGAAGAAGTATTGCCGGGGAAATACCTCTGGTTTTTATCCGGGTTTGATCCTTTGACCCAGAGGATACTCATTGTTGATATTGCTGAATCAAATTTGGAATTGGTTAATAGGGGGGCAGTTGAGGGAAAAGCAGGCGATGAAATGAGTAGTGTCACCCTTGAAACCAAGGACAGTGAAATTATTCATGCCGATGTCAGTATCTGGTACCGGGTTTTGCCTGAGCAGGCGGATGTTTTTGTGGCAGCGGTAGCACCTGATGATATCCTTAGCCTGATAAGCAATACAGCCCGTTCAATTATTCGTAATAAATCAGGTTATTTTGAGGTTGAGGATATTTTCAGAGGTCAGGTTAAGGAACAGATTATTGATTTGTCAAAAAAAGCCATGAATGAAGAACTGAATAAGCGGGGCATGGAGGTAGTATCCATTGAGTTTAAAAAATTGGTATTCAGTGATGAAATTGTCGCTAAATTAACCGAGAAAACCCTGTCGGCAAAAGATATTGAAATTAACAAGAACAAAACCCTGGCAGCCATTGAAACGGCCAAGAAAATAGAGGAGGAAGCCAAGGGGGTTAAACTGGCCAAAATTCAGAAAGCCGAGGCTGATAAGCGCAGTACTGTTCTGGCTTCGGAAGCCCAGGTAGTGAAAGCCAGAAATAAGATGGAAGCTGACAATATGCAGGCCAATGGTATCCTGGCCATCGGTAAGGCTGAGGCTGAATCCAAAGCATTGGAACTGAATGCGTATGCTGGTGATGGTGGAGAGCGCTATATGCGGATTAAAATTGCTGAATCTCTGGGTGAAGGCATGTCAAATTGGCAAATAATCCCTGAAAATATGAATATAACCGCAATTGCTGAAAATTTTGACAAGGCCATAAACGTTGGTTTGCCTGCAGCTCAAAACACGAAGCGGAGCAAAACAAAAAAATAGGCTGCCTTTCAGGGCAGCCTGGGGTTTTATTGTTATACTGTAAATCAATCTTTATTTAGCTGGTTGTAGTTTCTTTATCGTCCAGGTCCAGTTCCAGATCAAAAATCTGATCATCTTCTGTCAGCTCTATGACCTTTTCATGGTCATAGTCTTCAAGGTTATTACCTGTATCCTCAGATATCTCGATATCAAGTTCGGGCATTTCCTCCTCTATGTCAGGTTCCTCTTGGATTTGCAGTTCTTCAAGCTGCTCATCGCTGGGATTGAAACCGGCTATGATTCCCTGGTTTTCCTCTGTCTGCACGTTATTAAAATCTATGTCACCCGTTTCATTACTATTTAAGTCCTCATCCTGCAGGTTTTCCATGCTGCCCAACCCTTCAAGGGGCGGCAAACTGTCTGTAATGCTACTGACGACAATTAATTCATCTTCTTCTTGCTCCCCGGTATCTGCCAGGGATGCTTCTTGATCGGTGAAGGGGTCGGTTTTTTCTACCTCGTTGGTGGAATCTTCCACTATGTTTACTGTTTCTTGAACAACCGTTTCATCAATATTTATGGTTGGTTTGATTAACTGCAAGTTAAGACGTTTTTTAACCTCATCCATAAGTTGGCCGCATTTTTTGCATTCAGTCAGATAATCAAAACTGGTATAGTTGCATTTTGGACATTTCATGGTTGACCTCATTTAAGGTAAATGTTGAGAAAATACAGCGGGAAAAGGCAATCTTTTCCTTATTGCAGCCAGGTGTTCTCACTGACTGTTCGTCATTTTCGCGGAATTTCTTAAGGTTTTTTTTACGGGCAGCAGAATGAATTGTCTGGTTTTATCAACTCCGGGTTAAATGGCGATATTTGATTCGATGCGGCTGGTTGGCTTTGGCGCCGAGGCGGTTTTGGCGATCGGTTTCGTATTCGGAATAGTTGCCGTCAAACCAGACTATTTGGCTGTCACCTTCAAAGGCAAGAATATGAGTTGCAATACGGTCCAGAAACCAGCGATCATGGCTGATAACAACCGCGCAGCCGGCAAAATTTTCTAAAGCCTCTTCCAGTGCTCGCAGGGTGTTGACATCGAGATCGTTGGTTGGTTCGTCAAGGAGAATTACATTGGCTCCTTCTTTAAGCATGCGGGCCAGATGGACCCGGTTGCGCTGGCCACCAGACATCTGGCCGACTTTCCTCTGCTGCTCGGAGCCGGAAAAGTTAAAACGGGCGACATAGGCACGGGAATTGACCTCCCGGTCGCCGAGTTTGAGACTGTCCTGTCCTGCGGAAATTGTTTCCCATATGGTAGCTTCCGGGTTCAGGTCATCACGGTTCTGGTCGACATAGGCCAGTTTGACGCTTTCGCCGAGGCGAATAGTTCCGGCATCAGGTTTTTCCTGGCCGGTGATGAGCTTGAAAAGGGTGGTTTTGCCGGCCCCATTGGGCCCGATAATCCCAACAATGCCGCCCGGCGGCAGGGCAAAGCTTAAATTTTCAAACAGCAGTTGATCCCCAAACCCTTTACTCAATTCTTCCGCTTCTATGACCATTTTGCCAAGTCGCGGACCGGCTGGAATGTAAATTTCAAGGTCTCGAATCTGTTCCTTTCCGCCATTTCCGAGCAGATCTTCGTAGGACTTGATCCGGGCCTTGGCTTTGGCATGTCGTCCTTTCGGGGTCATGCGAATCCATTCAAGTTCGTGCTGCAATGTTTTTCGCCGTTTTGATTCCTCTTTTTCCTCCTGGGCCAACCGTTTTTCCTTCTGTTCCAGCCAGGAAGAGTAGTTTCCCTTCCAGGGAATGCCGTGACCACGATCAAGTTCCAGAATCCAACCTGCCACATTATCGAGAAAATAACGGTCATGAGTAACCGCGATAACCGTGCCCTCATAACGCTGTAGATGCTGTTCGAGCCAGGCTACGGTTTCGGCATCGAGATGGTTGGTTGGTTCATCAAGCAAGAGGATATCGGGTTTTTTCAGCAACAGGCGACAGAGGGCGACGCGCCGTTTCTCACCGCCGGAAAGAACTTTAACAGCTGTTTCCGCCGGCGGGCAGCGCAGGGCATCCATGGCCATTTCGAGCCGGGCGTCAAGATCCCAGGCATCGAGATTGTCGAGTTTTTCCTGGACCCCACTCTGTCGGGTGATCAGTTTGTTCATCTCGTCATCCGACATGGGTTCGGCAAATTTCTCATTAATCCGGTTGAACTCTGCCAGCAGGTCAACGGTTTCCTGAACCCCCTGTTCAACCACCTGGCGAACTGTCAGCCCATCTTCAAGCTCAGGTTCCTGTTCAAGCAGACCGACCGTCAGGCCGGGGGCGATGGAGGTTTCGCCGTTAAACTCCTTCTCGACTCCGGCCAGAATGCGCAGGAGAGTAGATTTGCCGGAACCGTTCAGGCCAAGGACGCCGATTTTGGCGCCGTAAAAATATGAAAGGCTGATATCTTTCAAAACCGGTTTATTATCGTATTGTTTGCTGACCCGCATCATCGAATAGATGATCTTATCAGGGACATGGCTCATGGAAGTTCTCCTGTCGTATTGATTTTTCAGCTCTGACGATGTTTCTTGATCTGTTTCAAGGCTTCGATGACCTTGCTGGCTTCTTTTTTGTTTAACCCCTCTATATCGGGTTTCCGGTAATATTTCAGCAGAAAATTACGGCAATGGGGCGGGTTCCAGTGCAATTCTTCAAACAGGTGCTCAATGAAGAGCTTTTGTCGCAGGGTGAGGCCCTGGAGATTGATGCGATAATAACCGCTGCGGGCAAAAAATTGCATCAGGCGGCGAAAACCGGCTTCATCCAGATCTTTGGCTGAATTGACGCCGGCCGCCGTGTGTAGGATATCCCGGTACTCGTCATCGGAGAGTCCAAGTTCCCGTTTGACGATATGGATGACGGCCAGTTTTTTATGATCAATCATGTTGACAGCCCTCCTACAGATCGATTATGCTTTGATAAAGAGCAGTTGTCAACCAATCCTTTGACAGACCGGTGAAAATGAAAAAGATCATCACCACTGAAAAAAAACCGATTATCCTCTGGTTGGATGATATCGAGCCGGGGGCTTTTGCCCAGGTTCAAAACCTGGCTAACCTGCCTTTTATCTTCAAGCATGTTGCCGTCATGCCTGATGCCCATCTCGGCTATGGCATGCCTATCGGCGGGGTTATGGCTTCGCCTGATATGGTAATTCCCAATGCTGTCGGGGTTGATATCGGCTGCGGTATGTGTGCCGTTAAAACCTCGCTGACTGCGATCGCCACGGACCGTCTGCGCAAAGTTATCGGCGAAATTCGTCGCTCCGTACCTGTGGGCTTCAAACATCACCAAAGGCCACAGAACCCGGCTCTGATGCCGAAGCCGGTGGGCTATTCCCTGAAAGATTTGCCGGTCATCTCGCGGGAATTCGAAAATGCCTTGACCCAGCTCGGTACCCTGGGCGGTGGCAACCATTTCATTGAGATTCAAAAAGGCAACGACGGCTTCATCTGGATTATGATCCATTCTGGCAGCCGTAATATTGGTTTTAAAGTTGCCAACTATTACAACCGCTTGGCAATCGATTTGAACCGCCGCTGGGGCTCAAAAATTCCCAAACAGTGGCAGCTCGCCTTTCTGCCCATTGACAGCGAGCCCGGGCGGAAATATATCAGTGAAATGCACTACTGTATTGATTTTGCTTATGCCAACCGCAAACTTATGATGGAGCGTGTCAAGGCGGCTTTGCTAATGTACGCGGCACCGGTATCTTTTGATCCGTTGATCAATATTGCCCATAACTATGCCGTTATGGAGAGCCATTTTAATAAGAATGTCATGGTCCATCGCAAGGGCGCGACTCGGGCCCAAGACGGTGAAATTGGTATTATTCCCGGCTCTCAGGGGACGCCGAGCTATATTGTTCGCGGTAAAGGAAATCCGAAGAGTTTTTCCTCCTGTTCTCATGGGGCCGGACGCCGAATGGGCCGTAAACAGGCCCAGCGCCAGCTTGATCTCGAACAAGAGCAGAAACGCCTGGATGACCAGGGAATTCTCCACTCTATCCGCAGTCGCAGGGACCTCGACGAAGCAGCCGGAGCCTACAAAGATATTGATAAAGTGATCGACAGCCAGCTCGATCTGGTTGAAGTCCTGGTTGAGTTAAAGCCCTTGGCCGTTATCAAAGGATAAAGGCTTCGTGAAAACGCTTATCATCTATCGTTATCTTTTCCGAGGTTTCCATATCTTTACCAACCGCTCCAATAACCGATCAGTCCAACCATCAAGCCAACACAGAAGTTAATTCCCTTGATCCGTAAAAAGTCCAGGCGGGATTCTGCCAGCAGGGGCAGCATGCCGTGACCGTCTTGAACGATCGAACTGGCAAAGAGGACACTGAAGGGGATGGCCCCTTTCGTAAACAGGGTAAGAAAAATCAAGTGAGGCCCGGATTCAGGAATCAATCCCACGAGACAGGCGATCACCAGCATGACCAAACGGTTTTCCTGCATCCACCCTGCAAGGTGAAAATGATCCACCAACAGGTGCATGAGCAGCAGTGCTCCGAAGGTCCACAGAAACACCCGAGGCACGTGAACCTTCGCCACGTGTTCCCAGAGGTGTTCCTCCAGGAAATGGTCCGGTACGGTGGAAACGATGAACAGTCCTACCCCAGAGGTCAAAAACAGGGTTGTTTTGACCCAGTTCCAAGTTGGGGGTCCCAGTTGGCCACTGAGCAGACCGAAGGTGAACAGCATCAAGGTGAAAGATAGCACGCCTCGGGCAAGGGTGCAATGGCGCCAGTTTTCCATTATGTGCCGCCGGGAAAAACAGTTGCAGACCTCCTCCTCGTGTACTTTGAATTCGTGGCCGGTAGCGGTCCATTGAGCTTCTTTTTTGCCGAACAGCACGTCAGTCAAAATACCGGCCGCAATGCCCACCAGCAATAAGATGAGAAAAATAAAAACGGCTGTCCTTGGAATCATGGAGAGCATGACAAACGATTCGTCACCGCTGGTGGCGATCATGGCTGCTACCACCGCCCCCAATGAAACCACCCGGTGAGAATAGAGGGATACAACCGCAAAAGCTCCCAGACAGCCAGGGGTGGCTCCCAGAAAAGAGGCAAGTAAGTATTGTTTCCAGCGACTGCCACGCAGCCCCTGCTGCCACACCCCTGCGGTAAACACATTCAGGTATTCAATCACCAGCATCATCACAAAAACGAAGCCCGTGATCATGAGGGCGTGGCTCAGGCTTTCGCGAAAAAATTCGATCATATTCTTATACGGTGTACATTTTTAACTGGATAAAGTTGATTCTATTCGGCAATCAGGCTTGTTATATTATCTTTGCTTTTTGTAATTACGTGAATCAGGACGTAATAATTTACCGCAATGACGCCATTTTTCTTTCTCAGCTGTTTCATAAAAGCAGTCACCTCTATAATGACCAATGAAACAACGAATCAAGATTTTTATAAAGGGAAGAATTCGAAGAAAATCAGGAAGAATAATTTTTAAATTTTTTCAGGAAGAAAGTCAATAGGTAGTTGTCACATTTTCATGCCGCTATGAATAATGCAGTTTCAGACCGTCGGTGACACCTGCCATCCGTAACAGGGTTGGGAATTAAAAAAGGTGCCGGCCTGTGTCCTGGTCTAATCTATGAACCTATCAGCTTTTACGAAGCCGTCAAAGTTGAGGTAAGGTATTGGACGATAGCTGTGGCCGCAATGACAGCAGTTTCAAGGCGTAAAATATTGGAACCGAGGCTTATTGTCTGACACCCTTGTCCGGATAGAAATTCAATTTCTTCCGGTGAAAATCCGCCTTCCGGACCAATAATCATGATGACTTCCCGGGCACGGGCCAGGGCCGCCTCCTGGGTTGAAATTCCTTCAGCAGCTGGTCCATGGAAGAGCAGTTTTACGCAATTTTTTCCGGTTGGCAAGTTCAAGGATGTCAGGGGAATAGGATGTTTGATTTCAGGCAGATATGGATTGCCGCACTGTTTGATTGCTTCAAGGGCTGTTTTCTGCCATTGGATAAGCTTGCGTTCTTTATCCCGGCTTGCCGGCAGTTGTTTGACTGAATAGCGGGTTTCCAGCGGGATAATTTTCCGGATGCCCAGCTCGACCGCCTTCTGAATGATGAAAACAAATTTTTTCCCCTTGGGGAGGGCCAGGGCCAGGGTGATGGAAGGGGAGTTCGGCCGGCAGTGGCGGTGGGTTTTCACTTCAGCCTGAAATGAATTGTTTGCGGTATCGATGGCAATTATTCTGCCAGTATACTTGCCGCCTTGACCGTCAAGGAAATCAATTAGATCTCCGGGTTTTTTTCTCAGTACGGTAATGAAATGACGGTATTCATCCTGATCAAAACTGGCTGTGGCGCCTGATATCTGTCTGGTATAGCTGAAATTAGCCATGGATAAATGGATCTATGTGGAGGTTTTCACAGAAGTCTCATTCAGGGATGCAAAAAGATCATAGTCATGTACCTGATTAATTCTTCCGGAAGCTATTTCACCTGCTTGGGAAAAGCCCTCAGTTATATAGGTAATTCCATCAATATCAGGGGCCTGAAAAGCTGTTCTTGCCTGGAGCAGAAATTCGGACTCGAGGCTTTCACCTTCCATCAATAGAGGTATACTTTTGCCGATATATTCCTGCAGGTGTCGGCTGGTAATCCGGCGCTGGCAATCCATTATGGCCCGGCATCGTTCCTCTTTAACGGACTCTTCAATTTGGGTTTCCATCATCGCGGCTTTGGTACCGGTTTCCGGCCAATAGGGAAAACAGCCAAGGTAGGTGAAATGTCCTTCGCCGATAAAATCCAACAGGAGTTGAAAATCACGGTCAGTTTCACCCGGAAAGCCGACGATTACCGTGCTTCTCAGGTGAATATTTCGTTTCAGTGAGCCCAATTTATAAATGGTTTCTCTGATGGTTTGAGAGCGGTCATGGCGGTTCATGCGTTTCAGTACCGGGTCACTGATATGCTGGATAGGCAGGTCGAGATAGGGACAGATTTTTGTTTGCTCTCCCAGCAGATTTATGAGTTTATCACTGACTTTCCCCGGATAGGCATATAATAGGCGAATCCACTCCAGACCATTAATCTCATTCAGCTTTTCCAGTAACTGGACAAGGTCAGTCCGGTCCGAAAGCTTCTGCCCGTAAGCAGTTATATCCTGGGCGATTATATTCAGTTCTTTGACTCCGGCATCGGCAAGTTCTGCGGCTTTGTGGGTCAGCTCGGCCGGGGGAAAACTGGCCTGTTTTCCCTTGAGCTGTGGAATTATGCAGTAGCTGCAGTGATTGTCACAGCCTTCGGCAATTTTGAGATACGCGCTATGGGGCTGGCTGGTGGTTTGTGGCAGACCACAGGTATTCCGGTAGTCTGGTGGGGATACATGAAGCCGTGTTGGCGATTTGTCCTGTAGAAGTTTCAGTAAAAGTTCCGGAAGTTTCGGAAAGGATGATGTGCCAAGGGCCAGATCAATTTCGGGGATCTGTTTGAGCAACTCTTGACCATAACGTTGAGGCAGGCAGCCCATGACTAGCAGGTAGCGGCAACGTCCATTTTGCTTATGCCCGGCAATCTCCAGGATAGTATCAAGTGATTCTTCCACCGCCGGCTGGATGAAGGCACAGGTATTAACAATGATTGCTTCAGCTTCATCCACCTGGCCCACAAGAGGAAATCCATCGTGGGCCAGCAGGAACAGCAACTGTTCAGCATCTACCTGATTTTTCGGACAGCCCAGGGTGATAACCGCGGTCTTCGGCAGCTGAATCATCCGCTGATGGTTACTTTTTCCAGCCATCCATAGGTGTCAGGCAACAGGCCATATTGAATCCCGGCAATATGGTCGAAAAGACGTTGGGATAAGGCGCCAACTTTACCGTCATTGATCTTGAATGCCTGCTGTTGATATCTCAGTTCACCCACCGGTGAGATAACCGCTGCGGTGCCGGTTCCAAACATTTCTTCCAGTTTTCCGTTACTTGCCGCCGTCATGACTTTATCTATGCTGATGGGGCGTTCAGCGCAGGGGATCCCCCATTCTTTGAGAATAGTCAGAACAGAATCGCGGGTAGTCCCCGGTAAAATGCTGCCGCCTAAGGGAGGAGTGATAACTTCTCCATCAATCTTCAGCATAATATTCATGGTTCCCACTTCTTCCAGGAGTTTCAACTCTTTGGCATCAAGCCAGAGAACCTGGGTATAACCCTTTTCCTGTGCTTTTAAAGCCGCCAGCAGGCTGGCAGCATAATTTCCCGGTGTTTTAATGTGCCCAATGCCTCCCTGTGACGCCCGCACAAATTCATCCTCCACCAGGATCTTTACCGGGTTAAACCCTTCGGCATAATAGGCGCCCACCGGTGAAAGGATGATGAAAAACTTGTAGGTATTAGAAGGCCGGACGCCGAGAAAATTATCGGTGGCGATGATGAACGGCCTGATATAAAGGGCTGTTCCCTTGGCATTGGGAACCCACTGGTGATCAACTTTGAGCAGCTGTTTGAGTGCGTCAAGGATAAATTCCGGATCGATCTGGGGGATGCACAGTCGATCGGCGGACCGGTTAAGCCGGGCAAAATGGGTATGGGGGCGGAAAATACCGATATTGCCATCTTCCAGGCGAAAGGCCTTCATCCCTTCAAAAATAGCCTGGCCGTAATGAAAAACCATCATTGCCGGTTCAACACAGAAAGGAGCATATGGTTCAATTCGTGGATGGTGCCATCCCTGTTCCCGGTTGTAATCCATGGCCAGCATGTGGTCAGAAAAAAGCTTGCCGAAACCCAGTTGGTCAGCAGCTGGAATCGGTTTTTTCATTGAGTTGCGGGATATACATAATCTTTCCATGGTCTCTATTACTCCTTGATAAAAATGGTCATTTCATTTTGGGCTATAGCAGGTTTCACTTTTCTTGACAAGGCGCAAAATGCGTGACAGGTTAGTGGTAGGCGGTGTTTTTTCTATGTTTTTAAGAGGATTGGAGCATGTCTCATCAGGTCATCAATCATCCATGGCAATTATCATACAAGGAAGCAGTAGATTTACAGCGGCAGCTGCGGGAACGGGTCATTGTCGCAGATCAGGATAACTGGCCGCCGGAAACTGTAGCTGGGGCCGATATTTCTTATGACCGGCGCCACAACATGCTGTTCGCTGCTGTGCTGATATTTTCTTATCCGGATTTAACTCTGATGGCGGTGGAACAGCAATCAGACGTGGCTTCTTTTCCCTATATCCCCGGATTGTTGACCTTTCGTGAGGGGCCATTGCTGGCTGGAATTCTGCATCGTTGTTCCCGCCTGCCGGATTTGCTGGTCTGTGATGGGCAGGGGATAGCCCACCCCCGCGGTTTGGGACTGGCTGCGCATCTGGGTGTTCTTTTTGACCTGCCGACTATTGGTTGTGCCAAAAGCAGACTGGTGGGAGAATATCGGCAGCCGGGGTTGGGAAAGGGGGCAATGACTCCATTGCAGGGAGCGACCGGGGATCTTCTCGGCATGGTAGTCCGGACCCGGGAGCGGGTTAAGCCGGTTTTTGTTTCGCCGGGTCACCTTATAAGTGTAAAGCGGGCAGCCATGATGGTGCTGAAACTTTCCACCCGCTATCGTTTGCCGGAAGTTACCCGCCAGGCTCACCAGTATGTTAACCGGATGCGCCAAAAATGGCTGGCAGAAATAGAACGGCCGGTAGCATCAGCGTGATCAGTTTTCCTGGATGAGAATTTTATGCTTCAATAAATCCATCTCTTTGATGGAGGCATTGAGGGTTAAACGGTCTCCAAAAAGGCCGGTTAGTTCCAGGGAGCCATCTTCCATCGGGGTGATGAGAGAAACATCCTCCATCACCATTTCTTCGGTTCCGTTCTTTTTAACCAGAAAGGCATTCGATTGACACATCATAACCTCCGTGAAATTGATGAATTCTTTAGTAAATCTAACATACTGCTTTGGCAATAATCAAGCTGCAATTTGAGTTGAAATACCCTTTTTGATTGACATGGTAGCTGAAATGATATATCGAAATCCAGTTCTATTTGCATTTTTTTATCCACATCTTAACAGTTAACGTAAAGTGTTAATTAAGAAAGGGGCTGGAAGATGGCTTTATCTTTTGATTTGGCGGAAGAGCAGAAAATTCTGCGTAAAAGTGTGCGCTCTTTTGCGGAAAAGGAGATTGCGCCGGTAGCGCAGGAATTGGATGAAAAGGAAGAGTTTTCCCTGGAATTGACCAGAAAAATGGGGGATCTTGGTTTATTTGGCATGTTTGTGTCTCCTGAATATGGCGGTTCAGGTCTGGATTATATTTCCTATATCATTGCTGTTGAGGAAATTGCCCGGGTTGATGGTTCCCAGGCTGCCACCGTGGCAGCGGGAAATTCCCTGGGGATTGGGCCGATCAATTATTTCGGTTCTGAAGAACAGAAGAAAAAATGGCTGCCTCCTTTATGCTCGGGTAAAATGCTGGCAGCTTTTGGTTTAACGGAGGCCAATGCCGGTTCCGATGCTGGTAATTCAAAGACCAATGCCGTATTGGACGGCAATGAATGGGTTATTAATGGCTCAAAAATCTTTATTACCAATGCTTCCACCCCGATTACCGGGGTTATTGTGGTCCAGGCAGTTACCGGTACCAGGTCTGATGGTCGGCCGGAGATGAGCTGTATTCTGGTTCCCGCCGATGCTTCCGGGTTGGATTGCCGGGTTATGCATAAAAAAATGATGTGGCGGTCATCCAATACCACAGAAATATATTTTGATGACTGCCGGGTGCCTAAAGAAAACCTTCTCGGCAAGCAGGGTGCTGGTTTTCATATGATGCTGTCGACTCTGGATGGTGGGCGTCTCAGCATTGGGGCGATGGGCCTTGGCGGTGCCCAGGGTGCTTTTGAAAAAGCTTTGCGCTATGCCAATGAACGGCAGCAGTTTGGCCGGCCGCTGATAGATTTTCAGATTACCCAGTTTAAGCTGGCGGATATGGCCATGGAAATTGAGCTGGCCAGGAATCTGCTTTATAAAGCCTGCTGGTTGCGGGATCAGAATCGGCCGTTTTCCAAGGAGGCCGCCATGGGCAAGCTTTACTGCTCGGAAACCATGGGCAGGGTGGTTAATCATGCGGTCCAGATTCATGGTGGTTACGGTTTGATGAAAGAATATGATGTTGAAAGATTCTATCGGGATCAGAAACTGCTGGATATTGGTGAGGGAACTTCCGAGGTCCAGCGAATTGTGATTTCACGTTTGCTGCAATAAATGGTAAATCCTTATCAAAACCTGCCGGAAGCGGTTACCATCGTTGAAGTTGGTCCCCGGGATGGCTGGCAGAACCTGCCGGAATTTATTCCCACTGAGCAGAAAATTATCCTGGTTAATGCACTATCTGCCTGTGGTTTTGCCGAAATTGAAGTAAGCTCTTTTGTCAATCCCCGGGCCATCCCTCAACTGCGGGATGCAAATCAGGTTTTTGCCGGTATTGATCGGGTACCGGGAACGGTCTATTCGGCCCTGGTTCCCAACCAGCGGGGGTTGCAACAGGCACTTGCTGCCGGGGTTGATAAAATTGCATTTTTTATTTCGGCCAGTGAAACCCATAATCAGGAGAATATCGGCCAGAGTATTGCTGAAACAATGGCAGACATTGAAGCTCTGCTGAAGATGGTTTCGGCATCACTGCGGATCCGGGTTTCGGTTTCCAATGTTTTTGGCTGTCCCTATGAAGGCAAAGTTCCGATTGCCCGGGTTGCCGGGTTGCTTGAAAAAATCATTGCTTGGGGGGTTGAAGAAATAACCTTATGCGATACCTGGGGGGTGGCGACTCCCGGCCAGATTTTTTCTTTGCTGCAATACCTTGATGATCAGGATATTAAAAGTGATTTTGGTCTTCATCTGCATGACAGCAGTGGCCGGGCTCTGGCTGGGGTGATTGCCGGGCTGCAGTGGGGGATAACCCGTTTTGACACTGCCTTAGGTGGTTTGGGCGGTTGTCCTTTTGCTCCGGGTGCAGCCGGAAATCTGGCAACGGAAGACTTGGTTTTCTGCCTGGAGGAAATGGGCATTAAGACCGGGATATCTCAGGATTTATTGCTTCAGGCTGCCAATATGTTAGAGAAAAACGTGGATCATCTGGCCAGTCACATGATACCTTTTTTGCGGGGTTGTCAATCATCCTGACAGCTTAAATGATGGATCCTGTAGCATTTTTTAATCATCAAACGGTTTAATGTTCATCTGAAAACTAGTGTTTCCAGATGGGCAATCAGCTCTCAGCTTTCTGCAGTCAGCTTAAGCAGCTGTTTCTCCAATGTTTTACTGAAAGCTGACGGCTGAACGCTGAAAGCGTTCATCAGGAAATGAATATTTCCAGCTGAACACTAATTAGTAGATGTAAGATATTGTGATAACAGGATAAAATTATAAATATGGAAGGATAGGCTTATGTCAGAATTGATTTTGACTGAAAATCGAGACGGGGTGTTTTTGTTAACTTTAAACCGGCCACAAAGTATGAACTCGCTGAATCGAGAGCTGCTGGCCGCCCTGGCTGAAGAGGTTAAAGCGATTGCTTTTGATCCAGCGGTGCGGGTGGTGGTTATTACCGGCGCCGGAGAAAAGGCATTTTGTTCCGGCGCTGATTTGAGAGAGCGGGCTACCATGACCCCGGTTGAGGTGAAGCAGTATATTTTTACTATCAGAAACACTTTTACCATGGTTGAAAATCTACCTAAACCGGTTATTGCTGCTGTCAATGGTTTCGCTTTCGGGGGTGGAACAGAACTGGCGATGGCCTCAGACATCAGGATTGCGGCCCCGACAGCAATAATGGGGCTTACGGAAACCAGCCTGGGAATTATCCCCGGAGCTGGAGGGACCCAGAGACTGGCCCGTCTGGTGGGCAAGGGAAAGGCCAAGGAACTTGTTTTCCTTGCCCAGCGTCTCAAAGCGGCAGAGGCTTTGGAGATCGGTCTGGTAAACCGGGTGGCGGCCGAAGGCAAGCTTCTTGATGAAGCCCTGGAAATGGCGGCCAAGATCAAGCAAAATGCCCCTGTCGCCCTGGAAATGGCTAAATATGCGATTAATTATGGCAGTGAAATTGACCTTGGTTCCGGCCTGGCGTTGGAATCAAACTGCTATGCGGTAACTATTCCCACCAAGGATCGTCAGGAAGGACTGCTGGCTTTCCGGGAGAAAAGAAAACCGGTCTATACCGGAGAGTGAGATGTTTGAAATAAGTAATTGTTCTTGAGGATGTACCGGCATGGCTCTCGCTCATTCTCGCCGGCCGTCCATGGCCGGCTCCGAGGCGTCCGCCGCGAATCACATCATAAACACAAAAACTTAAAAACAGGAGAATAACGACCATGGCAAAACATGATCTGTTTGAAATTTTTGCAAGAATGCCCAAAAAAGTCAATATTGGCGATATTACGATTCGTGACGGTTTTCAGCATGAGGAGCATTTTATCCCCACCCGAGCCAAAGCCTTCTACCTGCACGAACTGGCTTTTGCCGGGGTGAAGAAGATGGAGGTTACCAACCTGGGCAATCCCCGCAATATGCCCCAGTTCAATGACGCGGAAGAACTGCTGAAAAGTGTGCACAGTGATATTTTCAAGAAACGGCTGGCCAAGCGCGGTTTTGAACATAGTGATATTGAATGGACCTGCATTACCATTCGTGAGAGCGCTGTTGACCGGGCGATCGAGCTGAAAGAAAAGGGCTATGGTCCCGACCGGATTCTGATGATGGTTTCCACCGACGAGCAGCACCATTTTGCCAACTCCGGCAGTACATTGCCGGCTTATTGGCGGGAGGCGGAGCGCTGCATAAAAAAATGTAAAGATGCCGGTATCAAGATGTGTGGTACGGTGAGTACTATCTGGGGCAGTCCCATTTCCGGTCCCACCAAGTTTGAGGATGCGGTGGAGTTTACCAAAAGGTGGCTGAGCATCGGCGCCGATGATATTGAACATGCCGATCACGACGGTTCTGCGCCGCCCGACAAAGTGTACCGCTATTTTTCCATGATTCTGGATGCCCTGCCCAATACCGATTTGCATGTTGCCCACTTTCATGTGACCCGGGGCTGGGGCAACGCCAACGTTCTGGCTGCACTGCAGGCCGGGATAACGAATTTTGAAGCCACTCTCGGGGGAACCGGCGGCCAGCCGGCCAACTTTGTCGATGGGGTTCCAGGTCTTGGTACCGGACAGTATTATTATAAAGATCC
>Ga0116200_10000259_pt1 | contig 15861 bp, 15 predicted proteins | sample Mar14436cmmetaG_FD_94478 | JGI IMG/M metagenome (GOLD analysis project Ga0116200, IMG submission 94478) | Marine hydrothermal vent microbial communities from Guaymas Basin, Gulf of California to study Microbial Dark Matter (Phase II) - Marker... ... | reverse complement strand
CAGTAGATACTTTATTAGCAGAATGCGCCAATGAAATTGCGGCAATAATTGTGGAGCCCGTGGCTGGCAACATGGGCACCATCCCTCCTGTTCCCGGATTTCTTGAAGGATTACGTCAACGATGCACTAAGCACGGAATTATTCTCATTTTCGATGAGGTGATGACTGGTTTCCGGGTGGCATACGGAGGCGCCCAGAATTTATACAATATCACCCCGGATCTAACCTGTCTGGGGAAAATTATCGGCGGAGGCCTGCCGGTAGGTGCTTTTGGCGGCCGGCAGGAACTGATGGAGCTTCTCGCTCCCCTGGGTGGGGTTTATCAGGCAGGAACCTTGTCAGGAAACCCATTGGCCATGGCTGCCGGACGGGCAACACTCAGGATTTTGCAAGAAAGGGATTTCTACTCTGAACTGGAACGAAAAGCAGAATTCTTAAGTCTGGAAACAGACAAACTGTTTACATCCTACCATATTCCCCATTACTGCACCCGGGTGGGCTCCATGTTCTGCACCTATTTTACTGATATTCAGGTGGATAATTACCAGAAAGCCCAGCAATCGGATACCGAAAGATTTGCCCGCTATTTTGCTGGCATGCTTGAAGGGGGAATCTATCTGGCACCTTCCCAGTTTGAGGCTGGATTTCTTTCCACCGCCCACACCCAGGAGGCAATTGAACAAACCCTTGAGGTAATGGATAAGTGCCTGGCAAAGCTTTAAAAAAGGTCCAGTTTAATCTTGACTTGCGAAACTTATTTATGATATGGGAGGCGCAACTTATAAAGCTGCTCTTTCCCAAAGAAATTATAATACTTGATACAAATATGCAGTGTAAATAAACCTTGGTTATACTGCTATGAACTTTGCCAAGGGTTGGTTATTGCCAGTGCCCCTGAAAACGCCACCCAAATACAAAAAAGCTTTTGACCAGATCAGCCGATATGGCACCATTGGACTGGAGTTGGGCATTTCCGTGGCAATTGGCATTGCCATCGGTTTCTATCTGGATGAATGGCTTGATACCAGCCCCTGGCTGACCATTTTTATGATGTTGTGTGGAACAATTTCCGGCTTTATACGCATTTATAGAGCCCTCAAAGAGATAGAAAAAGAAGAAAATCAAGATGATGTAGGGTGATCCTATGGTAGAAAAAAACGGGCAGCAAGGGGAAAAGCAAGACCTGGAACTAAAGCGCCTGAAACGCATAGAAAAGATGATTGTTGTTTTTGCTGTACTGCTGGCGATTGCAGCATTTTTATTGAAAAAACCCTCTTTCAGGATATTCGATGTGTTTGCTGGCGGAGTGGTGGCCTTTGTTTATTTTTACTTACTGACAAAAACCATGTATGGCGCTTTTCACAACGCTGCAGATGATAAAGAGGAAGCCAGCTTCTCACCCCGAATGGCAATTAAGATTTCTATTTTGAGCATTGTTTCAGTCATCCTTACACTGGGGCTACTGATACCGAAGATCTGCCTGCCGATTGGCTATTTGATCGGCTTTTCATCCATGTTTATCTCGATATTGGCTGACGGAGTTTTCACCGGGATGTTTGTAACTTTGACCCCAAAACAATAAAAAACATTATAGCGTAATCCAGGAAGATACTAAGGAGTTTTTCGATGCATCATGATCCTATTATAACCTTTGTCGGCCTGATTCCAGGCCTTAACCATTTGCCGGTATACACTGCCAATGCAATTCTCATATCGCTGATTATTATCATTATGGTTCTGGTCGGTACAGCGAAACTGAGGAAGGGAAGTCCAGAGGATAATCTCATCCCGGAAGGAAAATTTAGTATTCAGAATCTGCTGGAAACCATGGTCGAAATGATAGTTAAATTGATCAGTGATACCATGGGAGCTGAAAAAGCCCGCGATTTTCTCTTTATCATCGGCAGCCTGGTGTTTTTTATTCTCCCCTTTAACCTTTCCGGCTTGATCCCCGGATTTGCACCGCCAACTGACAACCTCAATACTACAGTAGCTTGCGCTTTGAGTGTTTTTGCTCTAACCCATTATTTCGGCTGGAAAGAACATGGGGCAAAATACCTCAGACAATTTACCGGCCCTTTCCTCTGGCTGGCACCACTGATGATCCCCATTGAGATTATCGGTCATCTGGCCAGGCCCCTGTCACTCTCACTCAGACTTTTCGGAAACATTATGGGTGACCACCTGGTAGCCAGCATTTTTGTGATGCTCGCGCCACTCGTCGTTCCCATCCCGATTGCCTTTCTTGGCTTATTTGTTGCGTTTGTACAAACATTTGTTTTTATTCTCTTATCCATGGCCTATTTCAGTGGGGCAGTGTCCCATGATCACTAGGAAGAAATATCAATCTATTTGAAGGGAGGTGAATGCAATGAAGAAAATTACCCAAATGTTAACCGTGCTGGCAGTTTTAGGTCTGGCAACTGCGGCAATGGCCGCTGAAGGTGGTGCTGCGGGATACAACATCGGCTTGGCTTATGCTGCAGCCGCTGCTATCGCTATAGCTGCTTTTGGTGGAGCTTTCAGTCAATCAATGGCGATTAAGTCCGCTCTTGATAGTATTGGACGTAATCCCAGCGCTGCCGGTAAAATTACGACACCAATGATTATCGGTCTGGCAATGATCGAATCTCTGGTCATTTATGCTCTGGTTATCGCCTTAATGCTGGTTCTGAAGATCTAATTTGTCTGCTTCTTTGGCAGACACATCCTGGTTTAGTCTAGTTCAGTAGCAGGCATCGGATCTTAGATGCCTGCTTTAATTTACCCTATGGCGGTATACAATATATTAGATTTTTCATATATTACTGGCTATACTCATGTGCGGCCGACACTGATATCCACCTAAATTAAGCGATTAGCCATTAGCGGTTAGCTATTAGCTCAATGAATTCAAGATTTTTTCTTATTTACAGTTTTAACCCGTTTGTTGTTTTAAGTTATTTAGTTAATGACTTAATTTTACACAGCTAACGGCTAATAGCTCAGATTAGAATCCAGTTATTCTAAGACTATGGCTTTATAATTCTTTCATATTACATCAGTAACGAACAAAAACATCACATAAAAAAGGAGTGGGGAATACGGTTATGAAGAAACATACCACCTACCATTTCGGGGTAATGGCATTGGTCCTGATGCTGTTATGTATTTTCAGCACCCCGATGTCCTGGGCCAAAAAGGAAAGCAAGGAGATCTGTCTGGAATGTATTTCAGTTGGTCAATGTCTTGATTGCCATGATGAAATAGACAATGGTACTTTTGCCGCCTCTTCCCATGGAAGCAACGCCTGTACCAGTTGCCACCGGGACATCTATGACCTGGAAAAACATGCCGATTGTGAGGTTCCCATGCAGCCGGTCAAATGTGGTTTCTGTCATAAAGAGGTTGCCAAGCAATACACGCAATCCGTCCATGCAGACAATGATGTGGGCTGTACTGACTGCCATGCCAACATACACGAAATGAAATCCTTTGGTGGTGATAAAACCAAGGTCATCCAGATGTGCAGTGGTTGTCATGACAATGAAGATTATCTGCAAAGTGTACATGGAAAAGGCCTCATGGCCGGCAATCCTGATTCTCCTTCCTGCTCTGATTGTCATGGTTTGCATGATATCAAGGAAATGCATGTTGATGATACACATTCAACAGCAGCCCTGGAAGCCCGTGAATTTCACACTAAGTCCTGCCAGAAATGTCATGCCGATCCTGAAATGATGCAACGCAACAACGTCTATACCTTGGCCTTCAAAACCTATGAACATGATTACCACGGCAAGGTAGAACATCTGGGAGGAGCCACCTATGTAGCCGGGTGTGCCGACTGTCATACGGCGCACAAACAGCTGCCTGCGGATGATTCTGAATCATCAATTTCCAAGGAGGGTTTGGTCGAAACCTGCGGCGCCTGTCACCCCAAGGCCAATAACAACTTTGTTCAATACATGCCCCATGCCGATTACCATGACAAGGAAAACTATCCACTCCTTTACTGGACGTTTATCGCCATGACCGGCCTCCTGCTTTCCACCTTCGCTTTTTTCTGGCTCCATACCGTTCTCTGGCTGATTCGCAGCTACATTGAAAAGAACGAGTTACATAAACAGGGAATTTTTGTTCCCCACGCCCAGAATCCCAAGGTTTTCTACAAACGGTTTACCACCTTGGAAATGATACTCCACTTTGCCATGATGGTCAGCTTTATCGCCCTGGTACTTAGTGGTTTGCCGCTGAAATTCAATCATGCACCCTGGGCACAGGGTCTGGCGAATCTCATGGGCGGCCCCCAGATAGCCGGCCTCATTCACCGCTGGGCCGCAGTAGTTACCTTCTCTTACTTCGGCACAACCATCATCTGGGTAATCTACTTTCTGTTTATCAAGCAGACCGGGGAAACCTTCCTGCAGAAACTTTTCGGGCCCGATTCCCTCTGCCCCCGCAAGAAAGACCTGGATGATGTCACTGCCATGTTCAGATGGTTCTTTGGTAAAGGCAGTGTACCGCGCTTTGACCGCTGGACCTACTGGGAAAAATTTGACTTCATCGCCGTTTTCTGGGGGATGTTCGCCATCGGCTTTACCGGCCTGATGCTCTGGGTACCGGAGTTTTTCTCTGCCTTCCTGCCTGGCTGGGCGTTTAACGTCGCCATTATCGTCCATTCCGACGAAGCCTTGCTGGCCTCCGGCTTCATTTTCACCGTTCACTTCTTCAACACCCATCTGCGGCCGGAGAAATTCCCCATGGATATGGTTATCTTCAACGGCGTCCTGCGTGGCTATGAAATGGAAGAAGAACGGCCGGAACAGTATGAACGGCTCAAGGCCCAGGGCAAGCTCGATAAGATGGTAACTAAATATCCCGGTGTTTTACGGGAAGCCATCGGTCAACTTCTAGGCTTTGCCGGCCTTGCCGCTGGGCTTGTTTGCCTGCTGCTGTTGGCTTGGGGTCTCTTTGGCTAATTGAAACCGTAAACTTCTAAACCCAAAAAAGCGCTGTACGAATAATCGTACAGCGCTTTTTTATGTGGTAGTGCAGATTACAAAAAAACATTAACCGGTAAAGCTTTTTTATTACTCAACTTTCTGACTTGATCTAAAAACAGCCAAGCCTGTCGGCAGACACGGCTGAAAAAATTTACCAGAATGTTCCGGCATGGCTCATAGCGGTATTGGCCGCGACATCATTACCATTTACCACTTTTCTTCGCTTCTACTGGCGGTAAATTTTCCAGCGATGATTTCACGGCAGCATTCAAATCTTCCTCAGGAATTTCATAATCGGTCAGTTTACCACTCAGATAAGCATCATACCCGGAAAGATCAAGTAATCCATGGCCACTGTAATTGAACAGGATAACTTTTTCTTTCCCTTCTTCTTTAGCTTTCAGAGCCTCCCTGATAACAGCCGCTATAGCATGACTGGTTTCCGGCGCGCAAATTGGACCTTCAGTACGGGCCCACTGAACCGCCGCCGCATAACATTCCAGCTGTGGGAGGCTCAAAGGATTCAGCAAACCCTCAACCAGGGCCTGGCTGACCAGCGGCGCCATGCCATGGTAGCGCAGGCCGCCGGCATGCAAAGGTGGCGGAACAAAGTTGTGTCCCAGGGTAAACATCGGCAAGAGCGGCGTCAACCCAGAGGTATCACCAAAATCATAGGCGAAAGGGGCTTTAGTCATTGTGGGGCAGGACTGAGGTTCCGTGGGAATAATTTCGATATCAGCACCATTGATCTTATCATGAACGAAAGGAAAGGAAAGGCCGGCAAAATTGCTGCCACCACCAGCACAACCAATCACCACATCCGGTTTTTTGATCCCCACTTTCGCCAGCTGTTTCTTGGCCTCCAAGCCGATAATCGTCTGATGCAGCATTACATGGTTCAAAACACTGCCCAGAGCATAACGGGTTTTGCCGCTTTTATCGGTCACCGCCGCCTCGACTGCTTCACTGATGGCCATGCCCAGGCTTCCAGGAGTGCCAGGATACTGTTCGAGGAATTTCCGTCCTGACTGGGTCTCGGAACTGGGGCTGGCAACACAATTACCACCCCAGACGCTCATCAGTATTTTCCGATAGGGTTTCTGGTCATAACTGATCCGCACCATAAACACCTTACATTCCAAACCGACCAGAGAACAGGCAAAACTCAGGGCGCTGCCCCACTGTCCAGCCCCCGTTTCCGTCGTCAGCCGCTTGATACCAAACTGTTTATTATACCAGGCCTGGACCAGGGCTGAATTGGGTTTATGGCTGCCAGCCGGTGAAACACTCTCATCCTTATAGTAGATCTTGGCGGGAGTCCCCAAAGCCCGCTCCAGATTAAGCGCCCTTTTCAACGGTGATGGACGCCAACGGCAAAGCATCCCCAGTAATTCATCCGGAATATCAATCCAGCGTTCCTGACTGACCTCCTGTTCGATAAGGTTCATGGGAAAAACCGGGGCCAGCATCTCCGGGGTCACCACCGTACCATCCGGGGTCACCGGTGGTTGCATGGGAGTTGGCAAATCAGCAGCCAGGTTATACCACTGACGGGGAATTTCATCTTCTGACAAGTAAATTTTTCTGATTTCCATAGCTTTAATCCTCATTCTAAACGGTTAACAGAATGCAATACCAAATTCCCTACTTATTACGTATATACTATTTTGCTGCGTTTTTAAAACTCTTTTTTAGTCTATTGGATAATATGTTTTTCCCGGATAATTATACCGGCAAAAAAAAGGGTGTTGCCTGCCTTGCAGACAACACCCTTAAGAGATAGTTTTATACGGTAAAACACAAAAAAATATAGTATAATTTTTTTAACAAATGCTAGAGAACTGCAACCGCCTGTTTGGCCAGTTCAATAAAACTCTGAGGAAATATCCCAATCAGGACAATGGCCAGGATCAGAGCAATACCCAGAAGCTGCGCTGAAATACCCAGTGACACTTTATCCTGCTGTTGTTCATCATCCTGAGAATAGGCGGCCCGCACCATTTTCAGGTAGTAAAATGCTGAAATGGCCGCGTTAATCACCCCAAGAATAACCAGTGCATAGAAGCCCTTTTGGATGGCAGCGGTAAACACGACAAATTTACCGGTAAAACCAACGGTTGGCGGAATACCAGCCATACCAAAGGCACCGGCACCCAAGGTAAAAGCCAATAGCGGCGAACGTCGATGCAAGCCTTTCAGGTCAGCAAAGGTCACATTCCCACCCTCTGGTGCCAGGTTGTAAATAGCATAAAAACAGGCCAGATTCATAATCACATACCCCAGGATATAATAAATTGCGGAGGAAGTTCCCAACTCACCAACACTGAGGATGCCCACCATCACATAACCAGCATGGGCAATACTGGAATAGGCCAGCAAACGTTTCAAATCATTCTGTACCAACGCCGAAAGATTACCTATGGTCATGGACAAAACGGCGAAGGCCGCCAGAACCCAGGTAAACTGGCTGACATCAACTCCAACCAGAAATACCAGGCGAATGAGCAGGGCAACTGCCCCAACTTTCGGCACAGTTGCGATAAAGGTCGTCGTCTCATTGGCAGCGCCCTGATAGATATCCGGAGTCCAGAAATGCATGGGGAACATAGCCAGCTTATAGAAAAAACCGCACAGCATCATCACCATCCCGATGATGGCCAAAGGCTGTGAGGTCAACAACCCGGGAATAACCTTAGTCAGGTCTGTAAGGTAAGTACTATGAGTAAGACCAAAAATATAACTGATCCCAAAAAGAGTAATACCGGTTGAAAAGGCCCCGAACAAGACATATTTTATTCCGGCCTCCATCTGAATTCGAAAACCATCCTGACGTCGAAGCGGTATAATCACATAGAGGGCATAGGAAGATATTTCTAAACTCAAAAGAATGGTCAGCAGTTCAACCGCACTACTGAGGAAGACCAATCCCATCGAACTTATGGTCAGAAAAAGATAATATTCAGGTTTAACCTGCCGCTCCACACCCGAGAGACCGGGACCCAGAAATACAACCAGGAACAAGCTCCCAGTTATAATAATTTTAAAAATCTGGGAATAGACATCCACCCGATAGGCTTCATAAAACATCAAACCCTGTTGTTTAAAGGTGGCAACCGCCGCCAGGGTGGCCAATGCCGCCAGAACCAGGGTTATCCCCTGCAAACTGCCAGCCTTGATATTTCCCAGCGAAGCAAAAAACAACACTACGACCATCAATATCAAAACCAGCTCGGGAAGAAAAAGTGATAAATGCATAAATAGTTCCTGCAATATGTATTAAAAAACCACCAGCTTTTTCAATAAGGAACCAACCTGCAGCAGCCAGGCATGGTGTTCATGATGCTCCATCGGTGGCAAATGCTGCATACCACTATTCACCTGATCAACCAAATGAGTAACACTTGCATCCATAACCTTCAACAAGGGTGCCGGATGCAGGCCAATCCAGAATACAAAGACCGTCAGAAATAACAGGGTCACAATCTCCCGTCCATTAAGATCTTTCAGTGCATGATGGTCTCCATCATCATGATGATGGGCATGGCCATCAGAATCCGCCCAAGCCATTTTCTGGAATAAACGAAGCATATAAGCAGCCGCCAGAATCGCCCCGGGGATTGCCAGGGCACCAACCAGCTTATATTTGGAAAAAGCACCAATCAGCACCAGTAGTTCGCCTACAAAGCTGTTAGTCCCCGGAAAAGCAAAGGATGAAAGGGTGAAAATTCCCAGAAAGGTTATGTAAATGGGCATCATCATCCCCAGTGCTGAGTTATCCTTAATTTCCCGACTATGGGTACGCTCATAAATGATCCCGATGCAGATAAACAGGGCTCCAGTGGTAATCCCATGATTAATCATCTGCAGCATGGCACCTTTGATCCCCTGAACGTTGAGCAGGAAAATACCCAGGGTAACAAAACCCATATGACCGACACTGGAATAGGCAATCAACTTTTTAATATCACTCTGCCCCAAGGCCAGATAACCACCGAAAATGATCGACATGATCGACAGAGCCAGCAGATAAGGCATGCAGGTCAAAGCGGCCGCCGGCGCCATGGGCAGACAGAATCGCAAAAAGCCATAGCCGCCCATTTTCAACAATATACTGGCCAGGATGACACTTCCAGCTGTGGGGGCTTCCACGTGGGCCGCGGGCAACCAGGTATGCAGAGGAAACATGGGAATTTTAATCGCAAAGGCCAGGGCACAGGCCAGAAAAATCCACATCTGGTATTGGTATGAGTAGTGATGAGCCATGAGCTCGGGGATAAAGAATGTCCCGGTTTTAATGAACAGGGCAATAATGGCAACCAGCAGGAATACACTGCCAGTCAGGGTGTAAATGAAGAACTTGATGGAAGCATAATCTTTGCGTTGACCACCCCAGACCGCGATCAGCAGATACATGGGAATCAGCATTGCTTCCCAGAAAATATAAAAGAGAAAGGTATTAAGACAGATGAAAACCCCAAGCATCGCTGCTTCCATCACCAGGACAACAAAAATAAATTCTTTAAAACGATCTTTAATATAATTCCAGGAACAAAGGATGCACAGAGGCATAACGAAGGTTGTCAGCAGAACCAATAAGACGCTTATACCGTCAACGCCGACCGAAAAATTGAGGTGCAGCGCCGGGAACCAACGGTAAACCTCAGCAAACTGATACTTGGCCGTACTTGGATCAAATCGGATATACAACGGCAAGGACACCACCGCGGTAACCAGGGTAACCAATAAACCCCAGCTTTTCAGCAAACCATCACCCTTGAGAAAAATGGCAATCAGAGCTCCCACCAGAGGAATACCCAGGACTACCGACAGTATCGGGTAACTTAACGTGTTGTAAATCAGATATTGTTCCATATAATGACCGCAGTCTACTTGAGCATTTTCAGATCAAGACAACAATTATCAAGATAATACAAAGGGCCACTGCCGCACCACCGATATAGTGCTGAATTTTACCGGTCTGCAGTTTACGCAGCTCATCCCCACCTCGAACAACCCCCTTAGCCGAGCCGTCCAACACCCAATCAATACCCTCCCAGTCAAACCATGACATCGCCTTGGCAACCGCTAAGGTAAAACGATAACCAATCGTCCGGTACACTTCACCAATCCAATCGTTTGCTTTACCAATGGGCTTAGATGCAAGCCACATAAACACCAAGGCACCTTTACGATAAAACCAGTCCAGATCCAGGTTGCTTTTGGCGGCAGGTTTCAAATAGTTGACCATCAAATAGAAACCAAGGCCAGTGAATCCCAACAGCTGGAATGTCTCTGACAAATGATAGGAAGTATATGGATGCCAGTTTACCGGATAAGGCAGCATCCGGTAGAGGTATTCAGGATAAAATCCCAGGAAAAAACACATAAAAGCGGCAATGAACATTCCCAATTGCATATTCCAGTAAGATTCTTTTGCCTTCACCCCGGAATCTTTACCGAACCAGATGAAATAGGGCAGCTTGATACCAACGGAAAGGAAGGTACCCACAGCGGCCAGACTCAACATCAGCATAATAAATATTCGATGATCCACCCCGGCAGCCGCAATAATCATCGATTTACTGATAAAACCGCTGGTAAGGGGAAAACCGGAGATGGCGATACCGCCGATGACCGTGAATACCAGGCTCCAGGGCATATATTTATACAACCCTCCAAGATCGCTTAATTTGGATTTTCCGGTCATTTCCAGGACCGATCCAACCCCCATGAATAACAGGGCTTTATACAGAATATGGGCATAGGCATGGGCACAGGCTCCATTGATAGCCATGGCCGTACCAATTCCCACCCCGCAGACCATATAACCAACCTGGCTGACAATATGGTACGCCAGTATCCGGCGGGCATCATTTTCAATCACCGCGTAAGCAACCCCGTAAACAGTCATAATCGCTCCCAGGATCGCCAAGGCAGTAAATCCGGGAAAACCACGGGCCAGAACATAAACCGCGGTCTTAGTAGTAAAAGCACACATATAAACCGCCCCGGTAACTGTTGCTTCAGGATAAGCATCGGGCAACCAGGCATGGATGGGAGGAACCGCCGCATTCAGCATAAAACCGATCATTATCAAATAATCCGCCGTGGTGGCCCCATCAACGGCTATCCTGGTAAATGTCAGATCATGGAGGTTATGATAGCGGAGGAAAATACCCGCCAGAAGGATCAATCCACCGGTGGTATGGACCAACAGGTAGCGATAGCCCGCCTCAATAGAACGCTTCTTTTTGCGATACCAAACCAGAAAGACCGAAGCAAAGGCCATCAATTCCCAAAAAATAAACAAGGTCAGGTAATCACCTGCCAATGTTGTACCCAAAGAACCGGCCACATAAAGGAAGGCCGCCATATGCTGGCCACTTTCCTTCACATGCAGACCATAAATACTGCCGATGAGGGCCATCAGGGTAAAAACATGGAGAAATACATAGGTTAGTTTATCCACCCGACCAAAAGTCAACTCAAAGCCCATAAAATGACAAATGCCAAAACTGGCCGGCAAATGATGAATCTGGTAGAATGCCAGCAAAGGAACAATCAGCAATAATGCCTTCTGGAGCTTCAGCCGCTTGGCAAATGGCAGCAGCATGGCACCAATAATAAAATAGGCAGCCGGATGCATGAATATGGTATTACTCATCATAGTAATCTTCACCCTTTACCAACCAGACGTGGGACAGGCCTTTAAAGACGACAATCATTCCCAGACAGCCAAAGATTCCGAACAAGGTCCAGAAACCGATAACGCTATCACCCCAGAAATGTGCGTGATGTCGTTCGGCAAAGAAATCAAAAACCAGGGTAAAAGCCAGATAGGCAAAAAATATCCATTTGAGCGCCACGGAATGCTCGCGCAGGTAGCCAAACAATTGTGCAATCATGTGCCCACCATCATATGTATGATTTTCAGAAACAGATCAGGATAAATACCGAAAAGCACCGACAAAATTGAAGTGATGCACAAAGGTATCACCATCAACATAATCAAGGGTGAAGACTCCAGGGAACCTGTCTGCCCAACATCCTCCGGCAAAGGTTTGCCATAAAAGGAATGGAGGAAGACCGGCACGAAGTAGCCGGCATTCAGCAGACTACTGGCCAAAAGAACAACCAGTAAAATCACATTGTGAATGTCCATGGCCCCCAAAGCCAGAAACCATTTTGTCACAAAGCCACTAACCGGCGGCGCCCCGATCATACTCAAAGATGCAAGACCAAATGCGATCATGGTCAAGGGCATCCGATGTCCCAGGCCACCCATTTCCCTGATATCCTTTTTCCCCGAAGCCACCATGATCGCCCCGGCACAGAAAAAGAGGGTTATCTTGGAAAAAGCATGGTTGACAATATGGATGAGTCCACCGGTCACCGCATTAGGCGTCAGCATGGCCACCCCGAGAACGATATAGGAAAGCTGGCTAATGGTTGAATAAGCCAGGCGGGCCTTGAGATTCGTTTTAGTCAAGGCAATAATCGAAGCGGTAATTATGGTAAAAGAAACAAAGTAGGCGGTAAAGATTCCCAGATGAAACTGATGCAGCAGCTGAGTTCCAAACACTGACAGCATTATCCTGCAGATGGAAAAAACACCAACTTTGACCACCACCACCGCATGCAGCAAAGCACTGACCGGCGTCGGTGCCACCATCGCCGAAGGCAGCCAGTTATGCAACGGCATAATCCCGGCTTTGGCAAAACCAAAAAGACACATCAAAAAAGAAATGGTCACCAGCCAGCGATTGGCGTCGTTGGGAAAAATTCCATGAACAATATCGGCGGTGGCAAAATCAAGGGTCCCGCATTGAATATAAATAAGAACCATCGCCGGCAGCAGGAACGCCTTCGAAGTAAACATCAGGTAGGTAATATATTTCTTTGCCCCCTCATATCCCTCTTCATCCTGGTGATGGGCAACCAGCGGGTAGGTAAAGATTGAGACAATTTCATAAAAGAGGTAGAGGGTAAACAGGTTGCCGGCGAAAGCTGCCCCCATGGCAGCACCAACCGATACCGCATAACAGACGTAGAAACGAGTCTGCGCATGTTCATTCAAGCCCCGCATATAGCCAACACAATAAAAACCGGCCATAATCCAGAGAAATGATGCGGTTCCGGCAAACAAAATTCCCAGACCATCCAAGTGGAATTTTACCGAGATCCCCGGATAAAGGGTGAAAAGAGTATACTCGTAAGCACCACCGTTCAGGATATGTGGCACCAGGTTGACCACCGACAGAAACGTCAACACGGCCCCAATAATCGACCAGGTCTCCCTGATATTGGGTTTCTTCCCCGATGCCATGATGAGCAGCGCAGCCACCATCGGAATGGCCGTGGTCAGCAGAATTTTACTGGTGATGATCGTTTCCATACATTTCCCTGCGCAGTAATTGTTTCCAGTTTATAAGCTACAATTACCTGTTAACCGTGTAAATCATGTACTTCATCCGGGTCGGATGTCCGGTATCGTCGATAAACAGCCAGGATGACACTGACTGCGATTGCCGCTTCCGCTGCCGCAATCCCCATAATAAACAAAGTGAAAATCTGACCAACTGCAGGATTAGGAGCCAAAAAACGGTTAAAGGCCATAAAATTTAATCCCGCACCGTTGAGAATCAACTCGGTTGAAATCAGCATACCAATAAAGGTCCGATGCTGGATCATCCCGTAGAGACCAAGGATCAACAAGAAAAGTGCCACCACCAGATAAGTATTGAGATTAGCGCTCAAATACATCAGAAGTGCTCCCCTTTTTTCCCCCGGGCCAGGACAATAGCCCCAACAATGGCCGTCAACAGGACTACAGAAATCAACTCAAAGGCCAGGCAATACTGGTAAAGCAAACTTTCTCCCAGGTAGGACAGGGTAAAATCTCCCATCCTGGATGCCGACGGTACCCAGAATGTTCGGCTAAGGGCAACCAGCAACAATATAAAAACCAGGATGCTGGATAACAGCGCCAGAAAAGTATTTTTCCCGGTGATGCCTTCAACTCGCACCTGATTCGGGGTATAACCGACCATAATCCCGAAAACAATCATGATGCAGACAGCCCCGACATAAATCAGGATCTGCATCATCGCCAGAAATGGACTGCCCAGATAGAAATATAATCCGGCAACCCCCAACAGCGAAACCGCCAGACCGAGTACCGCATGCATAAGGATACTTGACCTCACCGCCAGTAAACCGCCGAAAAAAACCAGCAGTATAAAGGCAAAGAAAAGGGCCTCGGCAATATACTGGTAGAGAATCATCCCTTCTCCTCCAGCCGTTTAATCAGGTCATAATGAAATTCTTCCCGGGTAAAACCGGCAATATTATAATCCATGGAATATCTAATAGCTCCCTTGGGGCAGGTTTCAACACAGGTTCCACAGAGACTGCATTTGGTAAAATCCAGCTTGAAAACAGTCAGGGTTTTCTTTTTCTCCCCCTCCTTTTTCTCCCCTTTGACGGTGAAACAACCGGAGGGACAAGCCCGGGCACACATACCACAGACAATGCACCGTGACCCCCCGGTTTCAGGATCCTTGACCAGTTCCACATGGCCACGGTAATTAGGGGTAATCTCCAGCTTCTCACGGGGATAATGGACGGTCACCTGGGGTAAAAAGCAGGTTCTCAGGGTAACTCCCAACCCGATAATCAGGCTTTTACCACCGACATATAAATCTTTAAAATAACCGCTGTTTCTCATAATAACTTGACCAGCACCGCGGTAACCAGCAGGTTAACGAGGGCAAAAGGGATCAGATATTTCCAGCAGAAATTCATCAACTGGTCAAAGCGAGTTCGGGGATAGGTCCACCGTACCCAGATCATGAAAATCATCAAGCCATAGGCCTTGATTAAAAACCAGATGGCTCCACTATATTCCCCAAATGGCAGAGGAATACCATGCCATCCCCCGAGAAACAGGGTAGTGGCAATAGAACAGACAACAAACATATTGGCATATTCAGCCAGCATGAAGAGACTGAAGCCCATGCCGCTGTATTCCGTATGGTAGCCCGCCGTCAATTCACTTTCAGCCTCAGGAAGATCAAAAGGGGCCCGGTTAGTCTCGGCAAACGAAGCAACTATATAAATGACAAAAGCAATGGGCTGAACCAGAAAAAACCAGATTTTATGCTGGGCCTGAACAATCCCCTGCATGCTGAAAGTATTGGTCATCAGGATCACCGCCAACAGTGACAGCAGCATGGGAATTTCATAGGAGATATTCTGGGCCACCGAGCGCATAGCCCCAAAAAGCGAATATTTATTGTTTGAACCCCAGCCGGCCATGAGAATAGCCATGACATTAAGGGAGGAAATGGCCAGGATAAATATTAAGCCAATATCAAAATCACGAGCCTGCAGTTTAGAACTGAAAGGAATGACCATCAGCGGCAGGACCACCGGCACAAAGGAAAGCAACGGCGCCAGGCGAAAGAGAAAACGGTCCGCATCCTTAGGGATAATAAGTTGTTTGCCGATCAGTTTAAAGCCGTCAATAAGCAACTGCAGAATCCCGTGAGGACCGACTTCCATCAGACCGGGACGGCGCTGGATCCGGGCAGAAAGCTTGCGTTCCAGATAGCCCATAATCAAAGCATTAAGGAAAACAAAGGCGACGATCAAGACTACCGCAATCACCATCCGCAACAATATTAAATTTCCAGCCATTTCCATATATTCTACCTGTCGATCTCAGGAATAACCAAATCAAAACTACCCATGGCGGCTACCAGATCAGAAAGGAGCATTCCCCGGCACAGTTCCGGCAGCACGCTGAGATTGGAATAGGATGGCACCCTGATTTTCAAGCGATAGGGCACATCACTGCCATCACTGACCATATAAT
>Ga0116200_10000256_pt1 | contig 15997 bp, 14 predicted proteins | sample Mar14436cmmetaG_FD_94478 | JGI IMG/M metagenome (GOLD analysis project Ga0116200, IMG submission 94478) | Marine hydrothermal vent microbial communities from Guaymas Basin, Gulf of California to study Microbial Dark Matter (Phase II) - Marker... ... | reverse complement strand
GTGTGTCAACAATGTGGTTATTGCTCTCCCAAATGGCTTGGAAAATGTCCTGATTGTGGGGGCTGGAATACCTTTGTAGAAGAAATTCCTTTTCAAAAGGAAAGTGTTAAGGAAATTACAGTTAATCCACTACCTATCACAGAAGTAGATACCATAAAACTTGAACGTATAAAAATCGGTCTCTCAGAGCTTGATCGTGTATTAGGTGGAGGATTGGTGCTGGGTTCTGTTATCCTTTTAGCTGGTGCACCTGGTATTGGTAAATCTACGCTTGCACTCCAAACATTAGGACAGCTAGTAAAAAAAGGCTTAAAAGTCCTTTATGTATCAGGAGAGGAATCTACAAGTCAGATAAAACTAAGGGCAGAAAGGTTAGATATTAGTAATAATACCAATCTTTTTTTACTTACTGAAAATAGCTTAGAACATATCATTAAGGCTATAGAAAAAATTGAGGCAAAAATAGTGGTAATTGATTCCGTCCAAACGATGTTTACCCAAAGTCTTTCCTCTGCTCCAGGAAGTGTTTCTCAAATTCGTGAAGTGGCAAGTCATTTAGTGCGCATAGCAAAAAATAGTGAAGTAGTAATGATTATTATCGGTCATGTAACAAAAGAAGGAATAATTGCAGGACCAAAACTTTTAGAACATATGGTTGATACTGTATTATATTTTGAAGGAGAAAAAGAACATCCATATCGGATGTTAAGAGCTATAAAAAATCGTTTTGGATCCACAAACGAAATCGGTGTATTTGAAATGGAAGAAAAAGGACTTATAGAGGTAAGAAACCCTTCGGAATTCTTTTTATCTGAAAGACCTATTGATATACCTGGCTCAGTGGTGGTGCCTATACTTGAAGGAACAAGACCCATTTTAGTAGAGTTTCAAGCCTTGGTTACACCCAGCTTTTTAACTATGCCTCGTCGTACTTCTTTAGGTATTGATCCTTATCGTTTCAACCTATTGATAGCTATTTTGGAAAAAAGACTTGGTCTAAATCTTGGGCAACAGGACATATTCTTTAATGTGGCTGGAGGTATAAAAGTAAATGAACCAGCTGCCGATTTAGGTATTATTATGGCTATTGTCTCTAGTTTCTTAAACAAAACCATTTCTCCTGAATGGATATTTTTAGGTGAAGTAGGGCTTACAGGAGAAATCAGAGGTATTAACCAGCCAGAAGTTCGTCTTAAAGAAGCAGAGAAGATGGATTTTAAAAAGTGTCTTTTACCAAAAGGTAATCTTAAACATTTAAAAAATTTATCACTTAAAATCATTGGTGTTAAAAGGTTAGAGGAAGCATTCAATATATTATTTACGAAAATAAAATAAAATCATAGAATTTAAAATGTATATCAGAATCAGGCCAATATTTAGGCTGCCAAAGTACAACCATTTTTTTGGTTTTAATCCCAAATCAATAATAAAGATAATTGTCATTATTATTGCTGAAATTATGTTGATTGTCTGCACATTTTTTATAAAGGCAAGTAATGGTCCTTTTAAAAAAAGGATGTCATAAATAGGCAAAAAACAAAGATTTATTAAATTACTTCCAAGGATGTTACCTATAGCCATGTCTGCACTTCCTATTCTTAAAGCAGAAAAAGATACTACCATCTCTGGCAAAGAGGTAGAAAGGGCAATAAAAAAACTACCCATAAATGTCTGTCCAAAACCTGTAATGATTGCCAATCTCTCACCTACCTTTGGTAGCCAGCTAGCAGCAATAGTAATAACAAATGAATTTAACAAAAATTGTCGTAAGGCCATTTTGAGCGTAATATTTTTATATTTAAAACCCCTTTCTCTCTTTGATTCAGAGCCATAAATTAGATAAACTGATAAAAAATACATTCCAATCAAACTAAGATTTAATCCACTCATCCAGCCAAGGATAAAATGTTTTGTAAAAAACAACTTATCCATCATAATCAATAAAAGCATGGATATACCTAAAAAAGCAGAGATATAATGGTTTGATTGTACCCTTTGAGTTATAGAAAAACGACTGCACGTAGTATCTAACAATCCTATAATAAAAAGATTAAAAACACAGCTCCCCAATATTCCTCCTACAGCAATATCAGGTGCTTTAACAAACAAGATAGCACTTAATCCATTAAAAAATTCAGGCAAAGAAGTAATAGGAGCAAGTAGTAATATACCAATCCAGTTTTTTCCTAATCCAGTCTTTTCACAGATAATATCTGCACAATAACAAAGTTTTGTACCACTAAAAAGAATAAGAATGCTACAAAGAAAAAATTGGATCCAAAGAGAAATTAGTAGTGCCATTAAACCATCAAAATCGTCGCCTTATAACAAAATCAGCAATTTCCATCAAATAGTCCTTGTAAATAGAGGCAGGAAATATTTCAATTGCCTTTAATGCCTCTTTAACAAAATCTTGTGCCTTTTCAAAAGCCATTTTATGGCCTTTTTTTTCTTTTACGAAATTTATAAGCTCAAAAATATCTTCTTCTTTCCTTCTTTCAAAAAGTTGCTTTACTTTTTCCTTTTCAGGACTATTGGCTTTACTTAAAGCATAAATCATGGGTAGTGTAATTTTCCCTTCTTTTAAATCATGTCCTACAGGCTTACCAAATTCCTTTTCATTACCAATGTAATCTAAAACATCATCTATAATTTGAAATGCTAATCCAAGATTATGACCATAACTTTTGAGAGCATTTTGCTCTTCTAATTTTGCACGAGCAAGGATTGCTCCTAAATGGCATGAGGCAGCTATAAGAACGGCTGTCTTTCCTGTAATGATTTCAAAATATTCCCTTTCATCAAGCTCTAAAATATTAGTTTTCATAATCTCTAAAATCTCTCCCTGTGCTAAGATGCTTGTTGTTTGAGCAAGTATTTCAACCATTTTTAAGATCCCTGAGGAAGCAGCAAGTTCCAAAGCACTTGCAAGTAAAAAGTCACCACTTAATATAGCAATCGTATTTCCCCATACAACATGGGCAGGCAATTTTCCACGACGTAAGTGAGCATGGTCAATGACATCATCATGTACTAAGGTAGCTACATGTAAATATTCAAAGATAGGTGAAAGCTTTAACTCCAAACCCGTCTCGTGACCACATAATCTGGCTGATATGACAAATAATAACGGTCTAATCCTCTTCCCCCCACTTTTTAAAACATATTTAGCTATTTCTTCTGTAAGTGGTACACGAGACCTTATATGTGTTTCTATTTCCCTTTCAATAGCCGAAAGGATAGGTTTTAGAGCAAAAAGGGACATATTATAGGTTTGCCATCACAGTTTCATAAAAACTACCAAATTTTTCCATAGCTCTTAATCTTGCCATTTCTTCATTTACTTTTTTCTGTATAAGTTCAATATATTCATCTGTAAGATGGCGAAAACGTCCTTGTAATTGAAGATATTCACGCACAGGTTTTAATCGCCTATGAGGATATTGAATTTTATACTTCCCATTTATTACTTCATAAAGAGGAAATACTCCTGTTTCTACTGCCAAACGCCCAATCTCAATGGACAAATTAGGAGCACATCTCCAACCTGTGGGACAGGGAGAAAGACAATGTATATACGCAGGCCCAGATATTAAGGCTGCCTTTTTTGCCTTATTCATTAAATCAATATAATGACTAGGACACACTGTGGCCACATAAGGAATATGATGGGCAACAGCAATTTCAGCTACGTTTTTCTTGTTGGTCATCTGGCCAATACTTTTTTTCCCAGCTGGGGAGGTAGTTGTACGTGCTCCAAAAGGGGTAGAAGACGAACGTTGAATACCTGTATTCATATATGCTTCATTATCAATACAAACATAAACAAAATCATGTCCTCTTTCTAAAGCACCTGAAAGGGCCTGTAAACCAATATCTGCTGTACCACCATCACCAGCAATGGCTAAAACAAAAATTTTTTCTTTCTTTAATTTCCCTTTACGCATAAGTGCTTTTAGTGCTGCTTCCACACCAGAGGCTACAGCTGCAGCATTTTCAAAAGCCACATGTATCCAGGGCACCTCCCATGCAGTTTGAGGAAATGGTGAAGAAATAATCTCCATGCAACCAGTAGCACTGGCTATAATTACTCTATTACCTATAGCTTTCAAAATTAGCCTTATAGCTAACGCACCACCACACCCCTGGCAAGCACGATGGCCAGGACTAAAGTATTCCCCTTTTGGTAATTCTCTTGCTTTAAAACCACTGAAATCCTTTGCTACAGCCATATTTATCTCCTTCATATTTTTATTCTTCTAGTACCATAGTAATAGCTCCTACTGGACACTCCTGTGCACATATACCACAACCTTTACAATAATTGAGGTCACAGGAGAAATAACCATCTCCATCTTCTTTATAAGCTGCCTCTGGACAATAAACCCAACATCGTCCACATCTAATACATGCATCCTTATCTAAAACCGGACGTTGTGTGCGCCAGTCTCCTGTAAGGAACTGACGTGCATTCCCTGGTTCTGTAATAGTTGCACCTAAATTCAACTTTTGCCAACTTATCATGGCCTTACTCCATTATTTTTGTTTCTTTAAAGGCATTCTCCATAGCCTCTTGGTTTCTTTCAGCAAGACGACCAAAACGTTCCTTTATGGCATCCTTTAATGCTTCAATACTCACTACATTTGTAGCCTTTATCAAGGCCCCCAGCATTGTGGTATTTGTAATAGGCACTCTTAATGTATCCAAAGCAATCTTTGTAGCATCCACTGTAGCTATTTTTTGCTTAAATTTGTATTCATTTTTTAGCTCCTCAGGTGACTTTGATGAATTAACAATAATAATCCCATCTTCTTTCAAACCATCTATTACACCAGACAGACCCAAAAGGGAATCATCAAGCACCACTATTACATCTGGTTTATATATTTTTTGCCTTACACGAATAGGCTTATTCGCTACACGAATAAAAGCCATCACTGGTGCACCTCTCCTCTCAGGGCCAAAGCTAGGAAAGGCTTGTGCATATTTTCCTTCAGCTATAGCTGCCTTTGCGACCAGTTCTGTACACGTAACTGCCCCTTGCCCTCCTCTACCATGAATTCTTATTTCAAGCATATTCCTTACCTCTCATATCATAGATTTTTTAATAAAGGTATTGGATCCACTAAGTGTCCTTTAAACCATTTTTCCACTTTAAGTCCCATGGCCAAAGCCATGAGTTCGGTGAAATAAAATATGGGCAAATAATAATCTTTATGAAACTTTTCATTAATCTCCTTTTGACGTAGGTCAAGATTAGCATGACACAATGGACATGCCGTTACTATACAATTTGCACCAACTTCAATAGCCTTATCATAGAGTTTTTTTACTAATCTAAGTACAATATCTGTTCTCCCTACAACAAGACTTGCTCCACAGCAATCAGTCTTATAACACCACTCTATACAATCAATATCTATAGCTTCTAAAATTCTTTCCATTTCAGTAGGATTTTCAGGTTGGGGATGATCTGTAATATCCGGAGGACGGGAGAGCAAACAACCGTAATAGGCAACCGCCTTAATTCCCTTTAATGGTCTTTTGACATTTTGTTTCAATAATTTTAGATATTTTTCCTTAGCCAAAAAACGTAGGAGGTCAAAAACCTTAATTTTTCCTTTATAAGGAAACTCTTTATAACCATTTCTTAAAAGCACCTTTTCAGCTGTTTTCAGACGATTAAAACAAGCTGCACAGGGTACAACGATATTAAACCCTAACATCTCAGCCTTTATTAGATTGCGAGCAGGAAGGGCAATAGCCAAATAGTTATTTAACTCATGGGCAGAAGAAGCTCCACAACAATTCCAATCCGGTATTTCTATCAGTTCTATATCTAAGAGTTGACAAACCATGCGACTCGTTACATCAAATTCCTTAGCTGTGCTTTCCAATGTACAACCAGGATAATAACCTATTCTTTCCATACACGCGCCCTTTTAAAAATCCTTTTTATCTCATCCAACCCTTCTATCCGGTTAGGCCTTAAAGAAATCTTTTTTCTTTTAAACAATTCATTTCCAAGCCACATGTCATCAAAAAATGTTTTTGTTCTTAACTTATACCAAGCCATAAGCTCAAGTTCATAAAGCCGGCCATGATGTTCTATCGTATTCAAAAATGATTTATGAAAAGCAACAATACCTTCTTCACTTGCCTTTCCTTCTTTAAGAGAAATTTGACGAAGTGTATCTATAACTCTAGCAATGTCTATCTTATTTGGACACCTTGTTGTGCATGTTTCACATGTAGCACATACCCAAATAGTCTGACTATTTAACACCCTTTCTCTTTCTTCTAATTGGACCAAACGCATAATTTCATGCGGCAAATAGTCCATAGCAAATGTTATTGGACACCCAAGGCTACACTTAAAACATTGGAAACAAAGTTGAACTTCCTCTCCACTATGTTGATTTACCTCTGAAAGAAAATTCATATTACCTTCACCACGTTCAATGCCCCACTATTACAGACCTGTACACAGGCTGGGCCTTCTTCCCTAAAGGCGCAAAAATCACATTTTAGTGGAAATCCACTATCAGGTTCTTTAAATATAGATTTATTTGGACAAGAAGCACGACAGATAACACACTGATCATAAAGTACACCATCAATATTTATCAATTTTTTTGAAGCACATTCTTCTGTTACATCCACATAAGGCCCAGCCATGAGTGGTAAAAACCTATCCTTTAAGGCAATCACTCTAATCCTTGCCCTGTGATAATTTGCTTTCCCGTCTGTATGAACAAGGGCACAAGCAATCTCGCAATGCCTACAGCCTGTACATTTATTTGTGTCCACGCGCATCCGATAAAGTCTAGGATCCATAATTACTCCTTTTGGCTACTTGATACATATCCAATAATAACTCATGTGGAAATGCAAACAAAATATAGGGACAAAACCCTAATGGTTTAATCTTTTTTATTTTTTTATCAAAATCCTCAATTTGGGAAAAAATTATATTTTTTATTCTTTCTAACCCGCTTTTTATTTCCTCAAACTCTGTTTCCATCTGGTATTCTTTAGCCAAAAACAAGGCCCCCTTATGCAAAAGGGAATCTTTTTCTTTTAATAGTTTTAAGATACCTTCTTTATCTCCAGCCTTTAAATATATTTCCGACACACCTTTTCTACCTATTTCAATAAGCATTCGTACCGAAAGTCCAAGTGAAAATAAATCAATACCCTTTTTAAAACAATATTTATAAATATCCAAAGCATCTTTTAAAACATTAATACCCATTAGTTTGCTAAAACAATAAGCCCCTTCAAAGTTAGGTAAAAATTGCCCGTTCTTTTGATATAAGCAAGCAATAGGACAGCTAAAGCAAGCCCTCCTTTCTCCTTCGCATTGAATATGGGTAAATAAAGGCACGTGTGCCTTTTCTAGAGCTTTAAAAAATTTTTCTTCAAAAATCTTTTTTTCTTCACGAAATGACCTCATTGCTTCTGTTATAAGTTGATTAAATTTTGGAGGTTGTGCAAGTTTTAAATCAAATATTCCACGTATAGCGATTGCCTTAAGATTTTTTTCTGCAAAGACATTTCCCAAACTTCTTGCATCTGTTAGAAGAAAACCATCTGTTATAAGCCCTCCTAAAGAAGAAAAACTACTTGCTTCACCAATACTAACAATCTTTATCTCATTTCCTCTCCAGTGATCAAACTGAGAACGAATGGCCATCTCGGTGTGTAAAGGAGTAAGTTCGGATATTTCTTCTGCAGGTAAAATCTTTATGTCATCTCCATTTATCAAAATATAACACCATGCTTCTGCTTTCCCTTCTATAATAAGCGCATCATAACCACAGAATTTAATTTCTGGACCAATATGAAGTGGCAATGTGGCACAGACTATTTCATTATTTACGTATCCAGCAATGTCACAAAGAGCAGATGCTGGTGCACCTGTGCCATTAAGAGCACCTGCAGCAAAGATAAGCTTATTATTTTCTGCTGAAACGTCCTCAATCCTTGCCAATGCTTTTGCCAAAACACATCCACCAGGACATTCTTCTAAGAGCTCTTTAGCTATAAATTCTGCCTCTATAAGTCCATTGCTCAAATTTATCCTTAAAAGCTTTCCTTGATTAGCCATCTTAATCTTCCCTAACATCTAAATGGATATACTGTGGACCCTTTGCCTTTTTGGCCATCTGTTTTGCCTTTTCCACCATTTCAAAGAACCTCTCTACAGGCACATCACGCCCACCTAGTCCAGCCACAAATCCCTGTATAAATGGTTTGTTTTTAACATCATAAAGTGATGACCTTATCTCTGTATAGACTGGCCCACTATTTGTACCATAAACAATAGCCCGATCCAAAACCACTAATATCTTTGCTTTTTTAACAGCGCTTAAAAACTCCTCATGAGGAAATGGACGCCAGAGACGGATGTAGACAAGCCCTACTTTTTCACCTCTTTCTCTCATCTCATCCACAGCTAGCATGGCTGTTTCAGTTAATGAACCCATAGTAATCAAAATAATCTCTGCATCTTTTGCTTTATAAGTTTCAATAGGTTGATATTTCCTTCCAAAAATACGATAAAAATTTTCCCAAGCTTCAATAATAACAGGTTTTGACTGAAGTAAGGCTACTTCTAGCTGTCTTTTTGCTTCACTATATATCTCTGGAACTCCAACTGGTCCCATAGTTACTGGCTTATCTGGATGTAATGTGAGTATAGGCTTTCGTGGAGGTAGATATTCCTTCACTTGTTTTTCTTCTGCGAGTTGGATGGGTTCAATCATATGAGTTAAAACAAAACCATCCATGTTTACTACCACAGGTAACTGCACACGTTCATCTTCAGCTACTCTGAATGCATGAAATGTAAGATCATAAACCTCTTGTCCATTAACTGCAAATGTTTGAATCCAGCCTATATCACGCTCTGCCATAATATCACTATGGTCATTCCAGATGCTGATTGGGGCAGAAAGGGAACGATTTGCTACTGTCATAACAATAGGAAGCCTTAAAGACGACGCAATATACAAGATTTCATGCATTAAAGCCAGTCCTTGAGAACTTGTCGCTGTGTACACCCTGGCTCCTGTTGCAGAAGCACCTACACATACGCTCATTGCTGTATGTTCAGATTCTACAGGTATAAACTCTGCATCAAGTTCACCATCTGCTACAAGTTCCGAAAGATGTTCAACAATATGGGTCTGAGGAGTAATTGGATAAGCAGAAACTACATCTACATCACAAAGTTTTACTGCTTCGGCCACAGCAATAGATACTTCCATGCCAATAGGTTTTGGCATTATTCCCCTCCTTTAAATGGGTGGAGTCAAAGCCGCCTCTATCATGGCTGAAAATGTATCTAACGTAAAGTTTCTCACCATAATACCTTGTTTGGGACAGGTAGCCATACAATTTCCACACCCTTTACAAAGTGAGGCATTGACCTCCACCACTTTTTTTATTTCACCCTTATGTATATATTCAATTAATTTTATGGCCTTAGATACACACACTTCCACACAATAGGCACATCCATCACATTTTTCATCATAAACTTCAGCAATAAGTGCTTCACCTTTTAATACTGACTTTGTTAAAATAGTAGCTGCCCTACTTACTGCTGCCTTAGCCTGTGCAATGCTTTCATTTATAAATTTTGGCCCATGGGCTAACCCACATAAAAATATTCCTTCTGTTGTAAACTCCACTGGACGCAATTTCATGTGTGCTTCTAGAAAGAAACCTTCCTGTGTAAGAGGAATTTTAAAGATTTGAGAAAGTTTTTTATTATCAGGATTAGGCACAATAGCTGTATTTAAAATGAGAAAATCTGGCCTTATTTCTATTTCTTCTTTAAGTACAGATTCATAAACCTTTACATTTATTTGGTTATTATCAACAGAAACCAAAGGTGGTCTCCGCTCTGTAAAACGAATAAATTTTATATTTGCTTTACGAGCTTGTGTATAGTAATCTTCATAAAGTCCATAGGTACGCATATCTCTATATAAAATATAAATCTCTATCTCAGGATTTATCTTTTTTAACTCTAATGCATTTTGTATTGCAAGACCACAACATACTCTTGAACAATAAGGTCTTTTTTCATCTCTTGAACCCACGCATTGAATCATAACAATTTTTTTTATCTTTTTAAACAGCTCACCATTTTTTGCTATTGTCTTTTCTAATTCAAGACCTGTAAGTATTTTTTTATGTTTTCCATAACAATATAACCCTTCTGGTTTAAGCTCTTTTGCCCCTGTAGCTATAATCACAACCCCGTGTGTAATCTCTTTTTGTTTGCGGGTAACACAGTCTTTTATTTGCGTCAAGAAGTTTCCTACAAATCCTTTACAGTCTATTATTTCACAATTTAAATAAGTCTCAATATTTTTATGATTTTTTACCTTTACAATCAAATCCTGCAAATAGCTCTGGACATCTCCTCCTTCAATTGTTTTATACTTTTCTAAAGCCATCCCCCCAAGCTGTTCCGTCTTTTCTATAAGATACACCTTAAATCCCTGTTCAGCCAGCTCTATAGCAGCTGTCATACCCGCAATACCACCACCTACAATAAGAGCTGTTTGATTAACTGGGTATTCTTTAGCCTTAGCAGGTTTTAAATTTGCTGCTCTAACTACAGCCATATGGACAGTTGCCTTTGCTTTTTCCATAGCCATTTTGCCAGCATGTGTATGTACCCAGCTAATGTGTTCACGAATATTAGCCATTTCTATTAAATAAGGATTGAGTCCTGCTTCTTGCACTACCTCTTGAAAAAGGGGAAGATGAGAACGAGGTGTGCAGGCGCAGATTACTACTCGGTTTAAATCATAATCGGAGATAGTTTTTTTTATTTTTGCTTGAGCATCGGTGGCACAGGCATAAAGTACATCTGTAGCATAAACTACATTAGGCAATGTTTTAGCATATTCTGCTAATTTCATTACATCTAATACCCCAGCAATATTTGTTCCACAATGACAGACAAATACACCAATCCTTGGTTCTTGTTGTGAAATATCCTTTTCTGGCACAATTTCTTTTTTACAGGTTAAACTAAAACGTGCCTTAGCCAAAAGGACCTGAACACTAGCTGATGCCCCACTTGCTTCCATTACTGTTTCAGGAATATCTTTTGGTCCACTGATTGCCCCACAGACATAAATGCCTGCTCTGTTTGTTTCAACAGGTTTAAAAGGGTCAGTAGCACAAAAATGATAATGATTTAAATCAACTCCAAGGATATGAGCAATTTTTACCATATCAGATGAAGGTGAAATACCTGTAGAAAGTACTACTAATTCAAATTCATCTTCCTTTTTTTCTCCGTCCTCATTTAGGTATGTAATAAAAAGATTTCTTGTATAAGGATCCTCTTTAATGGTGGAAATATGACTTTTAACATAATTTATCTTATACTGTTTTTTTGCCCTTTCATAGTATCGTTCATAACCTTTTCCGAATGCCCTTATATCAATATAAAAAATAGTAGGTTTTAAGTCAGGAATGTGTTCTTTAGCCAAAATAGCCTCTTTAGTAGCATACATACAACATACCGAAGAACAATAACCCCGTTTCAATGCCCTATCTCTTGAACCTACACATTGGATCCAAGCAATGCGTTTAGGTGTTTTTCCGTCAGATGGTCTTTTTACGTGACCATAATAAGGACCACTAGCTGAAATCAAACGTTCAAATTCAATAGCTGTAATTACATTTTTATAACGTCCATATCCAAATTCACCCCGCAATCGTGCATCAAATATTTCATAGCCTAAAGCTAGTATAATGGCACCTACTTTTATTTTTATCTCTTCTGGCTTTTGTTTAAAATCAATAGCATTATAGGCACATACAAGTTTACATATCTGACACATTTTATCTTTTATAAAAAGACAATAATCATATTCTACTAACGGTACAGTAGGAATGGCTTGAGCAAAAGGTAAATGTATGCATTTTGTGTATGAAAATCTCTCATTATACTTATCCGGTACAAGTGTAGGGCAATATTGAATACAAAGACCACAGTTAGTACAAAGTTTTTCATTTATATAACGTGGTTCTTTATGTAAGGTGACCAAAAAATGGCCAGCATTACCCGACACTGCCTTTAGCGAAGCAAGGGTAATGATTTCAATATTTAGGTGACGACCACATTCTGAAAGTTTAGGAGAGAGAATGCACATTGAACAATCATTGGTGGGAAATGTTTTATCTAACTGTGCCATTTTCCCACCAATAGAAGGGCCTTTTTCTACTAAATATACCTTAAAACCTGCCTCTGCTAAATCCAACGAGGCCTGAACACCACCAATACCTCCACCAATCACCATTACTGCCCCCCAAGGGGGCATATAGCTATCAATTGCCATAGCAGAATATTAATATATTAATAATATGATGGAACTTCTACCAATGTTAGTGCTCCACTTGGACACCACTTTACACAGGCAGGTCCAGGAGCATCTATACCACAAAAATCACATTGTAAAGGCACTTCAGTTATTGGATCTTTAAATATCCCTTTATAAGGACAGGATGCCCGACACAAATCGCAAAAGTCATAAACTTTTTCTCCTATCACTAAGTCTACTTTAATATTACAGGCTGCCTCAGTAAATGGACCTGAAATTACAGGGAAATAACGTGTGCCTTCTTGCAATACACGAATCCTTGCTTTTTTTGGATTTAAGGCCACTGTAAGATGATTTAAAGAACATGCCAGTTCACAATAATGGCAACCTGTACACTTTGTATGGTCTATACGAATCCTTTCCATTTACCACCCTCTTAATTGATGATAAGTATTAAGCATACTTTCAAACTCAGGAAACAAAAATCTTTTTGGAAGCATATCATCTTCCTTTTTAAACCCTACTTTTTCATTAAAATTTCTTTCCACCTGATACACTGCTTCAGCTTTTTTTAAAAGTTCTTCTTCATTCAGACAGATACCAGTAACTGTTTTAAACAAGGATAAAACTTCATCTAAAGGAAGGGTCACAAAAAGGTAAGGACATACACCTAAAGATTCTGAAATGGCGATCTTATCTTGAATTGACTTAACTTCTTGAGGGATATCTTCATGTATTTCTCTTAAAAGGCTAAATCCATTAAAATAAACAGCACCTTGAGTTGACGTTGCATAAAAAAGGCTTAAAAAATGATTATTTCTTACATCAAAAACCATTCCTCGCCCTTTTATTCCTAAAAAGAAATCAGGCTTATTTAAAGATTCACACAGTTTAAAAGCGCCTTTTTCAAGAATTTTAATCTTTTTTTCAGCAATTAAAGGAAGAAGCTTTAATATATTCTCTTTATCACCAAAATTTGGAATTTCGTCCTCTTTTAAAAGTCCTTTTTCCTTTAAGGCCATAGCACAAGAAAGCAAAAATCCTGTCTCTACAGCATCAAGACCAAGTTTTGTACAAATTAAATAGATTTCAGAAATAACGCTCACATCAAAGATGCCACAAAGAGGGCCAATGGCCATAAATGCATCAATCTCTGGTAAAAATCGGCCATTTTTCATCCTTAAACAAGCTATGGGACAAGAAAAGCAACCACGCTGCCTTTCCCAACTTGCTATAATTTGATCAAGGGTAACTTGATTAGCAAAGGGTTCAATAAAATAATTACAAGCTAATACATTATGTTGGTAATAATATTCAAAGGGTGTATAAGAAGAAAATTTAAAAAACTTATCCAACTTTTGAGACATTTTTGATATATTTTGGGTTATGCTCTTTAAAAAAATGTCCTTTTCCTGAACAAGGATATCCTTTGTTCCTCTTACAGCAATACCTATAACATTCTTACTACCAAATACTGCCCCTATGCCAACGCTATTTGTCACAGACAACCCATCAGTTATAAGTGAAGCCAGTGGGGATTGCTTTTGTCCTGCCATACCAATATGTAAAATTCTTGTCTCTCTAGCCACCCAAGGATCATTAAAGGAAAGGCGAAAAAGCGACTCTGCTTCATCAGTAGGTTTATCTAGTAAAAAATCTGCTGGTAAAAATAGGACCTCTTCATCTTTAATAGCAATTAAAACAGGCTGATCTGCTTTTCCTTCAATAACAAGGGCGTCATATCCAGCTGCCTTTAACTCTGCCCCAAAATGAAGTTTTATTTGTGCACTAATTACAGTTTCATTAAAGGCAGATTTTGTTACTACCGCACAAACCGAAGCACTACTTGCACCTGTACCTGTAAGTGGACCTGTGGCTAAAACAATCTTATTTTCAGGGCTAAGAGGATTTATTTTGGCATCTATTTCCTGTGTATAAATCTTTAAAGCCAACCCCCTTCCACCCAATGTATCTGAAAGCCCTTCTCCTATTTCCTCTACATGTGATTGTTTATTGCTCAAATCTATCCTTAACAACTTCCCCTGCCAGCCAAACATATTAAACCCCATTCCTTATGACATAGCGAGCTTATAACCTCAAACATCCTACTTTGTCAAGGTAGTAGGATAATGCTTGACATGTTGTAAGAAAATTGTTATAAAATTTTTACCCGCCGGATGTTGGGAGAATCATGAATAATGAGTAATAAAGTTGATTGGGGTCTTTAAAATTTTTCTGTATGAAAGGTATTTTTTTCTCTTTTTATAAATTTCCTAATAATTTTATCTATGAGGTATAGGGATGAATCTAACACAGCTTAAAGCGATGAAGGTTACAGAATTGCTTGATTTAGCAAGGGAATTAAATGTAGAAAGCTCGCCTGGGATGAGCAAACAAGAGTTAATTTTCACTTTGCTTCAGACCCAGGCAGAAAGACAAGAAGCAATCTACGGTGAAGGAGTACTTGAGGTTTTACCAGATGGATTTGGTTTTTTGCGTTCTCCTTTTAATAATTATCTTCCTGGCCCTGATGACATTTATGTCTCTCCTTCTCAAATCAAAAAATTTGGTCTTCGCACAGGAGATACTGTTAAAGGAGAAATAAGACCACCTAAGGAAGGAGAGAAATATTTTGCACTTCTAAAGATAGAAACCATAAACTTTGAACCTCCAGAAAGAGCAAAGGAAATCATCGCCTTTGACCACCTTACCCCTCTTTTCCCTAATGAAAAGATCCGATTGGAGTATGATTCCAGAAACTATTCTACCCGTATTATGGATTTACTTACTCCTATTGGCAAGGGACAGCGAGGGTTGATTGTTGCTCCTCCTCGTACAGGGAAAACTATGCTTTTGAAGGACATTGCCCATGCTATAGAAGCAAACCATCCTGAGATTTATCTTATAGTTCTACTCATAGACGAAAGGCCAGAAGAAGTTACAGATTGGGTGCGCACTGTGCGGGCAGAAGTTATAAGTTCTACATTTGATGAGCCAGCTCATCGCCATATCCATGTAGCTGAGATGGTTATTGAAAAAGCAAAACGTCTTGTTGAATATAGACATGATGTGGTTATTCTTTTAGATAGTATCACACGTCTTGCTCGTGCCTACAATACGGTTGTTCCGGCTAGTGGGAAAATACTTTCTGGTGGAATAGATGCTCATGCCTTACATAGGCCAAAACGATTTTTTGGAGCAGCACGTAATATAGAAGAAGGTGGTAGCCTTACTATTATTGCTACAGCACTAATTGAGACAGGAAGTCGTATGGATGAAGTGATTTTTGAAGAATTTAAAGGAACGGGTAATCTTGAAATTCATTTAGATAGACGTTTAAGTGACAAAAGGGTATTTCCTGCCATTGATATCAATAAATCTGGGACAAGAAGAGAAGAACTATTGACAGATGCTAAATATCTTCCCCGCATTTGGTTATTAAGAAAACTACTTGCACCACTTAATCCCGTTGATGCCATGGAGTTTTTGTTAGATAAAATTAAGGCTACAGAGACAAATGAAGAGTTTTTAAATTCCATGAATCAATAAATTATCTTCGTTTCGGGAATTATTTTTTATGACTATAAGATGCTTTTCAAGGGTTTTGGACTTGACAGTAAAGGTAAATGTGGCCTTAAAT